>Ga0114904_1000747_pt1 | contig 17085 bp, 14 predicted proteins | sample MalvirDeepMed_s6_FD_83498 | JGI IMG/M metagenome (GOLD analysis project Ga0114904, IMG submission 83498) | Marine viral communities from the Global Malaspina Expedition - Malaspina viral metaG DeepMed_s6 | ecosystem: Environmental > Aquatic > Marine > Oceanic | place: Mediterranean Sea... | reverse complement strand
GGATTTACCGGTCCCGGTGCCACCGATGAGCACGACATTGCGCTGATGTTCAAGGAACTCCCCGGCGGCCAGATCGCGCACCAGCGTCTCGTTGACCGGCGTTTCTTCAAAGCTGAACTCGTCGACCTCTTTCGCCAGCGGCAGCTTGGCGATCGTCATCTGGTATTTGATCGAGCGCGCCTGCTTCTCGCTGATCTCGGCATTCAGCAGGTCGCCGACGATCTGTTGCGGCTCGTGTTGGCGCTTCACCGCCGTGGTGATGATCTCATCGTAGGCGGCCTTCATGCCGTAAAGCTTCAGCTGGCTCATCGCGTCCAGCACCTGTGATCTTTCCATGGTTGGGTCTCCTGAGGCTGTCGTAGCGTTTGCAGTCGGCCACGGGTTCGCAGGTCAGTCGCAACGCGGCCGGCGTATCGATGGTCAGCGGCGGTGGCGGCTCCCGATGCCGGGCAAGGATATTGATGACGACCGAGGCCGCGGGGACCCCCTCGCTCAGGGCCTCGGCACAGGCAGCATCCACCGCATCCAGCCCATCGATCGGGATCATGCTGAGGATCTGGACCATCTGCCGGTCGCCGTTCGGCACCTTGCCAAGCTTGCGCTGCACGCGCCTGATCGCCGGCGGCAGGTCCCAGTCCTTGAAGGGGGCGCCATTCCGGAGAGCACCGGGCTTGCGAGCCAGAACTGGAATGTAGTGCAACGGGTCGTAGATGGCCTTGTCACGGCCGAAGGCTCGGGCGTGCTGCCCCATGATCTTGCCGTCCTGCCAGAACTCGACCCGTTCGGCATAGGCACGGATCTCGACCGGGCGGCCGACGGCCCGGCCATCCACGGAGTAGCGGTTCTTGTCGAACCGGACGAGGCAGGTCTTCGAGACCGAGGCAGGCAGCGCGTGGAAGCCATTGAAGGGGCCGACATACGGCACCATGCTGGCGCGTTCTTGCTCGAACACCTCCCAAGTTGTCCGATCCCTGAGCTCGGGGTGCGGGTTGGATTTGGCCCAGGCAACGCACTGGTCTTCAAGCCAAGCGTTGAGTTCGGCATAGCTCTTGAACTTCGGTCGCGGCACGAAGAACCGCCGTCGGACAACGCCGACCTGGTTCTCGACCTGTCCCTTCTCCCAGCCGGATGCCGGGGTGCAAGCGACGGGATCGACCAGATAGTGCCCGCACATTTGCTGGAAGCGCCGGTTGTAGGCACGGTCGCGGCCGACGAAGATCGTGTCGACCGCGGTCTTCATGTTGTCGTAGATGCCCCGCGTGCAGGTGCCCCTGAAGAAGGCGAAGGCCTTGTCATGGGCGTCAAAGACCATCTCCTGCGTCTCGCGGGGATAGGCACGCACGAAGAGCATACGGCTGTGACACAGGCGGACATGTGCCACCTTCACCGTGGTCGTCGCGCCGTCGATAACCACGATCTCGTGGCTCCAGTCGAACTGATAGGCCTCGCCTGGATCGAAGGTTAGTGGGACATAGGCGGCCGCAGACGCCTCCCGTTCCTCTCTGTTCCACGTCGCTGCATATCGTCGAACCGCATCATAACCGCCGTCGTATCCGCGGGCCCGCAGCTCCTCGAAGATCCGGATAAGGGTCAGCCTCTCACGCTTCGCCTTCCGAGCATTTGCCGCCAGAATGTCATTGAGCTCACCCGTCCAAGGGCCGATCTTCGGCAGCGGCTGGATCGTGCGCTCGTAGGTCAGTTCGGTCGCCCCGGACCGGATTACCTTGCGCACCGTGTTCCGCGAAACCCGTAGTTCGCGGCAGATCTGCTTGATCGACTTCTTATCCTGAAAATACGCCCGTCGGATCTTCGCTATCGTCTCCACAACCAACATCCCACACTGTGCTCCCCGTTGACCTCGGGGGCATCATCCACATCAGTGTAAGGGGGTCATTTTTGGACGCCGATCACCCCGCTACGGGGTCAAAATTGCATGCCTGTTCACATGGATGGGCCTGCACCGGGGAAGGCTGGAAGATCCGGCACGAGCTGAACTACGCCTGGATTGTCGAGCCGCAGGAGATCGCCGACACGCTCGGCCAGCGCGGGAACCGGCAATGAGCGACACGCCAACCCAATTTACCGGACTCTGGATCACCGATGACGGCCATGTCCGCCACGGGGCTTGTCACATTAACTCGCCCAGTCTGCGAGATTGGGTACCGATGGTACATCAAGCGACGTTTGCCGCGGATTTCCACGCCTCGAAAGCTTCGAGGCGATGGTAGCGGACGGTGAGAGCGGAACGACGCCGGGCTGGGACTGAGAAACGATTGCGGGTTGCCGATTGCATAGATACAAAACGCTGCAACCCACCCGGCGATCGGAAACCTTGCATTACCCGCTCTCGTTTTCGCAAGGGTAGGTGGCTGTTTTCGGCGCGGTTATTGTGTCCCTTGTGTGACCAATGATCAAGGCTAGGCGCGACCTCGCGCTTGGCGGCTGCGTAGGAGCGCAGTTTGTCCGTAATGATCCGCTTGGGCACGAAGCCCCAGCGCTTCATCAGCTTGACCAAAAGCCGCTTCGCGGCGCGCTTGTCTCGTCTCAATTGAAGGATTTCCTCAAGAACAACGCCGTGTTGGTCGACAGCGCGCCAGAGCCAGTATGACCGGCCCGCGATCTTCACAACGACTTCGTCCAGATGCCAGACATCGCCAGGACAAGGCTGCCGTCGCCGTAGAACGTGAGCGATCAAGGGACCGAACTTGACGGTCCAGCGCCGGATCGTCTCGTACGAAACTTCCACGCCACGTTCCATCATCATCTCCTCGACCTCGCGCAGGCTCAAGTTGAACCGGGCGTAGAGCCAGACAACATGAGCAATGATCTGGGGCGGAAACCGGTGGCGTTTGTAGCTGATCTTCTGTGACTGCATCGAAACCGCCTAAGACCAGATCAATGAACCGGCAACCTCAGGCCCGTTAACGTGACAACACCCTACCGGGATATCCCGATCCAGCCGACAGGCTACGGTCAATCAATGGCGTTGCTTTGCTTGGTTGAGGCACTCAATCACGCTCCAGAGTAACACAGCCAAGTTTCGGCCCCAAAAGCGTCGTATAGCCTCATTGTCTGCTATGACGCTTCTGCTCCACCAAAGTGAGACAGCCGGACAATGCAATTTCGCAGCAGCTTTCACGCTATCGGGCTGGTGTTGCCATCGCGATGACGGTCTTGCATTGTTCCGGCCTGAGGCCTGACTGCTTTTAATACCTCTGACGTCAGACCAAGCGGACGGTCTCGGCTGTGCCGAGGGCGGCAGAAAACCAATACGTCCCGAGCCTAAAGCGCCGCGACCTCGCAGCCGGAGGCCGACGCCATTTGTACGACATCTGCGGGGAGATCGCCCCCGGCGTCAACATATGGGCATGACGGAAGGCACTGAGCTACGGCACGGTGATCTGCGGTCACGAAGTCATCGATCTGCTGCCCGACCGGGAGCGCGACACTGTGGAAGCGTGGCTCCGTGCGCGACTCGGGATCGAGGTCGTTGCCCGTGATCGCAATGGTGGCCACGGCGGTGACACTGCACGTGCGCTACCGGACGAGGTTCAACTCTGAGTCAGAGCCAAGATTGCACGCCTGTTCCCACCCCTTTCAACAGAGCGCCCTGCCCCACTACTTCGATGCTTCCACGAGCTCGTTACGTGTGCGGCCTCCTGCGATGTCCGGCTTCCAGAGCCGGACCTCAGGGAGGGGCAAAATGATCGCTGCTGGTCCACGGTCCGGCTAGGGAGTGCAGCAAATCGGCCCAGAACGTTTCTGCTTCGGATGGACCGGTGCTGACGCCGAGAACCTTGCGCAATAGATCACCATCGGCCTGCTTCTCAACCGGCTCAATCAGCGCGATTCTGTCGTCGACCACCGGCATCTCCGTTCTCGGTTCAAGGTCTCCCAGCCCGAATCTTCGCGAAGACCGGCGGTGGCCGGCAGCGTTACACCCGGCCACGCACTGCGCCGGGGCTCCGCGCTCAGCCCCTTTCCACCAAGCTTGGGACACCACCTTGATCGGCGGCATGTCGATCTGGTCAGCACGGAAAGCATGTCTCTCTCATCTTTACATCCCTTTAGGGAAAACCCTTGCGCGACTCCCCCAAGTTAGACAATAGTCACGGAAAAGAGCACACCCACGCCCTTTTCCGTGAACACGATCTGAGGGCCGGACCGCAAATGCGCCCGTGGGACACAGAACAACAATGAGGCAACGCGTACAAGACGCGGGACAGAGCGGACAGATGGATCAGAGCTTTGAACAGGACGACCTGAATGCGGTCATCCGCGAGCACTCGGAATTGCTCGCCAACCAACTGCATGCGCAGGGCGAGAGCCTGTTCCCCCCGGATGCCGCCAAGACCATGCGGACATTCACCTCGGGCGAGGCCGCGGCTCTGCTCGGCGTCAACGACAGCTACCTGCGCAAACTTCACCTCGAGGGACGTGGCCCCTCTCCCCAGCTGACACCGGGCAATCGCCGGCATTATTCCGTGCACGACTTGAACGCGCTTCGGGTGATGCTGGAGAAGACCGCCCGCAAGCCCGGCGACTACCTGCCGGGCCGACGCCCTGCCCCGGATGCCGGCGCCTCGCCCGACCGGATGCAGGTTATAGGCGTGATGAACTTCAAGGGCGGCTCCGGCAAGACCACCACTTCGGCGCATCTCGCGCAGAGGCTGGCACTGCTCGGCTACCGGGTGCTGGCCATCGATCTCGATCCGCAGGCCTCGCTCACCGCGCTGCACGGAGTGCAGCCGGAATACGACCTCAACGACGGCGGCACGCTCTACGACGCGATCCGCTACGACGATCCCGAGCCAATCTCCAAGGTCATTCGCAAAACCTACATTCCCGGCCTCGATCTCGTGCCCGGCAACCTCGAGCTGATGGAGTTCGAACACGAGACCCCGCGCGCGCTGGCGCAGGGAAACGCCGGGCTGTTCTTCTTTCGGGTGAAAGAGGCGCTGGCCCAGGTCGACGCGGATTACGATGTGGTCGTGATCGACTGCCCGCCGCAGCTTGGCTTCCTGACCATGTCGGCGCTGTCCGCCGCGACCGGGGTGCTGGTGACCATCCACCCCGAGATGCTCGACGTGATGTCGATGTCGCAATTCCTGCGCATGACCGCGGACCTGATGGACGTCATCGCAGAATCGGGCGCCGACATGAAGCACGACTGGATGCGATACCTGCTAACAAGGTATGAACCCACCGACGCCCCGCAGAACCGGATCGTAGCATTTCTGCGCACGATGTATGGCGAAAAGGTGCTCAACGCGCCGATGCTCAAATCGACGGCCATCTCCGACGCAGGGCTCACCAAGCAGACCCTCTATGAGGTCGAACGCTCGGCCTTCACCCGCGCCACCTACGACCGCGCAGTCGAGAGCCTCAACGCGGTGAACGACGAGATCGCGGAACTGATCCAGAAGACCTGGGGACGCACATGACCGATACACGCAAAAAACGCCTCTCCATGCTCGACAGCCTCGCGGCCGCCGGCAGCGGCGGTGCGGCGCCGTCGATGATGTCCTCGAACCGGGCGCTGCGCTCGGCCCGCAACGCGGTCGACGGGCACCACATATGGGAGCTCGACCCCGACAGTATCGAGGACGACCGGATGCGGGATCGGCTCGATCCGGCGGATGTGGTCGACCTGCAGCACGCCATCGAGCAGAACGGCCAGACTGTGCCGATCCTGGTGCGCCGCCATCCGACCGAGGAAGACCGCTACCTGCTGGTTTACGGCCGTCGCCGGCTCGAGGCGATCCGCCAGTCAGACAGCGTTGACAAAGTACGCGCGCTGGTCGCCACCCTGAACGACGCCGACGCGGTGCAGGCGCAGATTTCCGAGAACATGGCGCGGCGTGACCTCTCGTATATCGAGAAAGCCCTTTTTGCTCAGGAGCTTGTGGAAACAGGCTTCGGAACACAGGCCCGCGTTGCCGAAGTGTTAACGGTGACTAAGTCATCGATTTCCATGGCCATCGGCGTCGCCGGAAGCATCGGGCGTGACCTGATCGAGGCGATCGGGGCCGCCCATGGCATCGGCCGACCCCGGTGGGAAGCGCTGTCTCGCGCCATGGAGGAAACCGGCGCCGACCGACAACGGCTGATCGAGATCGCCGAGCAGACCCATGCCAAGGCCGCCGTTGCGGTGGTGCGCGACGAGCAGGTCCCGGATGATGCCTCGGTCGCCGCTTTCGAGGCGGTGATGCAGGCGATTGGTCGCCCCCCTGCCCCGCGCAAGGCCGAAACCGGTGGCGGCGCCAAGCGGTCGCTCAAGATCGATGGCGTGCGCGCCGGCGCGATCCGTCGGACGGCCCGTGGCGTGGCGCTGGACCTCGAAGAGCCCGGCTTCGCCGACTGGCTGGACGCCCGGGCCGAAGATGTGATCGCAGAGCTTCACGCGCGCTGGAAAGAGCGCGTGTAAGACTGAGGAAGAGCAGAAACCGGAACAAGGAGGCACGGTCAGGCGAAAGAAAAGGTCCCGCAAAGACGGCGCTTCACGAGACCCAGACTTGTTTTTCGCACTCTCAAGCTAGTGGTCCCCGACGCTCACCGCAAGTCGAAATCGATTCGCGGAACGGTTTTTCTTTGTCTTCGTGAAAAAACATGGACTACGATCCCATCACGCCTTTCGGGCGATCGCTTCGTGATGCCCGGTCGCTCGCGGCCACGCCGCAGGCGACGCAAGCGCCCTGCCCCACCGTCGACAAGTGGCAAGCGCTTCGTGCGCTTTCAACCTGTCGGGGCGACTACGCGCTGTCCGACCGCGATCTCGCGGTGCTCCAGGCGCTCATCAGCTTTCACCCGCGGACCGACTTGGCGCTCGACGACGGCCCACTTGTGGTGCATCCGTCGAACGCCTCGATCTGCGAGCGGCTGAACGGCATGCCTTCCTCGACCATGCGGCGCCATCTCGGTCGGCTGGTCGACGCCGGCATCATCACCCGCCGTGACAGTCCCAACGGCAAGCGCTATGCTCGACGCTTCGGCGGAACCAAGGTTGCCTACGGCTTTGACCTCGCCCCGCTCGCGCGCCGGTTCGCCGAGTTCGAGGACGCCGCACAGGCGCAGCGTGACCGGGATCTGCGCATCCGTCATCTCCGCGATGTCGTGAGCCTCATGCGCCGCGACCTCGAGGCCCTCACCGAGATTGGCCGCACCGAGGCCCCCTCCGACCCCTCCTGGGATGCCTACGAAGACCTCGCCCGGCTCTCGGCACGGACCCTGCGCAGGAAGCTTACCGAGCACCAGCTCAGCGAGCTCCGCGACACTCTCGCGTCTGCCGTCGAGGCTGCCAAGGCCATGGTTATTCCTGCCGAAACGGTCGAACTGAGCACCTCTGACGTCAGAAATGAGCAGCACCATCAGAGTTCAAAGAAAGACTCTATTGAATCTGAACAGGGCAGGACAGAAAGCGTACTCGATACGGCATTTCCCCGTCCGCAACTTGTGCGTTCGCCGAGAGCTTCCGAACACGCAATCAGCACCGCGCGACCGTCTAACCTTCCATTAGCCTTTGTTCTGGCAAGCTGTCCCGAGTTCTGCAGCTTCCAACCCGATCCAATCCGAAACTGGTCGCAATTCTTCGACGCCGCTGATAGGATCGCTCCGATGCTGGGAATACAGTCAACGACATGGCAGGATGTGAAACGGGATATGGGCCGAGATCAGGCTGCCGTGGTGATCGCGGCGATGCTTGAACGTCTTTCAGAGATCCGGTCTCCGGGCGCCTACCTGCGTGATCTCGGAAAGCGTGCCGCCGCCGGAACTTTCAGCTGCGCGCCAATGGTAGTGGCACTTTCGCGGCGCTCGGCTGCATAGGGTTCACAGCTGTGAATTCCGGCAACGTTCACAGCTGTGAACCAGTGTCTGAGTCCGCAGTAAACCTCGAACGAGACAGTCAGACCCAAAGCAAGGAAACCCGTGAGTGACAACACACGGTCAAGCAGGGGAAAGTCTACGACTTGGCCTACTCGAACTCCACCGCTTGGGAAGCTGATGAAGCCACTGATCGCCTCGGAAAAGCAGAGACTGGCAGGTTTTGAGACGCAGCAGAAACACACCACGCTCGCAGCTCGCGAGGTGGAATACGAGCTCCTACCGACAGCTCATTAGCCATACGAGAGTGATCCGAACCGCTTCGATCTACGTACACGGAGGCAATGTCGCTAAAACATCGACGATATTCCAAAGCCGCTCATACTTGTAGATCGGCGAAACGGTGCAGCCACGCGCCTCCCAACTGTCCGGGGCGACCGGCATTCGCGGGAGTGCCCCCGACAAGAGCTCGGCGGCGAGCGGGTTCCAGACCGTCAGCCCTACGCTCTGGTCGTCAGCGCGTAGGCCCATCGCCCATCAGTCGCCGGCAGCGTTTACGCCCGACGCAGTAGCCTTGGTTGGGCACGCGCTTGCCATCTGACGGCCGCCGTAGAACTGGATTTCCATGAACCGCCGACTGACCAACGTCTTCAACGCCAGGTTTAGTAATGTCTCGGTCTTGCCCGGGCCATAGCAATCCGATCGGCTAACTTAGGTCAGTGGGCATCGCTGGAGGAACGGCAGCAAAGAATGTTCTGGATCGATCATTTCTCGCCTCCGAGCCACGCTCACGGTCTGGAGACTTTCGGTAAAAAACCATCCCTCCATGAGCTGCCGATCTTGGCGTGCAACTTCTCGGTCTCGCTGGCCTTCGCCTCCGCCTTGCCGGAGAAGATTTCGGACATACTCTCGAGGGCTTTCCGCTTCCAGATGTTAACTAGGGACTGCCGCACGCCGTGCTTGACCACCAGATCGAGACTGTCAGCCCGCCACCAATGGCCTCAAGCGCCACCTTCTCCCTGACCTCGTTGCCGTAAATCTTTCGTTTGCCAGACGCGCTGTTCTTCCTCGTCATCGGAAGCGGCAAGCTTCTCAGGCTGTCTGGTGTTGTGGGACCACTTCAAATTGGAACGACCTGCATTGGGTCGCGTGTCTTTTGGCGCTGATGATCGCAGTCTCAGAGCATGGCCAGAACACAGCGCAGGGCCCTCCGGGCAAGCAGGTGGCGACAGCAGCACTGGCCATTGTCTTCGAGGAACATTGCGCGGGTGAGGTCGCCTTGCTGGGCGGCTATCTCCGCACCATGGTCGAAAAAGCGTAAGCGGTGTCGCCGCCCCACATTGCCGACGGGATCAGCCATTGCGAGTTGATACGCATCCGAAGAGAAGGAGTGCGTTTCGCAATGTTCGCAAAGAGTTCGTTCCTCACGGCGCTTGGTGTTGAAGTCTTCGCCTCGGGGCAGAGGCGTTGGCCGGATCATGTGAAGGCGCAGGCGGTGGCCGAGACCCTGGAGCTTGGGGTGACGGTGTCAGGTGTCGCCGCGCGCTACGAGATCATGCCGAGCCAGCTGACGGCGTGGCGGCGGCTGGCCAAGGATGGCAAGCTCGTGCTGCCTGCGGTCGAGACCGATGAGCCGGTTTTCGCACCTCTGATCGTCCGGGATGAGACCACGACGGCCCCCGAGCCCGAGCGGCCCCGCGCCGAGGCGCCAGTTAGGGTTGTCCGGGGTTCGGTCATCATCGAGCTCGCACAGGATGCGCCCGCGGCCCGGATTGCCGAGATAGTCCACGCGCTGGAGGCGCATCCTTGCTGATGCCCTCGCAGGGCGTGCGGATCCTGGTGGCGACACAGCCGGTGGACTTCCGGAAAGGCCATGACGGTCTCGCAGCGCTGGTCCAGTCGACGCTGGCTGAGGACCCATTTACCGGCACCGTCTTTGTCTTCCGCTCGAAGCGGGCCGACCGGTTGAAGATCCTGTTCTGGGACGGCAGCGGTTTGGTCATGGCTTACAAGCGGTTGGAGGAAAGCAGCTTCACCTGGCCCGCGGTCCGCGACGGGGCGATGACGTTGAACAGGGCACAGTTCGAGGCCCTGTTCGCCGGGCTGGACTGGCGCCGGGTGCGGTCACTGGAGGTCCGCCGACCGGCTGTGGCAGAGTGACTCGCCCCCGGGAATGCCCGGGCATCGACGCATTTGGCGCGGTATAATCTGCGCATGTCCAACGCTCCGCCCATCGACCTGTCCGCGATCCCCGAGAGCCAGCGCGCCGCCGTTCTGGCGCTGCTGCAGGAGAATGGTGCGTTGAAGGACGCAAACCGGCGCCTCGAGCATCTCGTGGCCGAGTTGAACCATGTCGTGCATGGCAAGCGGTCCGAGAAGCTGAGCGATGATGATCGGCAGCTGGCCTTCGAAGACCTGGAAACCGCCGTCGCCGAGGTCGAGACCCGCAAGGAACAGGCTGCGCCATCCACCACGACGCCGCGCCGGGCACGGCAGCGCAACCTCGGCCATCTACCTGCGGACCTGCCGCGCATCGAGCGTGTCATCGAACCCACCAGTCTCGATTGCCCATGTGGCTGCGGCCAGATGCACCGGATCGGCGAGGACCGCACCGAGCGCCTCGACATCATCCCGGCACAGCTTCGTGTGCTGGTCGACATCCGGCCGAAGTATGCCTGCCGCATCTGCTCGGATGGGGTCACCCAAGCGCCCGCCGCACCTTGGCTGATCGAAGGCGGGATGCCGACCGAGGGAGCCATCGCACACGCGCTGGTGTCCAAGTTCGCGGACCACCTGCCGTTCTACCGCCAAAGCCAGATCCTGGCGCGCTCCGGCATCCAGCTCGACCGCAGCACCTTGGCGGACTGGGCTGGCACGGCGGCCTTCCACCTCGGCCCCGTGGTCGATCGGCTGACCGAGCATCTGAAGGGATCGACCAAGCTCTTCATGGACGAGACGACCGCCCCGGCGTTGGATCCGGGCCGTGGCCGAACCAAGACCGGCTACCTCTGGGCGCTTGCCCGGGATGATCGTGGATGGGGCGGCGATGACCCGCCCGGCGTGGTCTTCACCTATCGCCCAAGCCGTGCTGGCGCCCATGCCGAGCAGATCCTGCAGGGCTTCGACGGTATCCTGCAACTGGATGGCTATACCGGTTACGATCGACTGACGCGCCCCTCCCGCAAGGGCGGCGCGCCGATCACGGTTGCCCGTTGTTGGGCCCATGCGCGTCGCAAGCTGAAGGAGGTCTTTGACCGCGACGGCTCGGAAATCGCCGCCGAGGGTCTGCGCCAGATTGCCGAGCTCTACCGCATCGAGGCCGAGATCCGTGGCATGGGCCCGGGCCAACGCCTGTCGGCCCGTCAGGCCCGCAGCGCACCCCTCGTGGTCGAGTTCGGTGATTGGCTGCACGCACAGCGCCTGCGTGTCTCAGCCAAGTCGCGCCTGGGCGAGAAGCTGACCTACATCCACCGACAGTGGGGCGGCCTGCAGACCTTCCTTCGCGACGGCCGCGTCGAGATGGACTCCAATTCCATCGAGAACCTGATCCGCCCGATCGCCCTGACACGGAAGAACGCACTCTTCGCCGGCCACGACGAGGGCGGCCGCACATGGGCTCGCATCGCCTCCCTGATCGCCACCGCGAAGATCAACGGCGTCGAGCCTTTCGCCTACCTGAAGGCGACCCTCGAGGCCATCGCCGCCGGTCACCCGGCCAGCAGGACCGACGAGCTCCTGCCCTGGAACTTCAACCCGTCAAGCTGAACACGAGTGAGGCGCAGACAGCGCTTACGAAAAAGCCGGGGCAGGGGAGTGAGATCTTGAGCGCAGGTTCTATCGCAGACTAAGCGGTCAGGCGGCGTGATGGGGTAAGGTGGTCAGAGACCGGCGGCCTTGGTCAGGTTCACCCGGAACCTGTCGCGTCTGCGCTGATAGCGGCGGGTCATTTCAGCCGAGGCGTGCCCCAGTTGTTTCTGGACGTAGCGCTCGTCGACTGCCGCTGAACTGGCGAGCCCGGCGCGCAAGCTGTGACCAGAGAACAGCGCCAGGCGCTCCTGTTCCGGCAGCTCGGCTCGGATGCCGGCGTCCAGCACCGTGCGCTTGATCAGCCGCGCCACATGCTTGTCGTTGAGGCGAGTGCCCGAAATGCGCTTGCCATCCCTTGACGTGCCGACGAAGACGGGCCCGAAGTCGATCTTTGCGAAGTGCAGCCATTGTTCGAGCGCGTGGACTGGGCAGGTCTGATCCTTCGAACCGCGGCCGATCTCCACCTCCCGCCAGCCGGTCTTTGCATTGAGCGTCAAAAGGGCGCCTTTGTCGAGGATGTCGATCCAGCCGCCGGAATCCGGCGTGTCGTCCTTGTGTACGTCCAAGCTGACGATCTCCGAACGGCGCAGACCGCCGGCATATCCGAGCAGCAGGACGGCCCGATCCCTAAGCCCGCGCAGATCATAGGGCAGGGTGGCGACCATCGCGAGGATGTCATCGGCCAGGATAGCGGCCTTCTGCACTGGTGGGCGCGCGTGCTTGCGCCTGATCCCGGCCAGAACCGTGGCGATGTGCCGGTTCTTTCGATCGAGGGGGAAGCCGCGCTGCGCGTAATTCCACGCGAGACCCGACAGGCGGCGTTCGATGGTGCCGACGGATAGGGGCCGGAACGCCGACTGCGAAGGGGAGGGGCCCGACCCGGATGCCAGATCCGCGAGGTAGAGTCCGATCATCGCCGGTGACGGCGGTAGCGGTTCCGTGCCCTTCATCCGGCACCAGCGTGTGAAGTGCGCCCAATCCTTCGCATAGGCCTTCAGCGTGTTGTCCGAGGCTGCGGCACGGGCATACTCGCGGGCGGTGTCCACCAATCGGTCCAACGTGCCGGAGCCCGCGACGTAAGAGGGCAAGGCGATGCCAGCGTTTTCCCCCTGATCTCTGTCGTCAGCCCGCGCAGCCTCATGCTCACCGGAGAGCATCGACGTCGGTTTATCGGTCTCTGGGGGCAACTTTGACTGAATCCGGCAATGAAATTGAATGTCGTTCTTGTTCCATGAGTGGACACTAACGTATTGATATTATTACGTTCATGTTCTTGTTTCATTCCCGGATTATAGTTTCATTATCGGACATAAGACACTCTTTTGTGGGTTTTGGCTATGGTGGATCGAGCAGACATCAACGCCGTCGACGATGCTGCTTGGGAACAGGCGGTTACGCGGGAAGCTGTGATCCGCCGCCTTGCAAGCCAGGCGACACCGAACCGTGCCGAATTTCTCAAGGCCTGCCGCGATCTTGGCCTCAAGCGCTCCCGACTCTACGAGTTGATCTCAGCGTACAAGGCGCGCCCGGTCGCCAGTTCGTTGCTGGCGGCTCAGGTTGGGACACCGATGGGCAGCCGCCGGCTGCCTGACGAGATCGAAGCGGTGATTTCGGGGGCGATCGAGGAGTTCTACAAGTCCCTCCAGAAGCCGAGCATCAACGCCCTGCAAAAGGAGGTGCGCAGGCGGTGCAGTCAGCGGGGTTTGCGTCCCCCGTGCTGGACCACGCTGCGGGACCGTGTGGCGGCGATAGATCCGGCGGAACTCATGGCGGCGCGTGAGGGCGCTAAGGCCTCTCGCCAGCGCCATCACCCGGTGTCAGGCAGCTATCAGGTCGAACGGGCCTATGAGGTGGTTCAGATCGACCACACGTTGGTGGATGTCATCGTGGTGGACCGGGTCCATAGGAAGCCTTTGCAACGGCCCTGGCTGACCCTTGCTATCGACGTCGCCAGCCGCATGGTGGCAGGGTTCTATCTGACGCTGGAGCCGCCATCAGCCTTGTCGGTTGCACTGGCCATTCAGCACTTGGTGCAGCCCAAATTCGACTGGCTGGAGAGCTTGGGGATCGACGCAGACTGGCCCGCCGAGGGATTGCCGGAGACCATTCACGTCGACAATGCCAAGGAGTTCCGCTCAAAAGCGATGAAGCGGGGCGCCGAGGAGCACGGGATTTCGTTGCAGTACCGGCCGATAGGTGCGCCACATTACGGCGGTCACATCGAGCGGCTGATCGGCACGATGATGGGGGCGGTCCACCTGCTGCCCGGATCGACCTTCAGCAGCATCAAGGACCGCGGTGACTACGATTCCGTGGGCAAATCGGCGATGACGCTCGACGAGCTGGAGCACTGGTTGGCGCTGGAAATCACCCGCTATCATGCTGAACGGCACCGCTCGCTCGGGATTCCGCCAGTTGCGGCCTGGAACGAGGCCTATGGGCGCCGCGAGGTACCTTTGCGCCGGCCATACGATCCGGAGGGGTTCCGGATCGACTTCCTGCCGAGTACGGAACGCATGGTGCGCCGCGATGGCATCCATCTCTTCGGCCTGCGGTATTGGGACGATGTCCTGAGCCTCTGGGCGGGTCGGCAAGACCGCCAATTGCGCGTGTCCTACGATCCGCGCGATCTCTCCACAGTTTTTGTCCGGAGCCCTGAGGGGCAGCGATACCCTGTGCGATTTGCGGACCTGCGCCATCCCTCGATCACCCTTGCGGAACATCGCCGTGCGCAGGCGATTTTGCGCGAACGCGGGCGCGCGCTCGAGGATGAAGACCTCATATTCGCAGTGATCGAGGAACAGCGCGCTCTGGTTGATGCGGCCAGCACCAGGACACGGGAGGCCAGGCGAATTTCTGAACGACGGGACCGAGCGCTTGATGGGGTAGGAGCCTACGAAGCTGAGGAAGCCGAACAGGAGCCCAAGGACAGCGAGAATGTGCTTAGGGACCACCCGGGCTTCGAAGTTGAGGAATGGTCATGACCGGGGACAGCGTATTTGCACATCTCGATCCGGCCTACCGCCGGTTCGCGGCGCTGCCGGATGATGAGCGCATTGCCTGGATCAGGGCCGACCGTTGGATCGGTTTCGATCAGTCCGGGGCCGCACTGGCACGTCTGGAAAACCTGCTGACCTATCCGCCGCGTGACCGGATGCCCTGCCTGCTGATCTACGGTGACACCGGCATGGGCAAGACCAAGATCGTCCGCAAGTTTGAACGCGACCACCCGCCGAAATTCAGCCAGATCACCGGCGTTGACCACCGTCCGGTGGTTGTTGCGCAAGTGCCATCCGAGCCCATCGAGCGCGATCTTTACCGCGAACTTCTGGCCAGCATGGGCGCGCCGGCGATGACAGGCGGCACGCTCGCCCGCGAGAAGGATATCTGCCGGTCGCTGCTGCGGACCGTCGGGGCGAAGATGATCATTCTCGACGAGGTGAACGGCATGCTGGCCGGAACCTTCCGGCAACAGCGGATTTTTCTCAATGCGATCCGGTTTCTGGCCAATGACCTGCGGATTCCACTCATGTGTGCCGGAACGGACCTGGCTCGGCAGGCCCTGCTGACCGATGCACAACTGGCCGAGCGCTTCGAGGCGTTCCATATCAAGCCTTGGCAGAACGATGCTGCCTTTGCCGGGCTCCTGAAAAGTTTCGAACGCATCCTGCCCTTGCGCGAGGCATCCGATCTGATCAGCGGGGAGGCCAGAGAGCGGATTCATAAGCTGACCTCCGGCGTGACGGCGCGCATCTTCCGCCTGATCGAGACGGCGGCGGAAGATGCGGTCCGATCGGGCAAAGAGCGCCTCGACGCGGATAGTTTTGGCGACAATCTGGTGCTACCGCTGGTCTCGATGACCCAGACCGCTCGGCGGCGGGGAAAGCCCGTGCAACAACGGGTCGGGGCATGATGGTGCGGGCCGGACTGCCAGTTGCGCCGCGTCCGTTCCGGGACGAACTGCTTTCGTCCTGGATGGCGCGGGTTGCCGCGCGCTACGGGGCGGAGCCTCTTGAGCTGGTGGTGTATCTGGCGGGGCAGGGGGGTAGGGACGCATGCGCGCGGCAGGCTGACGATGTGGTGCCGGATATGGAGTTGCTCAGGCTTTGGGCTAAGGCCTGTAGGATCGATCCGGAACGGCTTCGGCGCAGGTCACTGGCGTCCCGATATCCTGATCAGCCGCAGGATTGGTTTCTGAACGAGACGGTGCCAAGCTGTATTGCTTGTTTCGATGCGGATGTCGCTGCCGGTCGGGACGCCTATCTTCGGGTGAATTGGCGATTGGCGGAGCAGGTGGTTTGCCCGACGCACCGGACCATGCTTCTGGACCGCTGCCCCGCCTGTCTCGGCCGCCTGAGGCTTTCTTTTCGCATGCTGAATGGCCTGTTGCGTCCCTTCTGTCGCAAGTGCGACACCGTTCTGACCGGCGGGGGAGGGGAGACAGAGGACCCTTTGAAGGTGGATTTCGCTGCGGGAGTTCTCGAGCTCCAACGCCAGATCAGCGAAATCGTCAGAGGGGACTCTGGCCGTCTCGATCGACTCGAGCATGCAATTCGCACTCTGTGGGCGCCGCTCGATCGCGACGGGGCGGCCCGGCCCGTCCTCGCGCTCTGGTACGATGAACCGGGTTGGAATTGTCCATACGAGGCCCGTGCGGCCGTCGGTCGGCCTGCGCCTCTTCAGCACCTGTCGGTGTGCTGGCGGGCTCTGACGCTGGTGGTCTTGCACGATCTCTTTGGAGCAGATCTGGTGCCCGGCGCGGTCCTGCCGCAGGCCGCCCTCGTCCTGTTCCGGCGTGCCGCACTATTGCCGTGGCTCACGAATGGGCGGGATCTACGGAACGGCAAAGGAAAGCGCACGATTGACGCTGGAGCGGAACGAGTCCACAGATTGAGCAAGAGGTCCGTCCACCGGTTAAATGGAAATTTCCTCGACGAGAGAGGCAATTTCGGCCGAATCCACCCATGAAACTAAAGCGACATTGAACTGCTTCCGAGCATATCTCTGTGTGTCCGATAATACAAACTTATTGGACATTATCGCGCCCGGCAAGGTGGGGCGTTTATTGTGCAACTCTCTGGCCAAAAGCGCCGTGCACCTGTAGGCTGCGGACATGACATTTGCCCGGCCGGATCCCCTCAGCGCCCTTGACACCCCGTCCGGGATCCCCTCTTGGATCTCTTCCGCGCGCGCGGAAGCCCCTGAAGATGCTGCGTTCTTTTCGGGTGCGGCGCTGAGCCAGCTGCATCTTGTGCTGGAATGCGAAGAGGTGCCCCTCGCCCTGCTGCGGGACAGGCTGGCGCTGCGGGCGGCAGCCGCTTGCAGCGCGTTTTCCGGGCGTCCCGAGCGGACGGCAGAGCTGCGCGACGCCTACAGGTGCACGGCGCTTTTGGCCAGAGAGTTGCACAATAAACGCCCCACCTTGCCGGGCGCGATAATGTCCAATAAGTTTGTATT
>Ga0114904_1000741_pt1 | contig 17142 bp, 23 predicted proteins | sample MalvirDeepMed_s6_FD_83498 | JGI IMG/M metagenome (GOLD analysis project Ga0114904, IMG submission 83498) | Marine viral communities from the Global Malaspina Expedition - Malaspina viral metaG DeepMed_s6 | ecosystem: Environmental > Aquatic > Marine > Oceanic | place: Mediterranean Sea... | reverse complement strand
GTAGTCCAAAAGACTAAGAGCCTAGTGATTACCGTTAGCAAACTCCCGTTGCTTATCTTTTAATTTCTCTACATCCCTCTGTAGTTTGTTGACAGCTTTGCTGAGGGCTTCGATGTTGACTTCGTTGTGCAACATGCTGTCTACCCTCGTTTGCAATTTATCCGTTTGCTTGTAAAGTTCCTTGATTAACATGAACTGTTCAGCATCTGCTGGCAAGCTTCCAAGCAAACCCCTCGGCCATTTCACTCGGAACTCAGAATTGGACTTCAAATCCTTTTCCATCAGCTCAAGTTTTGTTGCGTGCTTGTTGAGGGTTTCCTGCACCCCAAAAAAAGCCCAGACGGCAATTGATGCCGCAGAAACCACGGCAATCAGATTCCGCAATGGCATTGCCACAGATGTTTTGTCGCTGATTTTCATCTCATTCTCACAATCCAAAATGTTCGGCTAGGGCATCAAGGGCTAACTTGAGGACGGTCAAACCAGACCTTTTGCTGTAACCGTGTTTAGAAGCCCACTCGTTCGCTGGAAGGTCTAAGCCACATGTATGTACCAAAATTGGGCTTAACTGCCTTCCTACAGCCTCTAAGGCGGCCCGAATTGTTCTCCTGGCGTTGCCAACGTGGTTTTCAGCAGATGTTGAGGAAGATGGTATCCGAACGTCGTAGTTTGATGTGACTCTCGCACCGCGACATCCTAGATACCATGCAGAAAGAAATCTTTCGCTTGCATCAAACTGGCGTGCATCAATCTCGCCTCGTTTGAAATATCGGTCGCACTGGGTTTGCGTCGTAACGCGAAGACGCATCACACCAGCGGCAATCGTTTCCTCAATTTCAACTTCCCCATGATTTGACCTCTCTGGTGGGCCAAAATCACTTGGCTCAAGGGTGCTGCGCTTACGCTTTTTCATCGGAAAGCCTAAAGGGGAATTTCATCTCCCTCTTCCCAGTCAATCGGACTCATGGCACCATTGGGCCACTGCCTTGTTTTCTTTCTTTCCATTGGCTCTAAATTCATAAGTAATTCGGCCATTTTGTCAGCCGTAAAAATTTCCATGCCAGTCTGTTTCGGAATTAACGGCAAGTCTCTTTCTTCCCGAACAAAAACCACGATTTCACCGGTCGGCATGACAAGCTGCCAAGCAGAAGTTGGCAACGGAACCTGACCCAGTTTTAGTGCCTCATCATCCAAGGCGTGCCAAGCCTTCAACATCCCATGCGACTGCTCCCTGATGTCTTCAACGATTTCCGACAACAATGCATCCTCATACAGTCTTTGCTGTTTCAGAAATCTTGCCCTCAGCTCTGGGGAAACAAGCATTGGCAACCGCCCCACTCCCCACCGTGCTTCCATGTGAGTGGCAAGATTTGTAACACAAATCTGTGCCAACGTGGCCCAGCTTCTTTTATTTCCATTTATTAAATCATCTACCATTACTTCTCTCCATACCAAGGGGGTGGTGCCGCCAGTCGGTAGCCTCTTTTCTGTCCTGTCCGGCTGACTTCGATCCACTCGTCACGCTTTGCTTCCTGCAATGCTTTTCGCATTGCGTTTCTGTCTTCGCGCAAACTGACTGAATCCATCATCAGCCTGTCGAGGCTACGCGGATGATCGCGTTTCGCCGTGTATGGCCTGCCTTCACTCCATGCCTTTTCAACCCTATCCAGCAGAGCGGTAGCAATATTTTTATAATTGATACGTGCAACCGTATCACCGTCCGTGCTGGCCGGTATGATAAAAACACCTTCCTGCCAGACCAGATCAATCATCAGGTCACTCGATACACTGTAGTTGCTTTTGCGACACATGAGCTGACGCTCATCATCCATACCGTTTTCTGGTTTGCAAAGCTGGTGCCGTGCCCTGACCGCAGCGTTCCATGCTGTGGAACCGGAATAGTCGGCTTCTGGATTTTTAGGTGGATGCCCAAGAAGTACGATTGTCACACCGCAACGCCGGATAATGCCGCCAAGTACAGCCTTGGCAAAATGGTTTACCTGTGCCCTGTGGTTTTCATTTCCTCCATATAGGTCAGAAATATTGTCCAATATTAGCAACCCTATCTGGTGCAACTCAATCTCGGTGATGATGCGCTCGACAAAAGGACTGATTACGGCCTGACCATCCATTGGCCATGTGACCATAATGTTGTCAAACCCCGTGCGGCTCCATAGACGGCCATCGACCGTACTTCCCAGCACTACTCCATTATGTTTGTTAATGGCGTACTGGCGACGCTGCAACTCGTCGTAATCGTCCTCGCAGGATATGTACAGGCTGTTTGTTTTGATCGTCTCCAGACCCAGAAACTTTTTTCCCATTGCAACCGAAGTTGCCATTTGCTGGGCAAGCAGACTTTTCCCGACACCCCCATCCCCATACAGCGATGTGACTTCATGCGCTGGCACTAAATTCTCAACTGTCCATTCGCGTGGCGTTGGTGGACTGGACAGCTCACCGATTGATTTTGAGCCAGGTTCCTGTTCGCTTACGGGGTGGCCGGAGGGGCCAGCCGGATCATCCGGTAGGTATCTCCCTCCAGCCGAGCCACCAACCGTACCTGTGGAGACCGGCGGTGGCAAACGACCCTTATGATAGCGTTCTAATATGTATTGTGCCTTTGACCACAGCATGGTTTCCCCACGCCCTTGTGCCTCCAGCTCTGCCTTTGTTCCTGCTGTCTGGGCAAAGTAGACAGACGAAACATCTGCAAAAACTTCCTCAACCGTTGGAACACGTTTAAAATTTTCCAGAAAACTATAGAATACACCGCTGACCAGTTTAAAAGCATGGTTTTCACGTCCATCAATGCGCTGTCCAAAGGCATCAAACTCGCCAGTGTTGTCTACTACTTTCCTGATCTGGCTTGGATGACCCAAAATATTGACTGGTGTTTCCTTCACCAGATCAAGAAGCCATGACGGAATGTTTGCAACCTCTACGTCGTGCGGCCCCATGTCTGCCGACCAGACGTAGAACCGACCGCTACTGTGGGTTGATGGTGCGGCAACAACGAAGCCGCCGTTGCCCCTTACATCAATTCCTGGCCCAAGCCCTTCTGTTGCAGTTCCCCTGCTGTTTGGTATTACAACGCCTGGAGGATATTTAAAAAACAGATGCCTGCCGCCACCGCCTGTATGACACTCGATGGTGTCCGGTACTGTGCCGCCATGCTGCATACACAGATCAGCCAGAGTGTCATCTCCGTCCAGCCCCTGTTTTACATCCATGTCGACAACCAGCAAATGACCGGAAATGTCTCCAGTAATTATTCCCAGATTGTAATTGGTTTTTTCAAACCATTCTCGGATTTGCGTTTCATCTGCACGTTCGGATTGAAACTTGGCCCACGCCACTGCTGGCTCTTTACTGTTAGCCTTTACCGGTATTACTGACCATCCCATGCTCTGGTAGAATAATGCTTCTTCAAGGACAAAGTTAGGATGACCTAAGTTTAGTGGCACTGTTTTCTTTCCTCGCTACCTTAGAGAACTTTACGAAATTTATCGATCTCGCTTTCTACATCTACGCTGGATACTTTACTGCTTTCCCTTAGTTTATTTTGATGCCCTATTTCTGTCCGAATGTCAGCTAGTAAAACGCAAGCTATTACCAGAAGAACGATAATGATACCAGCCAACAAAACTGTAACCGTCATATCAAAAGCCCAAGTCAAATTGTAATAATATTAAACACTATACGCTATTCTTGTACTTCCACTTCTGACTCTGTTTCTATCCATACTCTTGCGCCACAAGATAAGGGTTTGTCTGGTCTGTATATTACCTTGCAAGGGCCGCTAATTATTACTTCGTGACCATACCGATTGTCTTTATATGTTTTAGCAGTAATGACAGGATTACGTTCGCCTGTCTTGTGATTACGTTTTATGACGTGCTGATTAACATGTACGTAAGTTTTCATCACTGTGAATCATGCCTATAATAAAACCAAATGGGTGTACCTTCACCCACCCATGAACCTTCTATGTTGAACTCAAAAAATTCAACCGCTTCCACATCCGACATTCCATCACGTTTCATTAAAATTTCCAAAACCTTATTTACATCGTAGACGGCGAGAGTTGGCTGCCCACATCGACGGCCAACTCCCATTAACGCATCTTCTAATCCATCGGCTGTCAGTACGTCGTCCAAATCTTCCGACAAGTTAAAACTCAGATGTTGGTGGTGGCGTTGGACTGGCTGGCGGCTGAACAACCTGTGATGCCGCTTGCGCCGTATGCGGAGGTGCCAATAGTTCCTCTATTGCCGATGACGGTATTGTATCCAGCACAGCATCGAGAGCTGCTGGCCTGTCCACCCACCTTGTAATCCTTAGTATCGGCTTATTGGTGTTCCCCTTACCGATCCGCAACGGTTCTGCACCGCCATATTGCACAACAGGTATTTTATTTGCCTGTAAGCCAGTTTCGTATTGACTATACAGATCTCCTATTCCCATTGTTGCTCCAACACCCGTAGTTGCAAACTCACGGATGCCATCACCGCCAAATTGCTGTGGCGAAAACATATTAACAGAAAAGCCACGTTTCCATTCCCTGCCATCATTGGGGTTTGGAGCAGATTGCTGTATGGACACATCCCAAATCCATTCGGGTGCAAGCCCATCACCAAACAATCCCCATCCGGTCTTAATGTTAGCCAAATCAAATAAGCACTCAGTCCATTCAACGGGCTGTTGGCCGTCTAGTGATGAAATTGACCAGCTACTCAATGATGCCATCCAACGGATATGCGGTATAAAACTGTTACTGTTGTTTAAATTTAAAGGCATATTTAACTCCCTTACGAGTTTAAGTTGAGTGAGGGTAGGCTTCGATGCCCACCATTTTTTGCGGCGGTTTTTATACAAATTCCGCCAGCGCTTGCTTGTAATTTTCGTCCCATACTTCCATTCCCTTGGCCTTTGTAGTAGGCGACCAGTAAAAATCATCCCAGTTTGGAATGACCAGTTTGGTCAGATCATCCACCGCTTCGCACCGTTCCAGCATGTGCATCAGGGTATAGATTGCCGCAGTGGCCCTGTCGATTGCCTGCTCCGCGTAGTAGGTGTCCAGCTCCAGCACCCTTGCTTCGCTTTTCGTAGTGTAGCAAAATCTCTGACTGCGATTATTAGACGCTCTCCAGTAAATTGCGCCTTGCAACTGATGTGATAACGACATGTCTTTTGGCATCCGGCCAGTTGTCTTTAAATCAACATCCAGCCCGTGTTCATCATAGCTAAAATCCTTGTAACCGATAATTGGCACGGGAACGCCAGGCAACCACGTTTCAATCTTTGCCTGTGTTTCGCTAGGAACCCCATATGGTCGCAATGCCTTTATTGCCGTAGCAATCATACCTGGATAAGATTTCCTTGCCGATCCATAGCCAATAATGTCATCCAGCTTGCCTTCTTTTGCTTGCTGGCTAAAACCCATTAAAGCTGTACGTGAATTAAATTCCTTTCTTGCAACCTCTATGCAATCTTCTAAGGATGCGTCTGAATTTATCAGGCCAAATTCTATCGCCCGTTCAGCCACCGTGCCACCTACCATTGGCAGGTTTGGTACAGTCTTTACCTTGTATAAATTTTGCACAATCCAGCAAGGCATATTCTGTATCATCATATTGATCTGACTGGCACTGAAATGCCGTATGTTCCAGCGGTCGCAGACGTTCGTTTTTTCGGAGGTTTTTTTAGTGTCAGCCACGGGTTAGCAATTCTTTCATAGTTGAAACCGGTAAAATGAAAATAGGCTCTCGTTTGTCCAGTCGCACGACTAGAAAATCATTTTCGCCCAGCGCATCCGTAACCTGCTTAAACCCACTCTTGCGTGCTTTCACCTCACCAACCAAGGGGGCATCACGTCCGGTTAAATACAGGTCAATGTCGCCTTTTGCATATTCTGTTGCACCGCTCAACGGCACACGTATGGAATGTAATCCCCATGACTTAAATAAATTGACACATTCCAACTCAACACGTTTGCCCTTATCGCGTTGCATCTTACCCATTTTTAAAGGGGGCCAGCCGAGAGATAACGGGATACGTTGAAAATCAACTGGCCCCCCACCAAAAGTATGTGAGCGAGGTGAACACATACTCCTGATTCGCTAATCATCTGGATATAAATCCGGTCGTAATTCTTCGCGTGTCACAGCTCCATCAACAGCTCTTTCCACCTCCAGCACACGATTTGCTGGAACCTTTTCCCACTGGTGGATGGCTTGTCGAGTAACATTAATTCGCCGTGCTAAATTGCTAATTGACCCAGCTAATGTTATGGCACGCTCTAAGGCAGTCTGTTCAATCATGCTCATTGTGTAAAGCAATGCTTTCTAACGGTCAACAGGAAAAATGTTTACGGGGTTAATTGAATCAATTCACCGGCTTTGTACCCGTCAGCCAGATCAATGTCTTTGGAAAAATCTGCTGGAGTAAATTCGTTTGCTGGTTCACCGTTGTGGTTCATAATGCCAACATGTCGCAGCATCAAAGCTGTCAGCTCACTGCAAAACACACTCGATGCATCAGGCTCATTCTTCATAAAACGGATGCCAGGCAGATCGACTGCCGACCGCACTAATTCAATTTGGTTTTTTTCGTAGGGTCGGCCATGAAACTCGCGCATGAAATCCATTGCGGCTTTTTTCTGCTTATGGGTTCGTGGTCCGAGGATTGGCCGCACCCATACCTTTCCTTCGTAGTTGTTTAAACGCGAACTCATGTTCACGAGCTGAACGCCCTTGGAACCCTTTTTGCCGGTGAGTATATCATTCGTGTCACTCAAGGTTGTGGACTCGAACAATGTTAAACAATTGTATTCGTGCATATGTAGCGTTAAGGCAATGTGGCTTTTGTCGGATTTCGTTATCCACTTGATTGCTTCAGAAATACGCCCCTTGCCCGAAAATAGAACAATGTCCAATGACCGTGCCTGATCCCTGTATTCGGAGTATCTCATTCAGACTTGTCTTTGTTTTTTGTGAAATAGATAAAGGCTGCAATCACACCCATGATTAAAACCGTATTAAGGCTGACCTCAGAGCCACCCATTTTGATTGCAGGCTTAATTCCGCTGGTGCCGAGAAAGTCCATAAACATTGTTGCACCACCCCCTGCCGCTGCACCAGAAATCATTTTTGCTATAGGTCCAAAGTTCATTATTCGCTCCTATCTGTAGGTCCAGAAGAATGGACGCTTTTTAACCCAGTCTCCATGTTTCAAATCATCCAGATGCACAAACCTTACATCACCATGAGCCTTCACGCCAATACCTGTAAATCCATGCTCAAATGCCAATGCCAAAAAATAGTATATATCTTCGCCTGGTATCAGCATGTCAGCAGCATGGCCACTTTGATGCGCTCCCTTACCGCCAAGTTTTTCGTCATAATCTTTACAGCGAAAACCGGATGTAATTTGCATCGGCTTTTTATATTCATCACGAAGACGTTGCAACCGACTTATGAATGGAGGGTGAATACTTTGGTTGTTGCAACAAGCACAGGCAAATTCAGCGTAAGTAAAATTTTCCCAAGGGTTAGTCCCCATAAAGCTCCTCCAGCTCAGTCATCGAAATATGCTTGTCGGAATGTAACCGACCCTGATCTATCAACAATTCATAAATGCCATAATGCCACCCACTGGAAGCATGTCCAACATAAGGCTCTACATAACCTTGCGGCAAAGAACAGCCAAGGTCAAGAATGGTAATGCTTTGATTTTCCCCCAGTTTTGTTGCCTTATGCCGCCCACCCATATGCCTGTGCCCGAAAACGATATCGTGCAATGAATGGTTTGCAATGTTATTTAAGGCATGGACACCAGAATAAGACCGCCCCAAGCGGTTTAACGGAGCGTGAACAAAACCAACATCCCCAACGTAATAGAACATGCCATATTGCGAATAAGTCAGATGATGGCTCATCAACAAGTTGTCAATTTTTCCTGTAAGAATACCAGCCATTTCTGGGGTGCGCTGCGTGAATGAAATAGCCCTGTCTTCATGGTTGCCAAGTGTGACGTGTTCAATCTCAATCTTGTGCCCTGCTTTACCCTCGTCGTATGCGCTTAATGCGGCGTGACCACTATCAATATCCTGCTGGAATGATGGTTTAAATTTGCCAGTTAAAGTATCATTTCCGTCATATTTAGAGAGACTATCAAACGTAAACACGTCGCCAATCCAGATCACGAAGTCTGCACCAATTTTATTGGCGTGGCGACCAAACCATTTAAACCGTTCCTTGTCAGCGAGACTGGGGCTGTCATGGGCATCGCCAATAGCTATACCACGCAACCTACTACGCCCATGCGGGTTCGGGCGCTGACTGACGCTGATGTGTATTTCTGGGGGGGGATTTACGCTGGTTTCAGCGACATGGACACGAAGAAGGGCAGTGTTGAAGCGATGTATGAAAGTTCGATAGCCTATACCAAGGAACTCTGCTGCGCGTTTCTTCTGGCAACCGTTATTGTGATAAGCGTCAAGGACTTCCTGACACTGTGCATCCGTCAGTGGAATTGCTGCCATTTTGTTTTAGTGGGTGTATCCAAACGTCCCACCACCCAGACGTTGAACGCTCAATCCAGGTTTCTTTAGAAAATGGCTTCCTCCTTTACCAGAGGCTACAACGCAAACCATATCTGCTTGCGGTGGCCCCATCACAAAAGACCAGCCATTTTGCGAAACAAATAGTTGGGCCACTAATTTGAGTTCCGTTCCATCGTTCTTGATTGCCTGCACCATTCCCTCCCAACGGAGTTTTTCGCCGTACTTGTTTTCAAGTTCCGTCAAAACTTTTATTTTGTTGTCGCAAAGAACGGGCCATTGAGAGGTTGTGGCTCCAACCGTTATAATTGTGGCTCCTGTAGCTACTGGACCTCCACCACCACCGCAGGAAATGGCAGTTGATCCAGAAAATATAAACCCTAAAAACACAAAAATAACAAAGAGGCCATTACGTTTTATCATTTTTATGACCTCCATTAACGCGGTCACGCAGTTTATTCATAAAATCCCAAAGGGCACTAATTTGTTGTGCATAATGATCGCTGGCTGCCCGAAGTTTTGTTACCTCAACAAAAACATCACGCTTATTAATATCATCGACATCCTTGCGTAGCTCTTTCACTTCTTGATTGAGTTTAACCGCCACCACGAGCAAAGTAATCAGCGCAAGAAGCTGATGCCAGTAGTCCTTTATGATATCCACTTTTACGGATCATTAGGGTTCAGGATTGTTGTTTTGCGATCAGCGGTAATTAGTCCAGCAGCTACAAGTGCATCCATGAAATCAACGGTTTTGGAAGAAAGCAAATCTACCTTGTCTCTTGCAATGACACGCTGCAGGGCTTGTAGCAAACGCACATGCTTTGGTTTTCCCTCAGCATCCATTGAGTATACATGCTCACCGATTGCGTCCATTTCGTCAGCAGTGAACCGTGCCTCGAAGGCATCATATGAGTATATTTCGCTGGTGCGCTCAATAACTAGCTTGACGAAAGCAGAACCATTCCAGGTATCGTTGGGGGCCGCATTAGCCGCAGGCTGTGTCGTATGCCCTGCTGGTACTTGATACTCGCCACTGGCACCAGACCAGCCATCTGGCACTTCAATGACATTGACTACTTTTCCACCACTGTCGATGACCGCGATACGGTCTGCCAACGCAGCGTTTAAACAGCCTATCGCTGCCGCCATACTCAGCGGTATTAACCATGTTTTTGTTTTCATTTTACCACCTTTTAGAAAGATATGACCCTAACTTGACCGTTACCGCCAGCCCCCGAATTGTTGGAAAAACCACCGCCGCCACCGCCACCTCCAGGAACCGATCCGGCTGTGCCTGCTCCTCCGGCACCACCCCCGCCACCATTTCCACCAAAAGTAGAAGTGCCGCCAGCAGTGCCTCCAGATTGCTCTCCTCCACCGCCGCCGCCACCGCCATAGAGAGTGTTGCCGCCTATACCTGCTGTTGTGCTGTTGGAGCCTCCTCCTCCTCCACCACCGCCTAATGCTGCGGCTCCTCCGTCACCCTCTTTGCCACCTCCACCGCCGCCAAAGTAATTAGCTGTTCCATCGTCATTCACACCAGCACCAGCACCTCCGAATGTACCAGCATTGGCACCGCTATCATTTGAAGATGATGCCCCAGCACTAACGCTGGTCGCTCCACCGCCTCCTCCTCCACCAGAGCCTCCCGATCCTGCACCGCCGCCACCAAAAGCCGTGACAAACGCCGTAGTACCAAACGAGGAATTACCTCCTGCATTGCCGTTTGTGGTGTCACCAGTTACTGCGGCCCCACCAGCACCGATAGTCACAGTTTCACTAGCATCTACCGCAGAAGCATCCATGATCGCCCAAACATAGCCGCCACCACCACCTCCAGCTCCACCAACGCTACTCGAAACTCTGGCTCCTGAACCACCCCCACCCCATGCCTCGATGTAAATTGCGCTGGCGGTAACCGGCTTAATCCACGTTCCACTGGCGTTGAATAGTTGAACGTCTGCAGCCTTGTGAGCCTCTACAGCATCACTAATCAGTTTTGGTGACCAAACTCGCTCACCGGTCACTGACGCTTCTGTGATCTCGTTTGCGGTGGGCAAATCAAGATCAACTTGAATGTCTGTTCCAGTGACCATTTCGGCAATTGTAAAGCCGCCCAAATCTAAATTACCACCTAGCACCGGCGAGGTATCCTCGATGACGTTGGAAATGCCGCTAGTCACAGCAAGCTGTGACAGGACTTGCCAAATATCGTTTGTGGCATCATAAGTGACGGCAATTATTTCCCCTTCCCTGATAGCACCAGTTGCCAGATCATTCGTTGCGTCAGTACGCAATCTTTTGGCACCAAGAGAACTGACGTTCAGCGTTGGAGATGCACCGCTTGTTGGGGTCATCTCGATGATGAAATTCAATCCATCGGTAAGCGTATTTAATGTGCGATTGGCCGTAACCGTATAGGCGGTTGATGAGGTGCTTGTTACTGTCAAATTACTTGCCGTATCAGCATACCACCGCCCAACCGCTCCTTGGTAAGCCTGATAGCGGTCAGCAACCGCAGACGGACTGGTGTTATCCGTCAATCCAAAGGTCGTGTTCGTGTTGTTGCCATCTGTAGTGTCCAGGTCCGTCATTTCCGCCGCAAAGGCGTAAACGGAACTAGCAATCAACAAAACTAGAGCGTGTGGTAAGTATTTTTTCATAAGCTAATTTCCTAATACACTGTTTATTGCTTTTACTAAATCATCTGCAGCGCTATCCACTTGTACTTTCGACACACCAGGGGCATATTCTGTTTCTTTGGCTTTTTCCACTCCAATTATTCCGGCTGCCGTAATAGCTCTTGTAACCACGCCCAGCGGTGTATCGGCATTTACATGCGGAGCAATCTCTTCTAACGTCTGTAATATTACCTTGGGATCGGTAGATTTAAGTCGGGTTACAAGTGTTTCCAGCGTTTTAGTTGGAGAACCTATTAGCGCTTCAGCCGCACGTCGCCCAATTCCAGCTCCAATTAATGCGTGTACGCCAGGAAGTTTGCCGCCCAAAACAGCACCCCCACTACCAACAGCCGTTTTTATTTTTTTCACCTCTGCCGCAAGTGGACTTGCCGTTCCTCCCTTTATCACGTCTTTCGATACTTTAGAGAGTTTTCTTTCACCCAGTACAGTGCGTCTAAAATCATTATATGCCTTTCTAGTGGGAAACAGAAGGGCAGTTTTTTCCCTTATAAACTCATTCTTTAGCAGTTTTTCAGAAACGCTCACCCCTTGCTCTGAAGCCGTTTCTATTTGTTCTCTTAATGTTTTTATAGCGCCATTACGATATGCAGTTTTTTCTGCTTCGGACATATTTTTAAAATCTTCAATTATTTGTTCTTTTTCCAACTTTTGAAAGTTTCTGCCTTTGTCCAGCGCACGCAGGGTCGCAAATTCACCGGAATACTTTTTACGGGCAATGGCATACGGCGACTTTACACCGCCAGTCGCATTATCCAGAGCTTTTATTAATATGGTTCTAGCTTCTAAAACATCTCTGCCAAGGTCGTTAAATTTTGTATAGCCAGCAGACTTGGTTTTTTCTTGGTTAATATATTTTGCCTTACTAAGCTCCCGATCAAAACCTTTACGCTTTATGAAGTCCCATACCTCAAGGGGTAAAACAGCATTTTTGCCTGTAATTCGTTTTTCTTTCCCTCTCTTGCCAACTGCCGCAATTATTTGTTCCAATTTTTTTAAAGATCGAAACATTGTGGGGTCTTTTTGACCTTTAGCGGCTACAATTGCCTCTCTCAAGGCGTTACGCCCATTTGGAGTATTAAGTGCGAAAGTAAGATCCTTCGACCCCAAAGACTGGAATTTCGCAAAAGCAGGTTTGTAGGACATCTCTCCGATTCTTTTTAATCGGTCAAATAACCCTTTCTTTTCCAAAAATAAATTACCGTGCCCTTTTAAACTATTCGTTAATGCAGTTTTAATACGTCTCCCCTCGCCAGCAAGCCTGCTCCGAAACGAAGAAGTCACTCGTTCTGCCAACCGTTGGCTGGAAGAGCCTACTGCTGCGGTAAGGTCTGTCATGGCCTCACCTGTTAAATCTGCCAGCGTAGTGGGGGTTCCAGCTCTTTTTGCCAGTCTCGCTCTCACTAAATCAGGTGATACCCCGCTTTCGTGAAGCGTACGACCTAAAATTCTTTTTCCAAACTCGGCGGGTTGAAATACAGCTTGGGCCATAGACCTTAATGGTATAAGTTTATCAAACTCAGATATTACTTTACCACCTGTCGCTGCACCTGTTCCAAAAGCCCCTCCAACTAACGCACCCAATTTGGCAGCCTCCAAACGCTCTCCTGGGTCAGCCATACCCGCCGAATAAATCCCACCAGTTAGCGTACCAGCACCCGCTGCCTTTTTCCACGGGCCTACTGTTTTTAAAGCCGGTATAAGTTTTGTTGCCGCTTTGGCAAAAAGTGAACCAGTAGCCAAAGAGCCTGCAAGTTCAGCAGGCAATGCAGTTGACAAAGGTATTGCTCTAGTTTTTTCCTTTTCCTTGGCCAGTTCTGTTTCGTACTTCGTTCCTTTCAGCAGGCTTTCCGCAGCAGCAGCCATTTGATCTGCCTGCCCAAAGGTAACACCTTGGGCTATACTTCGCACAATTTCATCGGCTTTTTTAGGAAATTCTTTTATAAATTCCTCACGTCGTTTTGGGGCATCTTTAGCAACCTCTTCAAACGTAATGGGCGCTTTATCTTCTATTTTTTTAATCTGTGCAGCGATACGTCGCGCCTGATCTACATTACCAGCTTCATAAAAGCTACGCATTTCATCATACATTTGAGCTGTTTCGGTCATATTCTTAGTTCCTGTCCAGGGGCGGCGATTCTAATTCAGACGTTAACTTCTTAAGCAACGCGTCATCAGAAATTGCTGGGTCGTCCAATTTTGGTATTTGTATAGTTTTCTTATCTACCCATTTACCCCTTTGGTATTGATGTTGCGCGTTAAAGAGAGGCACAGTGACGTTATTGTAACGATCTACCTTTTCCCGCAGCATTTTTATCATTGCCCTCGTCGCAGCCTCTTTATTGCGTAACACACCAATTACGCCACCCACAGAATTGAATACTCTTATTATATCCAGTTCTGTCAAAACACCAGGGCCAACAACATCTGTCCGTATTGCGCCAGCTATATTATTTATCAGTTGGGTCTGGGCATAGTTCGCATACTGGGATTTTGTTATACTTTCTGGATTTTCTACACCAAAAGCGGTTGTCAAATGAGCAAGCGCCGAATCGACCAACAGACGCACACCTTGCTTTGAATCTTTGGTTGCTGTCATAAAATTACTTAGCAACCTCATAGAAGCCTCTTGGTCCGCCGCTTCTGTAATAAGTTTTACAAAACCACTTGCCGGTAATAAAGTTTTATTCCAATTTTCTCTGTCTACTCCTATAACATTCTCTGGAATTGGCACAACTAAACCTGTTGTGATATCCGACATCATTGCTTTATCACCAACTAAAACCAGGGTTCCTTTCATTTCTTTAGTGTCTTTATCAAGGTATATTTTTTCTGATCCAGGATATGCTTTTGGCGCAAAGTCTTTGTTGTCATATACGATAACTTCCCGCGTTGCCCTATCTATCGATTCTGTCACGGCAGCATTGATATTTGCCGATTCTTCCTCAGTTCTGTTGACGGGAGTATAGGTGCCATGCTCTTCCCTTGTTCTTGAGGTTTTGCCATAAATTGAGTCAAAGTATTTAGCCAAGGGGTTGTGAATCGGTCCTGGCCGTGGCGGAACAACGTATTTTTCGCCAGGCTTAATAACTTGCGCTTTGCCTATTTCATTCCGGTAGGCATCCTCCATCTTCTCATTACGCTTTACTATACGTAAATACTCATCACTAAGCAATTTCCAGCCATCATCGGTAGCGGCAATTTGTTGCAATACCGGGTCATCTTCAAATAATTTATTTCTCCATTCTGCGGTTTGTTTTTTCAAATCCTGACTTGTTCGTTCATCCCGTTTTGCTATTTCTGCTCTGGCTATTCTTATTTCTGTCTCGGTTTTTTCTAGACCGTGCTTTACAATGTCGCGTTCCTCTTTTGCTACGCTTCTTAATTCCTCCGCTGCTTTGCGTTTAATCTCATCTTCTAACTGCCTCAGTTTAAAGGGTTCCAGTTGTTGTTCATAAGCGTCTCTTCGTACTTTTCTTAATTCCTCTGCCGCAGCTATTCTAATGTTTTGTTTTTGTTTTTGTATATCAAGAAGCCTGGCTTCTTTCTCCTCACCTGCAGCTTGTACTTTTATTTTATGGACTTCTGCTGCTTGGATAATTTGGTTTTCCATTTGTTTTATTTTGGCTGGGTGGTATTTTTGTAAAAACTTATTGTTCTGCACTTTTGCTATCAAGTCCTGCGCGTTGGTGTCGATTTCTTGCAGGGCTTTTTTCATATTAAGGGGATGAAGGTCTTGTTTCCTCCATTCTTCCGTTTCACCAATTTTTATATCTTGTTTATGTTTTTCTCCCGCCCTTTTTTCTTGTGCTGCTTCAATTCCCCTTTTTTGTTCGCCTTTTTCCCAGTCTGCTATTAAACCTCTGCCTACTGATGGCTCCATGCCTAGCATAAGTTCCTTTGAAAATGGTAATGGAGGACGGAACGGCGACACCTGTTTTCCAGCAGGTGTTTCTCTCAAACCCGCAAGTCCTGCGCCTGGGCCTACCACCATTTCCCGTGGCTTATAACGGCCTTTAATCATTTGTTCATACTTTTTTCGATCTGACGCCTTACGCTGGTATTCGGCCATTTGCGCCTGATGCAGTTGTCTTTCCCGGCGGTCCTCCAAAGCCTGCCTTTCTGCTAGACTTCCGGCAGCAGTGGCATCTGCAAACCCCTTGCCAAGCAAAGACATACGGGATGTACCCGCCGGTAATCTGCCCCCTGCAGCAAGCAAACTGGCTCCAAGAGTACCCAGGGTGGCACGCATACGCGGCGTTTGCCACCATTTCGGCTGCGGGGTTCTCGTGTCTGTGTCATATGCCATAATTTTATCCTTTAACCAAAGTATAACCCGCCGAGGCCGCCAAGCACACCGGCAGCACCAGCCCAGCCCATCGGATTTTTAACTCTTTCTGGCAAAGCAGATAACAGGGTAGTACCTGCACCAAAACCGGTAAGCAAGGGGTTAGGCGGCTGATAATCCTTTGCTGTGGTCGTAGCCGTTGGCAACGGACCTAACGCCCCCATATAATCCACTGTTCTGCCTGTCGGTTCATCTCTTCCATACTCAAATCTTGCACGATCCTCTTCCAACTGCCTGCGTAAAAGGTCTTCACGTACTGCGCCAACCTTGGCAAGTTGCCCAATATCGGTGTATTCACCCGCCGCAAGAGTTGGTGCCAGTCGTGAGGCATCCATTTGCCGAGCGCGTTCAGCTTCAAATGTTGGATAAGCAAGCCGTGCAGACACATCACCAACCGTGTCTAAGTAACCCTGCTGGGCCGCATCAATTGCGCGTTGCGTTGCAATGTTCGAGCCGCCTCGACCGGCCTTAGAAAAACTACCTCTAATTCTGGGCAGAACAACATTTTCAAATTGTTCAGTAACTGGGCGCAGGGATCGATCTACCAGCGCGTCGTAGGCTGGATTTCCCCCTTGCAAAAAATCGCCTCCCAGTGTTTGCTGTAACTGCTGACGACCAGCAACGTCCAGCGGTGAACCTGCTAAAGCTCTCCCCGTCTGTGCCGCCAGCGCAGTCTCGGTTTCTGGACTAAATGGTGGAATGGCAGTTCCCGGAAAATAATCAGTAGGGCGATCCAGAATATTGCTTCGTGCTGCCTGCAATCCAGGCTCTAAAAATTGCCTTGAAAAAGGTGATGGATCACTGGTTTGAGTTGATATTTGTGTACGTTCTCCACTGCCTCTACTCATAGCGTTTTCTCCAGTAAAACATGTGTTTTCTTCCAGTCTGGAAGAACTTTCTCCCACCCTGGCCTTGCCCATGCCTCGATAATTTCACAATTCTGTCCACGACCAAAATCCTCTATTTCATCAAGATATTCTAACCATTCATTGCGGTTTTTTCCGACCATAATAATAATCGATAACGCCTTGCACGAAGGAAATTGAGCTACTTCGACAATGCAAACCGCAACAACCTCACCATTTTTGTAAACGGCAAAAGCGACCATTTTGCTTGTCGCCAAGGCATTATACACATCTGCAACATTATAACGCCCAGAAGAGCGCTTTAATGCCTCAATTACCCACCTTGCAATATTGGGCCAATGCAATCCAAGCTGACCGCTATCTACCATTACCAGCTCTGTATCAACCAAGGACGACATAGGCAAAATCACGATCCGTTTGCGAATTATTCGCATGGGTCAATGTTGCTGTTTGATCCCCTCTTGCTGACACGTACAAATTTGCCATTGCTGTCGCCGCATTTGATGTCAGCGGAGTAAACAGAACCACACTTGTTGAGCCAATCCTCAAATCAGCCAGAGTTGTCGTTGCCGAACTGGAAGTTAGAGTAACAGTACCCTTGGCATTGATTTTGCCATCAAGCAATGTGTTTATCCCTAAAGCAAGATCATGGCGATGCTCTTC
>Ga0114904_1000739_pt1 | contig 17156 bp, 16 predicted proteins | sample MalvirDeepMed_s6_FD_83498 | JGI IMG/M metagenome (GOLD analysis project Ga0114904, IMG submission 83498) | Marine viral communities from the Global Malaspina Expedition - Malaspina viral metaG DeepMed_s6 | ecosystem: Environmental > Aquatic > Marine > Oceanic | place: Mediterranean Sea... | reverse complement strand
GTTCCTAGGTGGTTTAGCAACATTATACTGTCGCCCAGATTTAAAAAGAAAGATATGGGTTGGGGGCATCTTGTTTACGGTATTATACTTCATATACTTTGGAAGTATCCTTCCATTTTATCCCCGATTTGTGGAGCTGTACTGGAATCTCGACAACCTAACCCATATTCTTGTTTTGGGAATTCCCATTGAAAAACTACTATTCGCTTTCACCTTCGGAATGTATTGGTCTGGCTTATACGAACACTTGTATTGGAGAAAGCTTATACACTTAAATAAAGCCCATAATTAATTAAAACATTCAGATTATGAAAATAATATTAGCGATAGATAGCTCTGATTTTAGCAAAGTAGCTATTAAAGTACTTACAAAAATGCCTTTACCAAATGGAAGTGAAGTCTGCATCATAAACGTTTATGAGCATCCCGCAATGGCAACCCCAGAGCTAATGGCAACCGCAGGTACTCTTGACGACTATTTTAACGAGTTTGTTGCCAATGCCGAAAAATCAGGAAAAAGGATTGTTTCCGTTGCTGCCGAAGAATTAAAGAAAAGTAATAGCACTATAACAATTACAACCAGTGTTGTTAGCGGTCTACCCAAAAAAGAAATTTTGGAAAAGGCAGAATCCTTTGAGGCTGATTTAATTGTAGTGGGTTCATAAGGACAGGGCGCATTTTCACGCTTTTTATTGGGCTCAGTTTCCCAATACTTGGCAACCCACGCCAAATGCTCGGTCTTAATCGCTAAAGAAAAAGACAGCAAATAAAGCATTAGTGAACCTTGTGCTTTCAAACAAAAAATCAATACTGTGAATATGACAGCTAACCACACAAAAAACCACAAAAATGAAACGGCTTGCAAACTAACAGATGAAATCTGTCTTCCAGATACTAATTTACCACGTGTTGTTATTATAGGCGGCGGTTTTGCAGGTTTGGCATTGGTTGAAAAACTCAAACACAAAGAGGTACAGGTGGTATTGTTCGATAAAAACAACTTCCACCAGTTTCAGCCATTGCTTTACCAAGTAGCAACTAGTGCCCTAGAACCCGATAGTATTGTATTTCCATTCAGAAAACAGTTTAACGGTTATAAAAATGTGGTTTTCCGATTGGCAGAAGTAGAAGAAATTCAGCCATCTTTAAGTGTTGTAAAAACTAATAAAGGAAGTATTCATTACGATTACCTCGTATTGGCAACAGGTACTACTACCAATTTCTTCGAAATGAATACGGTTGAAGAAAATAGCTTGGGAATGAAGGATATTCGCGATTCCCTGAATATTCGCCATATGATGTTGCAGAATCTCGAACAAGCGGCCATTACTTGTGATGATGAAGAACGTGATGCGCTAACCAATTTTGTAATTGTAGGTGGCGGTCCCGCAGGCGTAGAAATGGCAGGCGCTTTGGCAGAGTTTTGCAAGTACATTCTTCCAAAGGATTATCCAGAATATTCATCTTCTATAATGAATATTTATTTGATAGAAGCCCTTGATGAGTTGCTTAACACAATGTCAGACAAGGCATCTTCAAAAACCCTCAAATATTTAGAGGATTTGAATGTAAAGGTATTATTAAATGAAGCTGTAAGCAATTATGATGGAAAGGAAGTCACAACCAAAAGTGGTAAGACCCTTTTGGCCAAAAACTTAATTTGGACCGCAGGTGTCAAAGGTCAGTTTCCAAATGGTATCGACAAAAAATATGTTGTTAGGGGTAACCGCTTAAAAACAGATTCATTTTTAATTGTAGAAGGTTACGAAAATATTTTTGCCGTAGGTGATATAGCTGCTGTGATTACCAAAAATACACCAAGAGGACATCCTCAGGTCGCACAAACAGCGATTCAGCAAGGGAAATACTTAGGTAAAGTACTATTAAAAATAATTAAGAATGAAGGTGTAAAACCTTTTGAATATAAGGACAAAGGTTCATTGGCCACAGTAGGTAAGCGAAAAGCAGTAGCCGATTTAGGCAAATTCAAATTTGGAGGTTATTTCGCCTGGTTATTATGGTCTATCGTACACTTAATGTCCATAAGCGGTTTTAGAAATAGATTGATGGTTGGTTTTAATTGGGCGGTAAGCTATTTCACTTACGAAAAGAGCAACCGCCTGATTATTAGAAATTTTAAACCGAAATCATTAGTAAATGAAACAGAAGAATAATTTAAAAACAATTCAAATGAAAAAAATAGCAGTAATAGGATACGGAGTTATAGGAAAAAGAGTGGCAGATGCCATCAATCTACAAGACGATATGAAGCTTTCAGGAGTTTGCGATATCATTAGTGATTGGCGTATTCAAAACGCTGTAAGAAAAGAGTATGATATCTACGCGGCAACCCAAGAAGCTACTGACAAAATGAAGTCTGAAGACATTTCAGTGAAGGGAAATATGCAGGAACTTTTAAATAAGTCAGACCTTGTTGTGGATTGTACCCCAAAAAAGATTGCAGCTCAAAACGTAGCAATCTATAAGGAACAGAACATAAAGTTCATATTGCACGGTGGCGAAAAACACGAAACCACAGGCCATTCCTTTAGTGCCGAAAATAATTATGAATCAACTCTAAATCGGGATGCTACAAGAGTGGTCTCTTGCAACACAACTTCTATACTTAGAACATTAACCGCCTTAAAAAGAGCTGACTTACTGGATTATGCAAGAGGAACACTTTTAAGAAGAGCTACTGACCCTTGGGAAAGTCATTTAGGAGGCATAATGAATACGATGGTACCAGAGAAAGATATCCCGAGCCATCAAGGTCCCGATGCTAAAAGCGTCGACCCAGAATTGGATGTAATTACTGCTGCAGTAAAAGTACCCGAAACCCTTAGCCATATGCATTATTGGAATGTGAAGTTAAAAAAGCAGGCAACTAAGGAAGAAGTCCTCAACGCGCTTAAAACTTCCAGTCGCATTAAACTAATTCAATATGACCAAGGATTGGTGTCAAACAATACCATTAAAGAAATGTTTTTAGATATGGGACGTCCTTGGGGCGATATGTACGAAGTAGCCCTTTGGGAAGATATGCTCAAAGTACAGGGTGATGAACTTTTTTATGCTTACATCGTCGATAACCAAGCCATTGTAATCCCTGAAACCATTGATGCCATAAGGGCACTTACGGGAATTGAAACCGATGGCGCAAAATCGATTGCCAAAACCAATGAAAGTCTAGGCATACACTAAATTCTTATAAAAATGGAAACAAGCAAGAACATTGTAGATATATTGGGTGATAAAGCACCCTACTATTTGGACCACGTTTGTGAAAAAATAACTAAAGACGAACTACAAACACCAAGTGATCATAGTCTTGATAAGGTTTTTATTAATAGCAATAGAAATCCAAAGGTACTGCTAAGTCTTTCACAATTATATAACCACGGGAACCTGGCAGGAACAGGTTATTTAAGCATCCTGCCAGTAGACCAAGGTATCGAGCATAGTGCTGCCTTTTCTTTCTATAAAAACCCTGATTACTTCGACCCAGAGAATATTATAAAACTTGCTATGGAAGCAGGTTGCAATGGTGTAGCATCAACCTTTGGGGTTTTGGGTCTAAATGCCAGAAAGTACGCTCATAAAATACCTTTTATTGTGAAGATAAACCACAATGAACTGCTAACCTACCCAAATAAATATGACCAAACATTATTTGGAAAGGTAAAAGATGCTTGGAATATGGGAGCGGTTGCCATTGGTGCAACCATCTATTTTGGCTCAAAAGAAAGCAATAGGCAGATTAAAGAAGTTTCTGAAGCTTTTGAAGAGGCCCATAGTCTGGGTATGGCAACCATCTTATGGTGCTATACGCGTAACAAAGCTTTTAAAACAGGAAAAGAAGATTATCACGCTGCTGCCGATGTAACCGGTCAGGCAAATCATTTAGGTGTCACCATACAGGCAGATATTATTAAGCAAAAACTTCCAACCAACAATTTTGGTTTTAAGAATATCGCTTTTGGCAAATACAATGATGAAATGTATGAAACCCTCACCACAGAACACCCTATTGATTTATGCAGGTTGCAAGTGGCAAATTGCTATATGGGAAAAATAGGATTGATTAATTCTGGAGGGGGTTCTAAAGGGGAAACCGATTTAGCCGAAGCCATAACAACAGCAATAGTAAATAAACGTGCTGGAGGCTCAGGTTTAATATTAGGCAGAAAGGCTTTCCAAAAGCCTTTCGGTGAAGGTGTAGAATTATTAAAGCTGGTTCAAAGCGTTTATTTGGATTCAAAAATCAGCATAGCATAACAAAACAAAAAATGTTTGACACAGAGATAAAATCACTTAAATCATTTAACGACTATCTGGTAAAACTGGTAGAAAACCGCCTATGGCTCAAAGTAATTATTGCTCTGTTTCTAGGTGTTGGGTTGGGATTGCTCTTGAGTCCTCAAAATGGCTGGATATCTAAAGAAACTGCAGATGTCGTGGGTAATTGGCTAGCACTTCCCGGTGTGCTTTTTCTAAAGCTTGTTCAAATGATTATGATTCCATTAATTGTAGCATCTATCATTACTGGTATTGCAAGTAATGACAAGGATAGCCTAAAAAAACTAGGTGGTGGCGTGTTGCTTTATTTTTTAGGTACAACAATCGTTTCAGTGAGCATAGGCACCCTTTTCTCTCAACTCTTTAGACCAGGTCGTTTTTTGCATCAACAAGCACTAACTGAGCACAACGATTTACCATCTGTAAACTCAGAAAATACTGGGTTGTCATTCGGCTTAGAAAATATACCTGATGCCATATCAAATTTACTTCCTGAAAATCCTTTGGCATCGATGGTAAGTGGTGAAATGTTAAGTATCGTAATTTTCACAATCATTATTGGTGTAGCTGTGCTATCGCTTGAGGACTCTTTACTGCGCCCAGTAAAGCTTCTTTTAAGTGCCATACAGGAAGTCTGTATGACAGTAGTAAAATGGTCAATGCTTCTAGTACCTATTGCTGTTTTTGGTCTTATGGCGCAGCTCACCTCTAGTGTTGGACTAAGTTCTCTGTCCGGCTTAACATACTATGTAGGAGTCGTACTTCTTGGTCTTTTACTATTGGTGATTTTCTATTTATGCTTGGTTGCCTTGTTAGGAAAGTCCAACCCATTTCATTTTCTAAAGAAAATTCGGGATGTCCAATTATTGGCCTTCTCAACTACGAGTTCTGCAGCTGTAATGCCCTTATCGCTGCAAACCGCAGAAGAAGAACTGAATGTAGATAAGACTATCAGTAATTTTATCATTCCTATTGGTGCTACAGTAAATATGGATGGAACTGCCCTCTACCAAACCATAACAACTTTGTTTATCGCTCAAGCCTATGGCTTGGAAATGAGTTTACTGAATATCATTGTGGTAATCGTAACCATTGTGGCGGCGTCCATTGGCACACCAGCCATACCTGGAGGTGGTGTAGTGATACTCGCCTCGGTTTTGGTAAGTGTTGGCATTCCATCTGAAGGTATCATCATCATCATTGGAGTAGAAAGGTTGTTGGGTATGTTCAGAACTGCAGTGAATGTCACAGGAGATTTAACAGCTTGTATGGTGTTCAATGCGTTATATGGCAAAACACCACTATTAGTCGGCATTAAAAGCAATAATAAATCAAGCTTGAAATAATAAACTTATGAAAATCACTAAAATAAAACATATAGGCGTATTCACTTCTGGAGGCGACAGTCCTGGGATGAACGCTGCTCTGTACGCCATTGCCAAATCCGCTGAAGCAAAGAGTATAAAAATTAGTGGTTTTCGAAAAGGGTATGAAGGGTTGATAGATGGGGATTTAATATCCTTAAAATCACACGAATTACAAAGGTCATTACACCAAGGTGGTACGATTCTAAAGACAGCTCGAAGTAAACGTTTTATGGAATTGGAGGGTCGCAAAAAAGCCTTACAAGCCTTAAGAACAAATAAAATTGATGCTCTAATTGCCATAGGTGGCGACGGTACATTTAAGGGACTATTGGCCTTTTCAGAAATATGCGACATCCCCTTTATTGGTATTCCAGGAACTATTGATAATGACCTCGTTGGAACGGATTACACCTTAGGCTTTGATTCTGCTGTAAATACCTCTATTGAAAATATTGATAAAATACGGGACACAGCCGAATCCCACAACCGTGTCTTCATAGTAGAAGTAATGGGAAGGGATTCAGGCTATATCGGTATCCATTCAGGATTAACAACCGGAGCAGATGCCATCTTAATTCCAGAAAGCGGTAAAGACCTGATTTATCTTTTAGAAAAAGTAAAAAACTATGATAGTGAAGACGCATTCCTAATTGTAGTATCCGAAGGTGATGAAATAGGAACAGAATTAGTCGCATCTAAAATTAAGGAAGTAAACCCAAATGTAGATTTACGAATTACGAGATTAGGACACGTTCAACGTGGTGGTAATCCTTCTGCATTAGATAGAATGTTAGGAATAAGACTCGGTGCTACCTCTATAGAAGTTCTTTTGAGAGGTTCTCAAAATGTTATGGTAGGACTGATTAATAATATGATTTGCACAACCTCATTTCAAAGTGTCGTAAAACAACATCAAATAGATGAAGAACTACAGGGCCTTTTAGAAATTTTTGGTTCATAAACTATTAAGATATGAGAACAACCATATTCAGTACGCATAAATTTGACAAACCTTCACTTATAAAGGCAAACAACGGTAAGCACGAGTTATATTTTCTGGAGTACAGGCTTACCAAAGAAACAGCAAGATTAGCGAGAGGCTCTAAAGCCATTGCACTATTTTCAAACGATGATGCCTCTGCTGATGTCTTAGATGAGTTGTACCAACAGGGTATTGAATACATCGCATTACGTTCAGCAGGATTCAATCACGTTGATTTAAAAAAAGCTGATAAACTTGGACTAAAAGTAGCTCGCGTACCAGCCTACTCACCGTATGCAATTGCAGAACATACTCTGGCTCTCATTCTAGCACTCAATCGAAAAATAATTAGAGCACACAATAGAGTTCGGGAACAAAATTTTTCATTGAATGGGCTTACAGGGTTTGACCTAAACGGTAAAACGGTAGGTGTCATAGGGACAGGGAAAATTGGTGCAGTACTCGTAAAAATACTTCACGGTTTTGGCTGTAAAATACTTGCCCAAGATGTTATTGAGGATGAAAATTTAATCAATTCCTATAATGTAATTTATACAAACTGTACTACTATCTGCAAGCAAGCAGATATAATTAGTTTACACGTTCCATTGACATCATCGACACAGCACCTAATTGATACTGAACACATAGACTTAATGAAAAAAGGTGTTATGCTCATTAACACAAGCCGTGGTGGTTTAGTTGATACCAAAGCCGTAATTGAAGGTTTGAAATCGGGTAAAATTGGGTATTTCGGGATGGATGTTTACGAAGAGGAAGAAGGATTGTTTTTTGAAGACCACTCTGATACCATTTTACAAGATGATGTCATCGCCAGATTGATGACTTTTAATAATGTTCTTATTACTAGCCATCAAGCTTTTTTAACCGAGACCGCATTAAAAAACATTGCAGACACTACAATATACAATTTAAACTGTTTTGAAGAAAAAGTAACTTCTGGAAATGAAGTTACGCTAAACTAAAAACATACAAACCTATAAATCAACAAAAAATGAGAAACATATTAGTACCAAGCAGCACACCTTGGTATAGAAATGGCAAAGCTATACAATTCCGAAATTCACTTTCTACACCTTATGAAAACCCCAGTGGATTGGGTAAAACTGGACAAAGAAAAGGAAAAACGCTATCCTGAAACATTAAAGCAAATAGGTAAAGCAAAATCGGCTTTAAGAGAACTAGAAAAAACAGCCGAACGTGAGGGATTAAAGTGTCGAAGGTTCTTACAATTTGATGCTGGCCAAGGTGATATTTTAGACCATTCAACCCATTATCATCACGATTTTATTATTACGGGAAGTAGTGGAACCAAAGGTGTCATTAGAGAAATAACAGGTAGCAATGTAGAGCAAATTGTAAGAAAAGCCAATGCACCGGTCATTGTGGTCAAAGATGAAGAAGTCAACTTTCCATTTAAAAATATTGTTTTTGTTTCAAATTTTGAAGAGGATATAACGGATGCTTTTAAAAAAGTGATATCCATAACAAATAAATGTGACGCTCGCATCCACTTATTGCGAATCAATACCGAGACGGATTTCAATAGCATAGAGCTTGGTCTAGACCCTATTGAAAATATGTTACAAAACTTTCCAGAATTAAAAAACTATTCAATGGCTGTCTATAATGAACCCTCAGTGGAAACAGGCATTAATACGTTTGTAGAGCAACAACCAACAGATTTAATAGCAATGGTCACACACGGTAAAACAGGGTTTTTAAGTCTTTTTTCAAAAAGTATTGCCGAAGGTGTTACAAACCATTCCACTTTACCTGTAATGACAATACATATTTAGGCAATGAACGAGTCCATAAACATAATAAAATATTCGGGTGATGTAGTACCATTCAAAAGCGAAAAACTCATCAATTCGTTAAGGCGTGCAAAGGCAACTGACGTAGTAATTGAAGAAATTGTTGAACATATTAAAGACACGATATACGATGGTATAACCACAAAAAAAATATACCAAATGGCCTTTAATATGCTTAAACGAAAATCGAGGGTTAGTGCTTCAAAATACAAACTCAAAAAAGCCATAATGGAATTAGGGCCTTCCGGTTTTCCTTTTGAAAAATTAATAGGCAAGATAATGGGACACGAAGGGTTTGATACCAAAGTTGGTGTGATTGTTCAAGGCAATTGCGTTAAGCACGAAATAGATGTCATTGCGCAAAAAGACGATAAACATTATATGATTGAATGCAAATACCATAGTGACCAAGGACGGTTTTGCAACGTAAAAATCCCCTTATATATCAATTCCAGATTTCTAGATGTAGAAAAACAGTGGGAATATCAAAAAGGCCACAATACAAAGTTTCATCAAGGTGGAGTGTACACCAACACCCGCTTTACAACTGATGCTTTACAATATGGCAAATGTGTTGGATTACTAATGACCAGTTGGGATTACCCAAAGGGAAATGGTATTAAGGATAGAATAGACCAATCTGGTCTACATCCATTAACGGCATTAACAACACTTACAAAAAAAGAAAAAACAATGTTACTAGACACAGGGATTGTGCTCTGTAAAGAAGTGCATAATAATCCCATTTTATTGAATCAAGTTGGAATTGAAAAATCGAGACATAAGAGGATTTTACAAGATTCTGAAGAACTATGTAGAACAAAATGAAATAAATAGGATAAATGAACAACACTAAAATAAACATTCACTTTTTAGGTGCGGCAGGAACGGTAACCGGCTCAAAATATTTAGTGGATACGGGAGAAAGAAAGATACTCATAGACTGCGGACTTTTTCAAGGGCTAAAGGAATTACGCCTTAAAAATTGGGAATATCCACCGGTCGATGTTTCAGAAATTGATGCAGTCTTGCTTACCCACGGTCATATGGACCATACAGGATATTTGCCAAGATTGGTCAAACAAGGTTTCAAGGGTGCCATCTATGGTACCAATCCTACGCTGGATATTGCTAAAATCATACTAAATGATAGTGCAAAAATACAAGAACAGGAGGCGGAACGTGCTAACAAAGAGGGTTATTCCAAACACAGTCCTGCGGAACCTTTGTATACCTTAAAAGATGTTGAAAAAACCATACCTCGTTTTAAAGGGATACCACCTTCGCAATGGCTACCCATTCTCAAGGATGTAAAGGCAAGATTTCAGTACAACGGACACATTCTTGGTGCTACTTATATTGAGTTGGATATACACGGAAAACGTTTTGTCTTTTCGGGAGATATTGGAAGAACCAATGATTTATTGCTCTACCCACCACTAAAACCAAAAAAAGCGGATGTGCTTTTCATTGAATCCACTTATGGCGGAAGATTTCATCCTGAAGAAGAGGAGGCCATTCCGCAGATTGAAAAATTAGTAAATGACACCATAAATAAAGGTGGCAGCCTGTTTATACCAAGCTTTTCGGTAGAACGTGCCCAACTGATGATGTTGATTTTTTGGAGATTGCTAAAAGAGAACAAAATACCGAAAGTACAAATGATAATGGACAGCCCAATGGGAGCGAATGTACTGGAACTCTTCCATCGCACAAGAGATTGGCACAGATTAGAGGACAATGAATGTGATGAAATGTGCTCGCATTTCACGGTTGTAAGTAGTTATCGGGAAACTATGGAATTAAGAACCGACAACAAACCAAAAATTGTGATTGCTGGGAGTGGTATGCTAACTGGTGGAAGAATGCTCAATTATTTGGAGACACAAGCGCAAAACCCAAATAACACCTTACTTTTTGTAGGATATCAAGCCGAAGGAACGCGCGGCAGAAAATTATTGGAAGGCGAAAAGGAACTAAAAGTGTATGGAAAATGGGTGCCATTTCATATGGAAGTTGCGGAAATCGAAGGACTTTCGGCACACGCAGACCACACAGAACTTATGGATTGGATGAGTAAAATAAAAAATAAGCCCGAGCGGATTTTCATAGTGCACGGTGAAAAAGAAAGTGCAGAAGCATTACAAAAAGGCATCGAGGAAACGTATGGTTGGGACGCTGAAATACCAGAATTATATAGCATTGAAGAAATAGAATAAACTATGGAACAACATTCAAATATATTAAAATACAAACATCTTGGAATCTACACCCAAAACGAAAATGTGGTGTATATGCGTGAAGACTGCCACGTTTGTATTTCAGAAGGTTTTGAAGCATTAACACGAATAAGGATATCCAATGCAAGCACCTCAATCGTTGCAAGTCTAAATGTTTTAAATTCTGATATCCTGCTGCCCAACGAAATAGGACTATCGGATGCTGCTGCAAAAAAGTTGAATGTATCCGACAATGACACCCTGTATGTTTCCCATTTAGATCCTATAGAGTCGTTAAGCCACGTCAGGGCAAAAATCTATAACCAAAAACTGGATTACAACGCCTACAACCAAATCATAACCGACATCGTTGAAGGCGACTATTCCAATATACACCTTTCAGCATTCATTACTGCCTGTGCGGGAGACCGAATGGATATTGATGAAATATCCGACCTAACAAAAGCTATGATTGCCTCTGGAAAACAATTGAATTGGAATAAAGAAATCGTTGTCGATAAACATTGCATAGGCGGATTACCAGGCAATAGAACAACACCCTTGGTAGTTGCTATAGTTGCTGCGTACGGACTTACAATGCCAAAAACGTCCTCGCGAGCTATCACTTCGCCAGCTGGAACAGCAGATACTATGGAAGTTTTGACCAATGTAACGCTCTCTTCCGAAGAAATAACGGCTGTGGTAGAAAAAGAAGGAGGTTGTTTTGTTTGGGGCGGTACTGCCCAACTAAGTCCCGCAGATGATGTGCTCATTAAAATTGAAAAAGCATTGGATATTGATAGTGAAGGCCAACTCATAGCCTCGGTATTATCTAAAAAGGCAGCAGCAGGTTCTACTCACGTTGTTATTGACATACCTGTGGGTGAAACGGCCAAGGTACGAAGTATGGAAATGGCTAAAAAACTACAAAACCATATGGAAACTGTAGGCAATGCCATTGACCTAAATGTAAAAGTAATCATAACAGATGGCTTGCAGCCTGTAGGTTATGGCATCGGACCAACTTTAGAAGCTATCGATATATTGAATGTGCTAAAAAATGAAGAAAATGCACCCAAAGACCTAAAAGAACGTGTTATGCTGTTGGCTGGAGAACTGTTAGAACTTTCAGGAAAGGTCGAAAAAGGAAAAGGAATGGAAACTGCCAAAGAGATACTTACATCTGGAAAGGCCTACGAAAAATTTCTTGCCATTTGTAAAGCCCAGGGGCGTTTTACACAACCTGTTTTAGCACCTTATAAAACAGAAATCAGAGCGGAGACTTCCGGTATTTTAAAGCGTATTGACAATAGAAAGATAGCGAAGCTCGCAAAACTTTCAGGCGCACCCCAATCTAAATCTGCGGGAATTTTATTGAACGTCCATTTAAATGACAAGGTTGAAAAAGATGGCTTACTATACACGCTTTTTGCAGAATCGCAGGGTGAGCTAAACTATGCTTTAGAATACAAAAATCGCCATAACGATATCATAACCATTAAATAAAAAACAAAATGAAAACTATATTATTCAGCCTTCCGGGAAACGAGGAACTAACAGAACTAATAGCAACAAAAATGGATGCAGAAGTAGGAAAGACCACCTTACGGAAGTTTCCAGACGGCGAATCTTACACACGCATACTGTCTGACGTAAAAGATAAATGTGTGGTCTTGGTCTGTACGCTACACGACCCTGATGAAAAATTATTACCGCTATACTTTTTGAGCCATACGGCAAAATCATTAGGTGCTATGTGCACCTGTTTGGTAGCACCCTACTTGGCGTATATGCGACAAGATAAAATATTTAATGAGGGTGAAGGTGTTACCTCTACGTTCTTCGGAAAGCTGATTTCCGGTTTTGCTGATAGTATTACTACCGTTGACCCTCACCTTCACCGGATACACTCTTTAAGTGAAGTCTACGATATTCCAAACAAAGTAATTCACGCCGCAGATGCTATTTCAGAATGGATAAAAGAGCATATCAAAAATCCAGTATTGATAGGTCCTGATTCGGAAAGTGAGCAATGGGTATCTGAAGTAGCCAAAAATGCAGATGCACCCTTTACAGTATTACAAAAAGTACGTCACGGCGACCGTGATGTAGAAGTTTCCGTCCCTGATATAGACAAATATAAAGATGCCACGCCTGTTTTGGTCGATGATATTATCTCAACCGCTCGTACAATAATTGAAACCGTAGGGCACCTAAAAAAAGCTGGAATGAAACCACCAATATGTGTAGGTATTCACGCTGTTTTTTCAGGCAATGCCTATCAAGACCTAATGGACTCTGGCGTTGAAAAAATAGTGACCTGCAATACCATTCCACATCCTTCAAATGCAATTGATTTAAGTGGTGTAATGGCAAAAGAAGTAAAACAGTTGATGCACCATATATGAAAAAACGAAGCTTCATACTGTTTTTTATACTATCCATATTAACAATGAATGGACAGACCGAAATGCTCATTGGGCAAATTTCAGGCAGAACGGTAGCGCGTGAAAATTTTGATGAAGATAGCGTATTGCTTAACAAGCAGACGTTTGAGGCTGGAGAAATAATGGAAAAAGATGGTTATTATCAAATTGAGGTTGTAACAGAGTTATTTGATAGCGAGAATACCTCTATCGAAAAATACACAACGACCTATCGTTGCAAACCTGCTGAAGCAAGTGTTATGGTAATGGCATTTCCGTTTGCAAAACCAAAATCGAAGGAAACCGAAATCAACACCACTTCAAAAAATTTCAAGGAATTATACGATTTGGATAATCTGGAGGATATTGAACTGGAAATGAGTTTTGATTCGGGCTTGTTGAATTTCTTTGGTTCAAAAAGCACCATAAAGATTTACGACCGACAATTGGACGAAAACAAAAACCGCATTAAATCAAAAATCAACATTAAAGCCTATGCATTGGGTATTCGCATCAAGCAATTTAACTATTCGGTCAACGAAAAATTAAACGAAAATGGCTTGTTAACCTTTCAAAAATTTACCGAAGAAGATGGTAGTTATTTTACAATGAACTATAAATAAATACAAATGAAAAATTACGATACACTTTCAGAAGCAATAAATAATCTTCAACAAAGAGGATACACCTATGACTTCAACTTAAAACCTGAATGTTTGGAGTGTGCTTCACTGAAAATTGAGATACACCCTGAAGATTTTAATGTGGATGAAACCTATCGCTTTGAAGGAATGAGTAGTACCGATGACAATAGCGTTCTATATGCCATTTCAGCAAAAGATGGAATAAAAGGTCTTTTGGTAGATGCCTACGGCATTTATGCCGAAAATATTTCAGAAGCAATGAGAAAAAAATTACGATAACACTTTAACAATACCAATAATGGAAAATCACGAACATCACAGTCACGAAGAAATGGACCATTCCAAAATGGACCATTCGAAAATGAAACACAAAAAAGAAAATCATTCTAAAATGAACCACGGCAAAGACGACCATTCCGGTCATAATCCTGGACACGGTCAAATGGGTCACGACCATCATAAAATGATGATTGCCGATTTCAGGAAACGGTTTTGGGTAACGCTTGTACTTACCATTCCCATATTGTTCTTCTCGCCAATGATACAGGAATTTTTCGGGTATGAATTTTTACTTCCGGGTAATTCGTATGTGCTTTTTGCCCTTTCATCTGTAGTTTATTTTTACGGTGGTTGGCCATTTTTAAAAGGTTTTTGGTCTGAAATAAAAAAAGGAGCACCAGGAATGATGACCCTAATTTCTATGGCTATAAGTGTTGCCTACTTTTATAGCACCGCGACAGTTTTTGGCTTACGTGGAGAGGATTTTTTCTGGGAACTTTCTACACTAATTGCTATAATGCTATTGGGACATTGGATAGAAATGAAAAGTGTTTTGGGTGCTTCCAAAGCTTTACAACTTTTAGTAAGTATGATGCCCGCTGAAGCGCATAGAGTAAAGGATGATACCGTAGAAGACATTCCTTTGGAAGATTTGTTAAAAGGCGATGTGATTTTAGTAAAGCCTGGCGAGAAAGTTCCAGCTGATGGTATTATAGTAGATGGTTCCAGTTATTTAAATGAATCGATGCTTACGGGCGAGTCCAAACCAGTTAAAAAAGAGGAAAATGATAAAGTAATTGGTGGTTCAGTAAATGGCAATAGCACGTTAAAGGTTAAGGTCGAACATACTGGTAAGGATAGTTATCTAAACAAAGTAATTAAAATGGTTGAGGAAGCGCAAAAGACCAAATCTAAAATGCAGAACCTTTCTGATAGGGCCGCAAAATGGTTAACCTACATAGCGTTAGCGATTGGCTTTGGAACATTGGCTGTTTGGCTCATTTTAGGCTTCCCTTTTGTATATGCCTTAGAGAGAATGGTAACGGTTATGGTTATCGCTTGCCCGCACGCATTAGGACTTGCCATTCCTTTAGTTGTCGCCATATCTACCGCAGTATCCGCTCAAAACGGCTTATTGATAAGGAATCGAACGGCTTTTGAAGAATCACGTAAAATATCAGCTTTGTTGTTCGATAAAACCGGAACATTGACAAAAGGTGATTTTGGTGTCACAAGAGTTGAATCGGTTAATCAAGAATATACCTCAGAAGAAATCTTAAGGCTTTCAAGCGCCTTGGAACAGAGTTCAGAACATCCCATTGCTGTTGGCATTATAAAAAAGGTGAAAGAAGATAATATTACCATCCCTAAGCCAGAAAACTTTAATGCCATTACTGGCAAAGGTGTAGAGGCCGATGTTGAAGGGAAACAGGTTAAAGTAGTTAGTCCAGGTTATTTAAGGGATCAAAAAATAGATATCCCAAAAGATGCCTATAGTGACGCCGCTGAAACGGTGGTTTTCGTCTTGATAGATAGGGAACTAGCAGGATATATTGCTTTAGCCGATGAAATACGACCAGAATCTGCGGATGCGATTAGAGTGTTCAAAAAGAACAACATCAAGGTATTAATGGCAACGGGTGATAATGAAAAGACAGCTAAAGCTGTTAGTGAAAAATTAGGACTAGATGGTTATTACGCAGAAGTGTTACCACATCAAAAAGTAGAGATTGTAGAAGAACTGCAAGCAAAGAATGAATTTGTAGCAATGACAGGTGATGGAGTAAATGACGCACCTGCACTGGCTAGAGCTGATGTTGGTATTGCCGTTGGTTCTGGGACTGATGTAGCAGCCGAAACCGCAGATATTATTCTGGTAAATAGTAATCCTAAGGATATTGCTAATCTAATTCTTTTCGGAAAAGCGACCTACAACAAAATGATTCAAAATCTGATTTGGGCGACGGGATATAACGTAGTAGCCATACCCTTAGCTGCCGGCGTATTGTATTCTTCTGGATTTGTATTGGGACCAGCCGTAGGAGCGGTATTTATGAGCCTTAGTACTATTATTGTCGCCATTAATGCTCAGTTACTGAAACGTAAAATCGGTAAAAAATAATGGAGAAGAAAGAGAAACTCAATAGGATTTTTTTAGTCCTTTTGAGTTTATTCGTAGTAATGTTAGGGTATGGTATTTTACTACCTACCCTTCCTTACCACACTGAGCGATTGGCACTTAAAGCCAATCTGGATACCGATTTAATCAATTTTCATATTGGTTTATTAACGAGTATATATCCACTATTTCAGCTCATTTTTGTTGTTGTTTGGGGAAAACTCTCAGATAGGTATGGCCGGAAACCAATAATCATAATAGGTCTCATTGGTTTTGTTATAATGCAGTTGCTTACTGGTTTGGCCACTACGCTTACAATGCTATATATAGCACGTATTTTTGGTGGTATCTTCACTTCTTCTGTAATTCCAGTAAGTAATGCTTATTTAAGTGATATTACATCAAAAAAACGTAGAACCAAGATAATGGCCTGGTCAGGTGTAGCGGTAAGTTCAGGTGTTATCTTCGGGCCTGTACTGGGAGGATTTCTTTCTCAGACCAATCTGCACTTAGATTACTCAATAGGACAGTTGCACTTTAACCGTTTTTCGGTTCCATTTCTATTTGCTGCCTTGTTAGGGGCTATCGTCTTCATTATAGTATTGAAACGACTTAAAAACACAACCAGAATCAGCAAGTTCACAACTCAAAAATTGACATTTCGGTTTACCATTAGCAAATATTTTATGGCACTCTTACTGCTCTCTTTCGTAATACAATTTGTGGTCACACTTTTTGAAACAGTATTTTCTATTTATGGAAAAGATGAATTAGTATTTAGCAGTAGTCAAGTAGGTATAGGATTTATGCTATGCGGACTGGTTATGGCTATTCTACAACCCCTTTTTGCCAGTTATGGAGAAAAGATTCTATCTACTAAAAAGCAAATCGGCTTTGGGTTATTCATTTCAGGAATTTCATTAATTGTCTTTCCTTTTTTCAAAAATGAATTTGTTGTGTACGGTTTAATTGTGGTGTTTGCT
>Ga0114904_1000728_pt1 | contig 17309 bp, 15 predicted proteins | sample MalvirDeepMed_s6_FD_83498 | JGI IMG/M metagenome (GOLD analysis project Ga0114904, IMG submission 83498) | Marine viral communities from the Global Malaspina Expedition - Malaspina viral metaG DeepMed_s6 | ecosystem: Environmental > Aquatic > Marine > Oceanic | place: Mediterranean Sea... | reverse complement strand
GATCCGCATCGCCATCATGAACCGCTGCTCGGCCCTGGGAAGGGCCGAGTTCAAAGCCATCGCCTGAAACCTACGGGGAAAGGGGCGGATCATCCTGGTGTCCAATTAGTGCAAAAACGCCCCCTGCGTGTAATAAAAACGAAGTCGGTGGTGCCTGCTTTCTCGGACAATTCCCGCCAGCTATCATTGAAGTCGGGCAGGTTAGCATGGTCGAGCGCCGCGGCGGCCACCGCAGCGCAGTAAGCGATCCCGACATGCACAGTCGATCCCAAGAAATTGAGGAACCGGGTCAGGTCTGGCGGATAAGCCAGGTCGGTATCGCTGTCAAAGATGCGGTGCCGTTCGCCATCTACGAAGGTGTTGATCGCGGTTTCCAGCAACGCGTAGCCTAGGAACGCCTCTGCTGGCGCGCCAGGTTTCGTCAGAACGGCGTTGAGCTCGGGCCGCCACTCGAGGGTCTTCTGGCTGAGCGCCGGGTTGACATGGCCAACCGCGATGTTCCGGATGTACTTCGCAAATTCAAAATTGCGCCGATGCGGCGCAATGATCTCCGAAATGGCTGGATGATCTTTGTAGAGAGAGCGACAAATCAGCTCGAGATCAGTGACGTTCGCGCAGGACACCAGAAGATGTTTAACCAAAATGAGCCGAACGCCGTGATCGGAGGGGCCAGCTTCGAGTGAAGCGTCGGCTGCCACAAGATCGCCGTGGGCAACACGCGCCGAAATGGCAATGTGAGCAAAATCCATGAAATAATTTACACTAGACCGTTGCGGAAAATCAATGCGAGAGGAATTCGGCAAAATATAGCTTTAAGAGGAGCTCATGAGTTTACGCCATATCAAACGAAATATCTCCGCTTGATATTGAGCATCTCGCAAAGCTTCGTGTGTACCAGAAAGACTAGGCTTGAGATGATCCGCGACTTTACTGGAACGCGTATCGTGCCAAGAACAGCGCGTCGCTCCCATGTACAGCGCCTTGATGTCCAACGCTGTGAAGCCGAACGGGTTTTCACCCATGAAGCGATGGAAGTAGTAGTTCACGAAAGACCAATCGAATGGCGCATTGAAGCCGACGAAGACAAGTGTCTCAGTCGAATCAGTCAACGTCGCCAGCCAGTCCGAGAAAGCCTTCATCGCTGCTGCGGGATCGAGCCCACGCTGGCTGAGGTCTTTCATCGAAAGCCCCGTAACCTCTAGCGCTTTCGGGTCGAACTTCTCGTTGATGGGTTTGATCTCCACGGTGAAGCCGTTGTCCGGATTAAAGGCGGAGCAGGCACCGATCGACAGCAAGCTATACTCGCCGGGAATTGGGCCTGACGTCTCTACATCAACCGAGACGAATATTTCGCGAGCGCTGCTCATGAGATCAATGGCTCCGTTGGCACAAGCGTCGGGCGATTACGGATCGCCTGCCAGTGTTCTCTGAACGCGCGCCGCCGCTCTTCGGCGCTGCCGCTCGCCTTCCAATGATGACCAGCAAATGTGGTTATATCGAACGGCAGGTGAGCCCCCTCCCGCGCTGTGACCATGGTGGGCAGGCCCCGGCCGAGCGCATAGCCAAGCTCCAGAAAGCAATTCGGACGCGCGCCAGTGATATCGGCCAGCACGACGCTACTGCGATGCAGTTTGGCGAAGATCTCCTGATCGATCCGCGCGTGGTCATAGGTCTGCCGACCGTCGATGACGATCAGGTGATAACCGAGTTCGTCTTCGAGCACGGGCTTGGCGACGACATCGAAAAAATCCTGGACGCTCGCATAATCCGCGTGGTCGGGATTAAGGAGGCGCACGGAAAAGGCCTTGGGCCGTTCTAGCGCTTCCAGCAGGTCGATCACGGCCGCGACGCGATCAATGTTGCCCTGCCGTTTCGGAAAGCCGATGCGGTTGATCCAGTCATGCGCGTCGCCATCATCGGCGATCTGGAACAGGCGGCGGGTCTGCCCGCTCGAAAGACCAAAAGCATAAAGTCGGCGCGAACCCTTGTTTTCTGGACAGAGCGGGAGGTTCAATGGGACGATCGGCTTGCCAGCTTCGTGATAGAGGTTCGCCAGATAAAGAATCCCTTCATCACCACCAAGGGTTATGAGAACGTCTCCGTAGCGGGCCTGAGCCTCCATGCGCTTGCTGTTCATATTCCAATGTGCGGCGCTCTCGATCTTGACCAACTGCGACGCGCGCAACTCGTCCCACAGGTCGAGATACGTCTCCGGGATCTGCTCCTCGGTCTTGTGGTGCTGCACAGCGACCACAAACGGTCCTGTCGCAGTTGGCGGGCGGAGCGCCAGACAGTCCCGGACGGTCTTCCAGACCAGCCAGTCGAAACAGACCGGCAGCCCGTCGACCTTTCGCGGCGGTTCGGCGTCGACGGGTATGACGAAGTTCGCGCCACGCTTCACCAACTCTTTGACTAGCAGCGCGACCAATTCACGAGCCGCTTCGACGTCAGCGGTCGGGGCGATAGCAAGATCATTGATCACGCTGCCTGAGATATGGATGCGGCGTCCGAACAGGGGAGATCGGGCCATTACTTGTCCTCCATGACTGGAGACGCATGAAGGGTGGACGCGATCGAGGTCAGATCAGCGAAGCTCAATGCGCGATCAGGATAGGCCTTTGCGAGTGCGGCGGGATAGAGCCGGGTTCGGATATCGGAGTATGTCCAGGCCGAATGGTGACCCCGCGCGCCGGTCAGCCGCGTCAACTCGGCGAGTTGGGGTTGCGCAAGTCCAAGACCCCCAAGATCCATCTGGAAAAGCTGCTGGCGCTCGGCATCGCTGGGACGGCTGAAGGTCTCAGTGAGGGCGGCGCGACGGCGCAGCGCCGGGTCGAGCGCCGACAGACGGTTGGTGCAGAGGATCACAACGATCCGTCCACCATATTGCCTGAGATCGTCGATCCCCTGGATCAAGGTGTTTACGGCCACCTTGTCCTCATGGTGGCTGTGATCCTGCGCGCGCGACGCGGCCAGGCTGTCGCCCTCGTCGATGATCAGGATCGCGCGCCGGTTTTTGCCGGCCGACTGCGTGACCTTGCGGAACGCTTCGGCGATCAGAGTGCCCATTTCGCCGACCATGCCGTTGCCGCGCACTCGGTTCGACAGCTTGAAAAGCATTGAATCCGAACTGCGCGCCTCAGCGACCAGACGATTGGCGATGCATTCGGCCATGGCCGTCTTGCCGGTTCCGACGTCGCCGTGGAAAATTACCAGAGGATATTGCTCGGCAACCAGATCGCACAGCGCGAGTTTGCCGCCGTGATGTTTTCTGTTCCAGTCGCCGAGTGCGCCGACATTCAGCAAGAGCCGAAGCTGGTCGTGCACGCGGACATAGCGCTGATCGAAACCGAGCAGGCCCTTTTCACGCTTAGCCAGCGTATCGTTGGGAAGCGCGATTTCGCTGTCAAAAATGCTCGGCTGGCTCATGCGGCCCAGTCCTTTCTCTGCATCCCGTAGGTGCTGCTGACATAATTGCGGCCGCCAGACGAGCTGAGACTGGAGTGGCTGGTGTCCGCATGGGAGGTGGTCCAGCCGATCTTGAGCTTGCTCCGCGTCGCCTCACGGGCCGCGCTCGTGTAAGCGTCGGTGTAGCTGATCACGATCCGCAGTTCGGCTCCGGTGACACGCGGCCACAAAACACCGCCGGGACGGCTGGTGCTCGGCGTTCCAGCGTCGGTATCAACATCGAAGCGAACGGCCTTCAGCTCGACGCCATATTGCAGCAGAGTCACGTCCACCCACGCGAGGTAGCCCGCCTTGGCCAGCACCTCAACATCATGGGCGTAATCGGCGGCCTTCTGAGGCGTCCATCCACCGGTGCTGTCGGCGATCATAGCCAAATCTGCTTTCACGCGCCGAACGACGTTTTCGATATCGGTTGTCGTATAGGTAGCCGAAGCCGTTCTCGTCTGGCTCATGTCAGTCCTCCACCTTGAAACCCGGCCCGAAGACCTCTTTCCATATTGCATCGTCACCCTCGACCGATGCGAAGTTCACCGTCTCCCATGCCTCCTGTGCCGCGGCGACGATCTCCTGTCTTTCAGCTTCGGAAATCCGGCTGGTGACATTGTTGAAGCTGTAAACCGGATCGAGTATTACGACCGGGTCGGAGAACGAGCCGAAAGGAAGCGTGTTTTCGGGAAAGCTGATCCGATCTTTGAGCCCGGATTGAGCGATGTAGAGCAGGAAGTTTCGGAAACGCTGTTCGATGCTGCCTTCTTTGCCCTGTGTGGCGAGTACATGCGCCATGATCAGCTCAATGGCGAAGGACTTGAGCGGCTTGATCTCCGCGTAGTTGCGCCATTTCTTTGCCATCCGGACCAGCGTGCGGAAATCGCCGTCCTGGTTCTTACGGTCGCGCACGAACTGGATTTGGCACGGTGCGCAGGTCTGAATTTTCGAGCCATCGTTGACATCGAACTGCCAACCATAGCCCGGACGGCTCTGGTCCTCGATCACCGGCACGATGTCGACGCTCAATCCCGTACCTACGAACGTCACGGTTGCCGCCTTGCGCTGAAGCTCGAAATCCTCGACCGACTTGTTCGGGTAGATTTTGATGAGCAACTCGTAGATCGTGGCACTCAGGCTATCGAGGGTTTCCTTGCTCGCGTCGCGACCAGAAATATAGAACACCACATCGACGTCGACGGGGTCATATGTCGTCTTACGCAGGATCGTGAACTTGGCGAATGAACCGGCCTTCACTACCTTGGTGATCTTGATCTCGATCTTGCCCTTTACGCTCTTGCGCAGCTCCTCGATCAACCGATCGACCTGTGCGTGATATTCCTTGCGCTTGTCCGCCGGAAGGCGGAGCACATTGCTGTCGTAGTAGCGAAGCTCGGTATTGGTGAGAGCCATGATGGTTCCTGTGCGCCCGACGTTGATGCCGATCAACGCGACCGGGAATAAGCCACCCCTCGCATCGAAGCATTCGGTTTACAAAATCATGACCCAACAGGTCACATCCGTGATGCATGGTCACAAATTAACCTTATTTCAAGAGGTCTCGGTTTACAAAATTTACTCCACATCATATGGTTGGAAACCGAACGCCGCTAGGAGGCCACCATGATCGGAAACAAGCTAAAGGTCGCGCGATCCGCGTCGGGCCTCTCTCTGCGTGCGCTTGCCGATGCGATGGGGGGGCTCGTGTCCGCACAGGCGATAGGCAAATACGAGCGCAATGAGGACATGCCGAGTTCTCGGGTTCTGATCGCACTTGCCAAGACGCTCCACGTCTCAGAGGAGTATCTCTTGAGTGAGGATGAGCTTTCGCTTGAGGGCGTGGATTTTCGCAAAAAGGTCGGGACGTCCTCGAAGGAAGAAGCCACTCTAGAAGCGCGCGCCATCCAGATGCTGGAGCGTTACCTCGCAGTGGAAGACATGCTTCACATGCGAAGTGTTGAATGGGAGCAACCGCGCAGCGCCCCGCACCCGGTTGCGGAGATACGCGATGCGGAAGACGCCGCCCGGTCGGTTCGCGAGGATTGGGGCTTGGGCAATGATCCGATTCCACAGCTTGCCGAACTTCTGGAAGAGCGGGGTATCAAGGTGCTTTCGCTCGATCTCGACAATGTCGATGGACTTGCCGCCAAGGTGCGCCGCAAGGAGCGGGACGCTGCACGCGTGATCGTGGTCAAGCGGAGCACTTGGTCCGAACGTAAAAGGTTCAATCTGGCCCACGAGCTGGGTCACATGGTTATCGAGCCATCGGATGGAGTCGATGAGGAGAAGGCGGCGCATCGGTTCGCTGGCGCCTTCCTGATGCCGGCCGATGTTCTCCGCGCGGAGGTCGGCGCCCATCGTTCATCGATTAGCATCGGCGAACTGGTTGCTCTGAAAAAACGGTTCGGTGTGAGCATCCAGGCGCTCGCTTATCGCTGTAAGGATCTCGGCATTATTAGCCAACCTGCCTGCACGCGGCTTTTCAAAGTCTTCGCCGAGCGAGGTTGGCGGGCAGCTCCATACGAGGAACCTGAAAGCCTAGCTCCTGAAGTGGAGGAGCCACGTCGTTTTGAGCGTCTATGCTTCCGCGCTCTTGCCGAGGGCATCATAGGGGAATCGCGCGCCGCAGAGCTTCTCGGGATTTCCGTGCGCGAACTCGACAAGCGGCTTGATCAGGTGGCGGTTTAACACGTGCCAGTACTCGTTTCCGACACATCGGTCCTGATTGATCTGGAAAGGGCCAACCTGCTCGAGGAGATGTTCCTTCTGCCGTTCGAGTTTGCCGTACCCGATCTGCTCTACGGAAGGGAGTTGGCCGGCGAACTCGGCGACAGGTTGATGCCGCTTGGATTACGAATAGAAGAATTGACACCTGTCGAGCTGCGACGCGCGACTGCCGTCAATCGTCAGCATAGCCGACTCTCGGTTCCAGATACCTTCGCGTTCGCCATCGCCGAGGCTCGGGGTTGGGGTCTGTTAACTGGAGACGGCACACTACGCGAACTAGCAATCGCTGAACAGATCGATATGCACGGCGTTCTCTGGCTCTTTGATCAGTTGGCGGACGGCAATCATGTCGCCCTTGCTCGCTTGCATCGGGGGCTGAGCAGCCTATTTGCCCATCCTCGATGTAGATTGCCCGCGAACGAGGTGCGGCGCCGATTGGCACGCTTCACTCAATGATCGACTTCGGAATTGGCATGCCCTATCCCGACCTTACGGCGGTGGAGCCCACCAATCTACTATCCCCAATAATAATCAAATTAATCCAATAACTTAATCCGAAACCATGACGCGGTAATTTCACGCGAACAGCATTGTTCACGGCTTCGAGAACGGAGCGGTGATATTGGCGGTCTCTTCTGGCTGACCGACGCGTAGATGGTACGCTTGGCCGCGTTCTCCCCCATAAGATCACAGCACGCGCAATGAAGGTCGACTGCCCTCCTCAGCGTACTGACCCCGCAAAAAACCACCAGGCGGCGCCAAGGCCAGACATGCAAACGGCCTCGGGTGCTGCCCGAGGCCGTTTCTTGATCATCTCAGCCAAAATGACCTTGTGAGACGGTTAGGTCATGTCGCGTGGCACGCCACACTGTGGCGTACCAAGCAACATTACACATAGGCCAAGAAATTACCTTTATAAATCAATGCGTATAAGTTCTGATGTCGCATCTATTTGCCCCGGAATTTCAGAAAGAATGACCGCAACTGTGCCGCAATGTCCAGCGCTGCAGAGCCACATACTCCACAGCTAAACATAGCACTCACTCAGTGATGAAACGCTGCGAGCTACGCAGCCTCGGATTTTGACAGGACACTTTGAACCAACGCCTCAAGGGCCTGTACATGTGCACGCGATGAGCCCGTGACGTCCAGAGTGGAGACAACCAGGTTCTCGTTCGCACCTGCATTCGCGATAGCATAGCAGGTCCGGATTGGGTCGGGCGGCAAATCGCCGTGATGTGGGTAGAGCAGCATTACGTTCTGGCACTGATAGAGTTGGCTGTAAGCCATCAACTGGTACACATCAGCCTGACTGACACCCTGCTTCGGGTCGTCAATGCGAGGTGACATCCGCTTCCACTTGGTGTCGATGACAAGCACTGTCCGATCGCCTCGGCGAATGATGAGGTCCGGCTTAGTCCGAAAGCGCCCTTTACTCTCTTCGAACAAGCAGTCTCGGTGGCCGCCTTGCGCCGATACACGGTACCCGCTGCCTGACAGGGCCCTGGTCAGCAATTTGGCAACATACTGCTCGAACAGCGCATTCATTTCGAACAAAAGCGCATGACCGTCGATGGCGCCTGCGCTCGTCTGTTGATGCCTATCGGTGAGAAGCAACCGAGCGAACGATAGGAGTTCACTCCAACGCTGGTTTGTCCGATCCAAAGTGATCTGGTCCCAACGCAGCGCGGCGACAGGAACACGGGTCACGTCAAAATACGCAAATTCAATTTCGCGCAACAGCCTTTGATTGTCGGCAGCCTGAGCCAGCCGCTGCAATCTGGAAACAGCCGCGCGCATAACCTGGTTCAGCGGAATGTCGAACGACAGTTCATCATAACTGCAAGCAAGCCTTTGCGGTGAAACCGCATGACGTGAAAACTGCCGAGTGATGTCGAGCCGCCCGCGGAGCGCAGAAAGGTCATCGGCATGTTCCAGGTATCGACGTGGTAACCCCATGCGCACCGCCTCCAGAAGGCGCGTGCAGAAAAGTCGGATGAGCAGTTCCAGGACAGTGTCCTTTTGCCAACCGAGCTGCGTCATGGCACCAGTATCGATCCGCAAATCATGGATGACTGCCAGCATGTGGATCAGACGGCGACGGAGCGCATCGTCAGTGGCCTCATGCTCCCCAAGGCCTTCTATCTTGGGAAGGATCTCCAACTGACACCCCGGCGCGGCGATCACGCCCACCACCCCCCGTGCACGCAACGCTTTGCGCCCGTGTTCAAGAACGCCTTCACCACCACGCCCGGCAAATGCGGAACGCGCTGCGACTGCGGCGATGCGATCGGCCTCTGCCTGTGGGATGGTCGCCTCGTCATCTCCATAGCCGATGCGCTGCCACTCACGGAGCGTGCGGCGGATCATGGCCCAAGCAATCTGGAGTAATCAAAGCCCTCCGCAGTACTACGGACAGCCCATCGGAAACGCGGCATTGCTTCGCCGTTGTCGAGCCCTGGCGGTGCTTTCAAAACCGACCTTTTAAGGAAACCGCCGTCGATGGTTCCTTCATGAGACTCCAGATCCCCCAAGACTGCCGCGATCTTGGCCCAATCTTCGAAGAAGTATTCGGCCAGCAAAGGAATAACCTTGTGGCGCATCACCTCGTCCACGTCAGAAAGCGTCTGGCAGGCGGTAAAGTAGGCATGCCCTATCTGGTGATCGCGATCATAGAGATACTCGACCCGCTCGTTGATCGTCGTGAGAAGGAGCGCCAGGTCGATCCCGGTGCGTGCCCCGGCATCGTCAAGGTGCTTCCCATCGGGCATGAGCTCACGAAAGGTGAAGCGTCGTCGGAGTGCCGTATCGAGCAGGGCAATAGAGCGGTCTGCGGTGTTCATCGTGCCAACGATATGCAGGTTCGACGGAACACCAAAGTCATCCCCGGAATACGGCAGACGCACCTTGATCTCGTTCGGTTGGCCAAGTCGCTTATCCGGCTCGAGCAGCGTGATCAGCTCTCCAAAAACCTTCGAAATATTCGCGCGGTTGATTTCGTCGATGATCAGGACGAAGGGCTCGGGCTCCGACGGGCCATCGCTTTGCTGGCTGTTCATGTAGCGCTCGAGGGCAGGTACATTTAGCTCGACAACATTGAGCTTGTAAATCGGCTGCTGCTGAAAATTCTTGGCATAAATCTCGTTTACTGAAACTCCATCTCGATCGTTCCAGAGCCAACGAACAGCACGACGATGAGCATAGCCACCTTCCGTGCGAGGAGAAAACTCATACCCACCCGTAAACACTCCGATGGCTCGAAAACGTAAGTTACCTTTGGAAACGATGACGATGTCGCCTTCATTTACCTCATTTCTGAACGTGAAGGGCGCCTGCACCTCGCCATTTCTCGGCCCGATATTTGCATGGCGATCGTCGAGATTCCTGCAAGCTTGCATAATAGCTTGGCGGTTCGCAAACTTTTCGCCAGACCAGTCTATATCTTCGTAGCCCAGCAGGGTGTAATTGCCTTGAATAGCCTCCTCGAAAAGGTGCGCATCTTCAGGATTGTTCGCTTCGCCGATCGACATCTTGAAAACCTGACGGTCGCCAAGACGCACAGCCTCCTCGGTTGAAGAATGCCCACGGCTAGTCTCAGCCCGTTTCGCTATGCGACGGAAAATGCCCGGAACGGTTTCCAGCCTGAACCCAGCCGTTGAAGTATCGCCACATTCGTCCGTCCCGGTCATGGGCTGTCGTCCTTCAACGAACTCTTCATATGCCATGGACTGATGGAACGTGACAAACTCGATCCGCCCCGCGGCCAACAAACCTTGGTAAGTGATCATCAGATCGTCACGATCTTCCGGCACCGGCTCTCCACACAGACGGACGGATTCGGCCATAGTGCTGAACGTTTTCCCGGTGCCCGGTGGCCCGTAAAGGATCAGCGTTTGTGCCACTGTGCTTACTGGAGCTCGCATATCATTCCCTTTACTGCCCAGCCGGGGCTCAAGCTCGAAAGTGAACTCTGTTGTCGTGCTTCTGGATGGCCCCTTGATTGTCGGGGCGGATACACGGGCCAGAGACCGGAATTTCTCTCCCTCCAGGGCCTGACAGACGTTTGCCCAATTTCTCTCAAGACCACACAGATCATGCAGATCGCCCGCTCGAATGGTGACGCTAGGCAACCCAGCCTCCCGAGATGGCTCAATGAAGTAATTGAGAGCAACGAGCCTAGCACGCTCCGCGCCGCGCATCAGGTGCGCATACTCGTCAGGCAGCGGTAGAGGCTGATCATCCTTGTCGACAATGACGAATCCAGCCTTGTGCAATTGGGCAGCCGCATCTGACGACTGACTCCATCCGCCATTCAAATTCCTGGAGGTCTTCCCACTCAGAAAGCCCACAATTGGTTTGGTGGGATAGGTTCTCTGTGATCGCGACTTGGTTGACCTGACCCAGTACTTTGTAGGCTCTTTGAACGCGGAAAACGCGGCTTCGAACTCAGAAGTTTCATGCAAATCAAAGGCGTCCATGGCGGCTTCGATTTTCTCGCGCGACAGGGGGTCTGCAGCAGCCTCCGTGTCCAGTTCACCGGGCGCGGGCTGCTTGCCCTCCCAGAAAGCGTGGTAGAGTTGAAGAGCCTGCCGAATGCTGGCCAGACCAGTTCTCAGCACGCCATCGATTGGAACGGGCGACGGATTGGGCCGTTTTTCACGCTCATCCTCAGAGCTGTAAGCAAACTGCTCGAGGATTTGCTCCTTGTCGTGTGAGGAGAAGAGTTCATCCAGATCTCCCAAATACCTCTCAACCCGCTTGGCACTGCTAACCCGGGAGGATGCTGCTTGAGGCGACTGGCCTTGCTCGCCAAGCCAAGTCTTGAATTCAATTTCTCTCAACAACTCATCCCATAGTCGAATTCTTGCTTTCGATGACCTGCGATGCCCGCTTGGCTTGCGGCTTCAAGCGTAGCCGGTGAGCAGCGGCACACAGAGACATCTGATAAACAGACTTTCAACATTTGGGATCGGAAATGGAAGACGCCTTCTGCTAGATTATTCGCACTCAGGTTCCGGCCAAGCGACATCTCGATGGGCATTCGGGGAATAATGCCTCACTGTTGCAGGACCAAGGGGCACGTCAGTGCGTAGGAACACACGCCCCCTACCCGCTGGTGACAGCGGCAGCGGCTTCAACCCGATTGCTTCGAGCTGATCACCGACACTCCGCGTGCCTTCCCCTTTGAATTCGGCAAGATGTTTGCAGGGGACATATCGCTTCAGGAAACGATCGACGGACTCGTAAGTCACAACCTTGATCGACTTCCGCGAATGCGGGTGCCGTGCCCGAACTTGCGTCAGGTATCCCGTTTCCACTAGGTAACGGACCGCAGATTCATTGATCCCCATATAACGCGCGAGCGTGGACCGAAGGTACCCTTCTGGCTTGAGCAGACGCAACGCCTCGGCAACCTCTTGTGGGTCCAGCCGCACAGACAGGTAACCACTTTCCTCAGATGACTTGGCGACAGTTTTCAGCGACCCCTGCTGGATCAAGCGAACAACGTCAGCCGCGCCTGCGACGGCTTTCCGGCAGGTCGTCTGAATCCCGACCAAGCGCTCCGCACCGCCGTCCCCTTCGCCCAGTTCGACGCGAGGTTTGATGCTGGAAAGGAATGCATCAAGCCGGCCTTCGTCGTAATAGGGACGCCCAACGGGCGAACCGGCAATCGGTGACAGGATACCGCCCGCAACGAGTGCATCGAACTGAGCCCTGGGAGCATTGACCCTTCTTTGCGCCGCAACCTGGCAAATGGCACCGGAAAAGCGCTCCACGATCGGCTTCAGCGCCTGCGCGTCCAAAAGCGCGCCCTTGCCGACATCGCCACCAGACGTCAGGAAACCGTTGGCCTGCAACAGCTCCAACGTTTGACGATATCCCAGACCAAGATCACGCCGCAGAGCCTCGACATTGTAGACACGCCGAGCGGCACAAGGCTTGCCGAAGAGCATGTCCCCCTCACCGATGGGGTACGTCTCCGCCATGAAATCCCGCACGATGGCTCTTAAGGGTTCATATTGATCTGCGTGTGACTGCTCCAGCCAGTTGAACAGACAGCCATAGTGCCTGCGGGACAGTGAGACTGGCGATCCAGCGTCACAATGGACGGCCTCGAGCAAATCTCGCAGCCCGCGCTCACCTCGCGACAAGATTTCAAAGCCTCGCGCACCTGCCTGGCTCTTGTCGCCTTCCGACAAGAACTTCGGCTTCGCCCGCACCCCAAAGAGGTCCACGATACCCAGAATTTCGGCACCGAGTGCAACGGCGCCGAAGCCCAGATCATCTAGCCAGCGGTCCTGGCGTTCACCTGCCATTCTGCGAGCCAGATAACTTTCCAGACCGGTCGGCGCCTGAGGAACGACCATTTGTTCCAATTGCTCAGGCTCAAGCCCCAAGTCGCGAAAGCGGCCCGCAAAGTCGTGTGGACCCCGGCTATGCGAATAGCTGTCGTCCTCGTGGAGCCTGCATCCATGCTGCGGGCAGACCCGGATCGAAGGGATGTGCCAAACGCACCGTTGGGCGGCACCAGCCGCCGATGACGTCGCAATGTCTTCAGCCACGCATTTCGGGCAAAACCTCAGCCGTCTACGTGTGATCCACCGCTTCTCAACAAGCTGCCCGGCGACCAGGTACTGAACGGTCGAGGTCTTGGTCACGATCCCTCGCAGAAGCTCGGCGCAGTCGACACCACCAAGCTGCGCAAGGATGGACAGCGCGCGCTCCTCGCCATCAGCAAGAGATTGCAGCGCAAAACCCTGATCAGCACAAAACTCCGATGCGAAAGAAAGGCCGTTGGCCCAGGCCAGCCGTGACGCGAAAGATGCCGGGGTTTCCCCCGGCACCAACGCTACCAGGATCGGTAAGCGACGGATCATGCCGCGCCCCTCGTCTTGACTGGTGGCGCCTCGAGGTCCGCGCCGCCCAACAGCTGTCCGGTGTTGATGGCGCGGAAGTTCTCCACGATGAAGGGGTTCAGTGCGTCCACACAGCCTTTCTGCTTGCGATAGGCGGTCGCAAAGTGCGCTTGTTCCACCGACGCACTCCCCTCAAGCAACGCGATCTTGATGGCCTCGATGATCAGTCGCGTCGTCAGTCCGAACTCGTACCGGGAAGCATGCAGCAGACGCTGAACGGAGGACGCAGCCTGAAAAGACTGCCCTCGTCCTAGCTTCGCTGCCGAGAGATAGGCTTCCAGCACCCCGCCAACCTCATGCCCATGCGCGGCGTATGTCATCGGGGCAAAATGCACGGGCTCAAACCGCCGCTTCAGCTGATCATCCCGATTGATCAGGTCCAGGAGCTCGCAGGTCCCACTCAAAATCAGGCTTACAGGCCAAGTGGCGTATTCCAGACAGGATTTCCACACGAGCATAACCTGGTCCAGATCATGCTTCGACTTGGATCTCAGGATGTGCTGGGCCTCATCGAAGTGAAAGAACAAGGTCTTATGCGCCCGGGCTTGGCGCATCACCTGCTGCCAAATGGAATGCGCGTTGCGCTCGCTCTTACTCTCGTATCCAAAAGCATCGAGAGTATCGACGCCAACCCCTTTGATCGTTGCGCCGGTCTCAAGCCGAACGGTCAGTGTTTCTCGCAGGGGCGACCCATACGATATTTGGGGATGCTGCTCCAAAGCATGCTTGGTGCTGACCGTCTTACCAGCCCCGGCGTTCCCGATAACAACGATGCCCCGTTCCGCGGGCATCCGCCCGGCGGCCATGTGCGCCTTACGGCGAAAAAAGATGTCATCGATCTGATCTTGGAGGTCACGATAAGCGTCGTGGGCGATGAAGCGGCTTTCAAGGTCAGCCACGATGTGGCTGACCTCCTCACGCGAGATGCGGGTCATTCACCCTCCTCCATGCGCCACCGCGGCCGTTGTGAGGAAGGAGTACTGACCACGTCCTCTTCCGATGGAAGAACGGTCGGGGGTGCCGGAAGCGCATTCTCGGCCTTGGGGATCACGCCGGACAGCAGCCCACGCTTCTTTCTGGAAACCGCAGGACAGTGCCCGGCAACGACATCCAGACCAAGCCAAAGCTGCTGCCGATTACGCTCGACGTCGGCCCGTGTCGGCGCGAGAGCGGAAATACCGAGCCGTTGCGAGGCTGCGCGATCCTCTTCCGAAAAATCGGCCAGAGCCTGATCAATGACATCCTGAGTCAGCTCCGCCTCCGCCTCGAAACGCCGCCGCAGGTTGGTGCAGGCCTCAGTCCAAAGATCCAGAGACAGGCCGTCGAACCCCTTTGCGCGGGTGCGCGCCACGACCCATACACCATCAAGGTGAACCTCAATCAGCCCCAGATCCTGATGATCTACCCGGATTTCGACTTCGAGATCAGGGTTGGAGAGGAAGTAGTCCTCCACCGCCTGGCAGGTATAGAAGATACCTGCAAATCGAACACCGCGCCCGGAAATGGTCCGGGAATACTTTCGGCCGAACGCACCCAACCGCTCGAACCGGCCTGGTTGCCGAGGTTTCCCGACCGTCGAGCATAGCTCCCGCCAACAATTCAGCGGCGTCTGTCCACCAAGGCCTCCATGTGGCTTGTTGTTGTACACGTCGACAACGAAGCGCACCAAGATCCGTGTCAGCTCGTCGTCGGCAAGCGCCGCATAGCCTTCAGGTTCGAAGTCGCCCTTTTCGACGATGTTCGAATATGTGCGCGCACTCAGGCACTGCATCAGGTCCACACCGAAGGTCCGGAAACACCGTTCGACATGCCCACGCAACTTGGGCACGCCCGCGGGAGGAAACATGACCGTACCACGCAGGTCAGTCACAGCAGCTCGGAAGTCGAAGTTCGCAAAGGCAACGCCTTGGTCAGAGGCAACGGTCTCGAACCCAGTCCCCGGCCAATAGGGCAGTTTGCACCCGAAGAGCTTTGCCAACTCAGACTTGTCGCGCGTTGCAAGGTCCAACGCGGCAATCGCGTCTTCAGTGTTGGGGCAGCACATACCTTCACCGAGAGGATCAGACGCGTTCGGACATCGATCACCACGTAGATCCAGCGTCGCCCCTTCGGCAACGTCTTGATCTGTTCTTCGGTCAGATGCCCGAACACGCCGGCTTCCGCGAAAAAGGTGATCAGATCGACCTTCCACTCATCAACCTCCAGCCGCTCTCCGGGACGCAGGACGTTGAGGCCCTCTCCGATGATTGCAAAATGCCTGTTGGCCGCCTCCAGCCCCTGGCGTTGGCACATGACGTAATAGGGCTCGAGACGGTTGATCTCCCTGTAGATGGTACTTTCGGACGGCACTGCCAAAGCCGGTAGGCCACGGTCTACCCGAAAGGCATTGGCCAGCCGAAACGCCCGCTTTGCTTGCCGAATGACACTTTTCTTGGACGGCCGTTTGAAGCTGGCATAACGATCTGCGCACTTCCGCAGCAGTGCCGCGCTCTCTGGGCCGAATTTCACCTTTGTACGACCGGCCAAGTGCCTCTTATCGATAAGCGCCAGAACGGAACGCCCTGCATCCTGGTACTTTCGCACCCACCGCAACAGGGCCGAAGAGCTTGGCGGGTCGATTTCGTTTCGCGATCGTTTCTTGCCGCAATACTTGCGTTTCTGGGCAAGCCCTTCGGGTTGAGGGATATGCTTCTCTATCTGCGGGGCGACCTTGAGAATCCAAGCGTCGACGTCCCTCCAATCCCGTCCGATTTCTTCGCGCGCCTCGGCATCTAGAAAGAAATCGCACCATGTCTGCCGGAAGAATACCTTCCCGCGTTGCTTGCGCGGCAACTGGGAGACGACCTGCTCTCCGAACTTGGTGCGCTGTCGCGCCGCCTCCTCGCTGTGGTAGCCGTCCTGTACAACGATATGACCGGTCTTCAGGCCATCGTTGATCTCATCATAGGTCAGCTCATCAAAAGCAACATTGCCATCAACTTCGCGCGTGACGGTAACCCCCAAAGGCCCCTGGTCGACGACCAAGCTGGCTATGCCCCCATGTCGGATTTGCGAGTATGGCTCTAAGCGAATGATCTCATTCATTTCGAGCCTCCTTCGACCAGCATCTCGAGGTCGATGATGCCGTCCTCAAGCGGCCGCAGTACGCCAGCATAGATCGCCTTGAAGACCTCAGGCCATGCCCTCCCCCCGATGGCAGCCCGCGCGATCAGATCGCGGATTGTAACCGGCAGCTCAAGCTCGGCCGCCAAGCCTGCAATGATAGACGCGGCTTCCGGATCGTCTTCACGCCTGTACGCCAAGAGGCGGCGCGCATTCAGGGCTTCCCACTGGTCATAATTTTCCTCGGTGAGCAGAACCAAGGTCTCGGCGAACTCTGGCGGCATGGCCGCCGCCACAAAGCTCAGCTGCTCTTCAAGGTTCTGGGCCTTGGCGCGTGCCGCAGGTTTCACCTCGGTGGCAACCTCGGTTCCGTCAGTAAAGGTATAGACCTCGTCGATCACTTTGCATCTGGGTCGGCCCTCTGCGTCGACGTACTCGATGGCTGGAGGCTGCTCTACCATGTCAGCGACGGAATAGTTGGCGGTGATCGTGACAAAAGCGTCGAACTCACCAAGGCTGTCGAATTTCACTTTCTGGCTCTCACCGCCATAAGGTCGGAAAGCGCCTGTCTCTACATAGGTTCGCGCTTTCGAGCGTTCCGAAAGGTTCCGCGTCGAACGGCTGGCCCGGGGGGCCACGAAGATTTCTTTTTCCATGTTTTTTTCAGTGTGCGGGATCGGCCGTGGGTCATACTGACCACGGTGAACCGCTCACGGTCCTCTTGTCGAATGATGGAAGACGGCCGAGCACGACCGATCGGGTCAGGTGACCCGGCCGCCAGACTTGACTTTTGAGGGGAATCGAGAGACCTTCAGATTGTCGGCTACCAAACGACATGAAGGCCCTTGAGAGTCCGCTCTCGGGGCTTTTCTCTTTTCTAGATCATCCCTTCTGACCTCCCTTTTTTCTTACACCGGCAGCAGGCCACAGATCGTCTACGCGAAACCCAGTGCGCTCGGCGATTGCCGCTTCGATCTGCGGCGATCTCTTCTGACATGCTCCCCATAGAGTCCGCGCTTATGAGTTCGCTCTGTTCAGGGTTTGGCCCTCTACTGACCGTCGGTGATACTCCCACGGGGTGAGCCCGTCGAGGCTCGTGTGGGGGCGGTGGTG
>Ga0114904_1000726_pt1 | contig 17316 bp, 23 predicted proteins | sample MalvirDeepMed_s6_FD_83498 | JGI IMG/M metagenome (GOLD analysis project Ga0114904, IMG submission 83498) | Marine viral communities from the Global Malaspina Expedition - Malaspina viral metaG DeepMed_s6 | ecosystem: Environmental > Aquatic > Marine > Oceanic | place: Mediterranean Sea... | reverse complement strand
GTCCCGTTCATCCACTTCAGGAACCGGCCGATGGGCTCCGACTTCGGTATGTCTGAGATCCTCAACGTCATGCCTATGCAGGACCTATTGAATAAGACCCTGATCGACCTGACGATGATCCTTGACACCTTGGCATTCCCTCAACGCTATACCCTGAACGTGAACCACGGGGCTTCACGCCTGGACATTCTGCCAGGTAGCGTCACGGAGTTCCATTCTGAATACGACGGGGGCCAGGTCGGGCAGTGGAACGCGGCGAATGTAGACGGCCCGTTACGAGCCATCGAGACCCTGGTGCAGCATATAGCCGGAACCACTCGGACGCCGCAGCACCTGTTCCAGATCATGGGTGGGGCGCCGTCCGGGGAGGCGCTGAAAACCGCCGAGTCCGGGCTAGTCCAGAAAGCAAAACAACGGATGATCTCATTCGGGAACGCCTGGGAGGACTGCATTATGATGGCCCTCCGCATCCAGGAAGCGTTTGGGCCTTCCGTCGGGGATGTAGGGGGGGTAGCTCCGTCAACCACCTGGGATGACCCGGAAACCCGGAACGAACAGGCGCATCTGGAAAGCCTCAAGGCCAAGGCCGAACTGGGGATCTCCAAGCACCAGTTATGGCGTGAGCTAGGCTATACCCAGGAACAGATAGACCAGATGGACATGGATGGCATGTCCGAACGGCAAGCAGAAACTAATATCGGCGCCGAGATCCTGAGAAACTTCAACGCCGGGGAACTGTAACCATTGCCAGGGCCGTCTGACGCACAGAAGTCCGTTGAGGAATTTCAGCGGTTGCTAGTTCTCCAGGGTGGTAGGGCATCCTCACAGGTCCTGAATGCCTATGCACCCGTTTATCGCCAGTTGCAGAACAATACCCAGGCTTTGGTTAAGGTCGCCCAAACGCGTGGCCTCAAACCCTGGCAGGTGATGCGGATGCAACGGATGAAGGACCTGGAACAAGAGTTCCTTGCCAGTGCATCCAAGTTCGCTGATATTGCCGGGTCACGCATCACTGACAGCCAGCGGGCTGCGGTGGGACTTGCCCGACGCGGGGCGGAACAAACGGTGGTGGCGGGTCTTCCCCGTGGGGTCACTATGGAGAACCTGGCGAACATCGGCCTGGGATGGAACCGCTTGCCGGAAGAAGCCTTTACGAACTTCGTGGGGATCGCGGCCGATGGGAACCCGGTGAGCAACCTACTGGCCCCACTGGGGCGGGAAGCTGCCGGGGGTGTCAAGGATGCCATTGGCACCGGCATCGCCTTAGGGAAGGGGCCACGGCAGACGGCGCAACTGGTTAGGGTGGCCGCGGGGATGCCACTGTCCAAGGCGTTGTTGATAACCCGCACGGAAACTAACCGGGCATTCCGCGAAGCCACGCGGCTAGACTATGCGAACAACTCCCAGGTGGTGAAGGGCTACCGCCGCCTGGCTGCCCATAGTGAACGCACCTGCATGGCCTGCATCGCCCTGGATGGGACGCTGTACGCCCTGGATGAACCCCTGAACGAACACCCCAACGGACGCTGCGCCCTGGTGCCGGACACCATCACCTATCAGGACCTGGGCCTGGATGTGGAGATGCCCCCACAGCCCGAGAATGCCCGTGATTGGCTGACACGGCAACCGGAAGTCACCCAACGGAAGATGCTGGGTGACGTTAGGTTTGAAGCCGTCAAGCGTGGGGAACTGCAACTGAACCAACTGGCTACGGTGCGGCAGAACGCCGTCTGGGGGGATGCCGCCGTAGTACGGCCCATCAAAGACCTTGGCTTGGGGAAGGGCGGCCCCACTGGTGTGGCTGTCACTCCACCACCTATCCCTGGTGTGCCGGTAACCCCACTTAGACCACCCACCGAACTGCTTGACCCGAAGACCGGGGCCAGGGTACGGGGCAGCAGGCAAGCCCCACCAGAACCAACGCTACCGGAAGGATGGGTGGGTGACCCCGATGATTTCTTGGATGTGTCCAGTGATATTGGGCGGGGCAGGGTCAAGCAGCAAATCAACGAACAAGTGCGGGAACAAGAAGCGTGGGCCAGGGCCGTGCATGGAGCGGTTGAAGTCGATTACCAAGGGCTATCAATCCGTGCCGCTGAACAAGTGAACAAAGCGGTTGAAGTCACCATCGTGCGGAATCGGTGGCGGCCCCTGGATATTATCACCACGAAAAGAAGGGAAGGCCGGGGTGGTGCATTTGGTAGGGCATACGCATATCAAAGCGGCAATGGTGTGCATATCAATGCGACATCTTCATCACGTTTGACGGGTGCGGGCAGACGATTGGAAAGGGGGTCTGTCCGTGCATGGGATAGAAACAATCTGGTAGACAATGCCCATGTAAAAAAACGCCATCTGGAAGGGCCGGAACGGGTTGCTAACTTAGAAGCTGAATTGGAAAACAAGCGTAGGATATATGCTGAATGGAAAAGGAAGGGGGATATAGATGCGCTGATTGTTGACCCTGAACTGGTAGCCAAGGGTGTGCAGCCCATGCGGTTTAGTGTCTACAATACATGGATTAGCCGCTATGAAGAAGCTGTAAAAAAAGCAAAGTTGCAAATGCAGAAAAGTGCGGCAGAACGCTTTCATCCAACTACTGGTGGCGAATTCCTGAAAGAAGTGGTCACACATGAGATTGGGCATTATGGGCATAGACGATGGGGGATGGTTGAACGCCGTTCACGCAATCTATTGCAAGGCAAATCTGCAAAGGATGAAGCACGTCTGCTAAGTGAATATGCCATGAAAAATGATAGGGAATTTTTCGCTGAAGCCTTTACTGAACATATCTGGCTAGGTGGTGAACGTAACAGCCCAGCAGTTACCCAATTTATTCAGGATGTAATCAAGGCTAATACAGATTTTGCTGACAAGGAAGGTTTTTCCATCGGCGGGCTTATGAAATCGGGGAAAGGAGGGGGGGGATAATCGTGCAGATTGGAATTTCTAGCCAGTGTATTTCTTGCCACTGGTACATCGGTGATATAGGCACAGACCTGGCGTGTGCCGCTTTTCCTGAAGGCATCCCAGACGGGATTTTCCTGGGAACCATTGACCACAGGCTGCCATACCCTGGCGATATGGGAATCAGGTGGAGTGAAAGTCTGGAATACAACGCAATCTTAGACCAACAGGAGCAACAAGCATGATCGCACAATGGATAACGGGAGAAACCAGGCCGGTGGCCCGCTACCGGGGCGGGGTAATCTGGTGTCCGTTCTGCGACCGCAGTATGCAGGACACCATGACGCCTTTGATATGCAGTAGCTGTAATGCGCTATTCAAGGATGATCCACCGGAGGCGCCCACCGAGCCGCCACCTACCCGGCGCCGTCGCCGGACGGGGGAGGCCCCGCCCGCGGACGCAGAACCCGCCGACCCTGAACCGGTATAGCCTGATGGAATGCTATCGGTGCGAGTCTGACGACCTGGCCCTGGCGGCCCTGTGGCCGCAGGACCGGGTAACCTACGCCCAGATTCAGATCGTTATGCGGATCTGCCGGAACTGCGGCCTGGAACAAAACCACATGGGGGACGACGAGCCAATGGACCCTACCAGGGCCGCGGAGGAAGCACCAGCCCACCACCTGGGGGGGCGAGATGCCTAATAAAAACGATATCAAGAAGGTGAACCGGGCCTTGAGAAACAACCCCAGGGGCCGCGTGAAGCCGGGGCCGCCCAAGGATGGGCGCCTGCGGAACAATAAACCCGCTAAGTATTCCAAGTAATTGCACAATTTGCCACATTGTTTTGGCTTTGGCATCATCCTACAATGGAATCTTACCGCAACCCTGCGGGTATAAATAGGGGGGTTAATGGTATCCGAGAATACGGTACAACCAGGGGATGAGGCTAACCAGGCGGCTCCACCGGCTACCCAGCCGGAACCGGAGGGCGAGGGCCAGCAGCGGACGTTTTCGCAGGAGGATGTCAACCGCATCCAGGCCCAGACCAGACGGGAGGTCCGTAATCAGTTTAGTGATTACGCCGAGTTAAAGGACCGGGCTGCCAAAGCCGATGAGCTGGAACACGCGCAACTTACTGAGCAGGAGAAGCTGGAGGCCAGGGCGACTGAAGCCGAACGTAAAGCCGCGTCAGCCGCTGGTCAAGTGTCAGCTGCAATGATCTCCTCTGAGGTGAAGGTAAGGGCGACCCAGCTGGGCATCATAGACCCCGACGCTGCATTACTTTTGCTGGACCGGACTAATGTTAGATACAGCGAGGACAGCGGGGTAACGGGGGTGGACGAAGCCCTTACTCAACTCATGGAAAATAAACCGTACTTGAAAGGGCAGTCCAATCGGGCGCCGAACCTCAATCCACAGTCGGGGGAACTAACCCCGGCCCTACGGTTGACGGAAGACCAACGTGAGGCAGCCCGTCTTATGGGTATGACCGAAGAGGAATATGCCCAAGGAATTTAACTTCTGAACCGGGGATAGGACCCGTAGGGAGATGACACTATGGCCGCAAATGGCTTTGAATGGCGCTATAACGTATCGGGGGGCCGCCCCCTGATCTTGACCTTCCTGATGAAGGACTCGGAAACCCTCACCCGTGGGGATATGCTGAATCTGGAGTCGGGTGAAGTTGACCTACTAGCAACGGGCGATCTTGCCGCTGTCGGCGTGTTTGTCGGGCCTGAGAACCCTGATGACGCCACCGATGGACAACCTGGCGTAGTAAGCGGCACGGATAGCACCACGATAGTCAAAGCTATCGTGAACCCGGACGCGGTATATGCCGACCGTAACGACACCAGTGCTAGACTTGCTGGCGCATTGCTAGACGTTTCGGGTGCCACCGGAGCGCAAACGATAGCGTCTGCTTCTAACAACGAATTCGTGGTCGTGGAACGGAAACGGCAATCCTCAGATGAGACCCGCGTCCAATTCACGGCCCCAACCCATTATCTGAGCAAGGTTCAGTAAGGAGTTAAAACATGCCTCTTACGAGTGGCAATTTTGCAGACCTGTTGAAGCCAGGGCTGAAGCGCATCTTCGATATTGGTATGTCCCGTCCCCGGCCAATCATGGAACTCCTCTTTGGGGTGGAAACCTCTACCCGTTTTGAGGAACAGTACCAGGGCATGGGCGCCCAGGGCCTCGTCCCCGTGTTCGACGGGACCGTGGCCTACCACGACTTCGACGCTGGCTACCGGACGGACATCCGCAACTATGAATTTGCAATGGGGATGCAGGTAGAACGGCGATTGGTTGACGATGACCAGTATAATCAGATCCGCCGACGGGCCAGCAATATGGCGGACAGCTTCAATACCACGATCGAAGCAGACGCGGCCCAGATCTTCATCAACGGCTTTACCGATTCCGGCACGAACCGGATGGGAGCAAGCACCAACGGGGCCGACAGCGTGGGCCTTCTGAGTACCGCCCACCCGCACGGTCCGGCCAACACGAACAACACCCAGGCAAACGAGGCGACCCTGGCCTTGACGATCGATAACCTGGACACGACCCGCCAGGCCATGCGGAGTTTTACAGACGACCGGGACCAGCTCCTGGGGGTTAACCCCGACCTGTTGCTAGTCCCGCCGGAACTGGAGCGCACGGCCACCCAGCTGGTAAGCGAGCGGGCGATTTATGAGCCCAGTTCGGCCCAGTACGATATCAATATGTTCGCGGGCAGATTCCGGCCCGTGGTCTGGGACCGCCTGACGGACAGCAATGCTTGGTTCTTGATCGACTCTACGCTTATGAAGCAGCACCTGATCTGGCAGTGGAGGATCAAGCCCGAGTTCTCGGAAGCCGAAGACTTCGACGGTCTCACGGCCAAATTTCGGGGATACATGCGCTACGGCATCGGCTGGACAGACTGGCGCTGGATATACGGCCAAAACCCTAGCTAGAACTGAATAAGGCAAACTGGTGGGGGCAGAAGCCCCCACTGGTTCCAACTTTGAGGAGGGACTGGTTATGCCTACTAACTTCCCAAGCGGAGTAAGGAGCCGGGGCGTCCCGGTGGAGGGACTTGGCGGCATCGGAAGCCCTCTACTGACCACCGGCAACGTTTACCATGTAGACAGTGGCGCGGATGCCGCTAATAACGGCAATGCTGCGACCAACCCCAAGCAACCAGCGGCCACGTTAGATGGAGCCATCGGAAAATGTACGGCCAACAACGGCGACGTAATCCTAATCGCTCCCGGTCACAGTGAAACCATCTCAGCTGCCGGCGCGATCACCTTCGATGTAGCCGGGATAACAGTCATCGGGATGGGAGTGGGCAACAGCCGCCCGACCATCACCCTGGATACCGCAGCCACGACGGATATCAATGTGACTGCCGATGACACTCAGATTCACAACATGATTTTCAGCATGAACTACGCAGACATCGTGGAGGTCTTTGACTTGAGCGCGGCCGGGTTCGTGGTCAACAAATGCCGGTTCGTCGATACTGCTACAAATATGAATTTTGTCGATCTCATCAAGGGAACGACGACCAATAACGAATGTGACAGACTGGAATTTACAAACAATGTGTTGATTTCCCCGGATACCGGGAACAACGGCGTCATTGATATCGGCGGCGATATCGATGGCCTGGTATTCAGCGACAACTACATCTCTATGGGCGTCCAGAACTCGGAGGCCATTATCAGTGTAGCCACCGGGAAAGATGTGACGAACTGCGAAATCACCTACAATCACATCTACCGTTTGAACACCGCAGGTGACCTGTTGATTGATTCAGACACGACCGCCAACAGCGGGATAATCGCCCACAACCGGATAGGCCATGCTGATACCTCTGGCGAGGTCTTAGTCGATGCTGACGGGGTCCGGCAATTCGACAATATCGGAACCGCAACCGATACCGCCAGCGGCTACATCCTACCCGCCATCGATAGTTAAGAGGGGGGCTGATGCCATACGGCTACGAATCGGTCACAGTCAATAGTGGGGCCGCCGTTGGTGGTGACGGCTCCGCTACCAGCAACAATACCAGCAGCCACATTGTCACGGGCGAGATATGCAGCATCGGGGTGACCTACGGGGACTCCCCGCCTGGGACTACGGATGTGACGATAGCGACGGCGGGGGATAACGGCCCGGCACTAACCATCCTGACGCTCACGAATGCCAACACCAGCGGGTGGTTCCACCCACGCCACGTTGTGGACAACAACGCCGGGGCGGACATCGAATACGCCGACGGCTATTCGGTCTATGGCAAGGTTTGTATTTCAGACAATATCAAGGTAACGATTGCCCAAGCGAACAGTCCCGACACGGCGGAAGTAGTCGTTGTCTATTACGCTGGGCGCTAATGGCTATTGAGCGCCATATCATCAAGGTTTCGACCACGGGATCCGATGCCTCGGCGACGGGTTCCCTGGTCGTGGCCTTGCCCTATTGCGAGCTCCTGGCCGGATATTTCAACTACCACGCTTCCGCTCCTGGGACGACGGACACTACCGTGTCGTCCCCAGGCGACCCGGTGTCGGTGACGTTGTTGACCATCACCAATAGCGTCGCCGACGCCTGGTACTATCCCGGCATCCAGATGGACGGCAACACCGGCTCTGCCATTACCGGCGCCTATGTTCCGGCGCTCATCCACGGGAATCTCCTGGTGGAACTGGCTGGCTCCGATGCCCTGACGGACGCCCTAATCCTGACTATATTCGTGAGGGTCTAATGGCATTCTCGTACACAGCCGGGAGTACCGCAGACCGTGACCGAGTCCGGCTGGAGATCGGGGACACGGACGAAGGCCGGGTGCTGTTCCAGGACGCGGAGATCGACGACTTCCTGAGTCAGGAAGGGGATAGCGTCCTCCAGTCATCTGCCAGGGCCTGCGAAACCCTGGCGGTCCGGTTCGCTCGTGATTTCACCTTCTCCGCAGATGGGGCCAGTTTCCAGAAGGGCCAGATCACCCAGATGTATATGGCCCAGGCCAAGAGGTTACGACGGAAAGCCAGCGGAACTACCACCGTCATGCCCCGGCGCAAAGATGGGTATTCCGTCTATACCGATTCTGATGAAGTGACCGGGTTGAATATATTGGACTCGGGGACCGGGGGATTCGGACGGTACAGCGATGGTTGATAAACTACTGCAAGGGAATGACCTGACCTATATGCAAGCTGAAACCCGGAAAGCTATGCCCGACACCGTTATGATCCAACGCAAGAGTCTGGCTGGTGACGGCCAGGGGGGATATGTGGAGTCATGGGCTAACTCCTATCAGGATGTCCCGGCCCGTCTTTCGTTCACTGGTGGGGCCGAATCAATATCGGCTGGGCGCCAGGACGTACAACCGATCTCCGTATTAACGGTGGGCTATGACCAATCAGTGGAGCCGACGGACCGGGTCTTGCATTCCAGTGGCACCTACGAGATACAATCCGTAGATACCGGCAAATCGTGGTCTGCAGTTAGACGATGCCAGATGCGCCGGTTGTAGGGCTGCAGGACGCACGGTGTCGGAGGCCGGAATGTCATAGTTTATTAGCCCGGGTCCGGCTTGAAGCCAATAGCATCGTTGAGATCAAGTGCCGCTTGTGTAAACGGGTGAGCACCTTCGCCCCGGAAGGGGTAACGGTCCGGCTAAAACCGGACGGCCAGGGAGGATATATCCAGGCGCCGGTAGGCGACAACTGAATAGGACCGCCTTAGAGGCCCCAGGAGGCCCATTAAGCGACTTGATCGCTGGCGGGAATAGGAAAGACTTACGAGGCTCATGGAAGCCCTTGATTACCCGTATATGGGTTGTTGGGGGTTTTTTATTTTGGCCGAATTCAATATGAACCTGAAAGTTGAGGTCAAGCTAGACCCACGCTGGAGGGCGATAGGGCCAGTGGTTAGTCAGGCGATTGAGCTTGCTGCCAGGAACGTGGAGAAAGACGCCAAATCCCGGATAGCCGCCTGGCCCGCCGTGGACACCGGGACCACTATGAACTCCATCGCGGCGAAGCCGGTAGGTAGCAGTGCGATTGGCCGTGGACTCATGCGGGCAGAAAATTTGGAATGGCGCATCGGGCCAACTACGGAATATGCCCCATTCATCGAGTTCGGAACGATTTACATGAAGGCGCGGCCATTTATGATCCCCGCGCTTGAAGGGGAAGCCCCTCGTTTCACGGCCGCGCTAGAGCAGCTGATGAAAAGGTTTGAAACCCCAGGACACGGGCAACAGGTTCGCTTGGCTTAACTGATGGCTAATTTGCGAGTAAACCTAGACACGGCTATTTACTCCGTCCTAAACGTGGAAGCGGTTACCAATGAAGCCACCGGGGGTGTATTCAATGGCCTGGCACCCCAAGGCACGGAGCCGCCATTTGTGGTGTTCCAGGCGATGAGCAAGGTGGACGATTATTTCAGCTATACAGGGAGGGGAGGGGCGGCCGTCTATCTGGTCAAGGCGATTGACCGCAGCATCTGGCCCAAGGGTGCCGGGGATATTGACACCCAGATTGATTCAGTGATGCAGGACGCGTCGCTAAGTATCACCGGCTATAGTCTGCTGATGTGCCGACGGGAATCCGATCTCTACCTGGTAGAGGACCAGGCGGGGATGGTCTATCAGCATATTGGGGGGCTGTATAGAATCATTGCCGACCAAAGCTAAGCAAGATACTTGTATCCATTACTGGAAAATCGTAGTAGCTAATGGCCCAGTAAGCCGTGGGGTTTGTAATAAATGCCAGACATCCAAAAACTTCTCCAACATTATTATTACGGATTCGCCCTTCCGGTATTTGCCAAGAAAGACCAATAGTAATGGTAGAAGATCGGGGTCCAGACGGGACGAATAATACTGATGATATCACTATCAATCCCGATGTCTGGTATCTGGCCCTGAAGAAGATGCTGATGGCCCAAGGGCCGGGGGTGAAGCCATCATCCATCCGCATCAACCGGGGCCAACGGTTCGCCTTGGATGGGGACGAGCCAGTGGATATTGAGGAATTGATACGGTTGCGGATAGTAAAAATCTACGAAGAATCTGACGCAGAGTGGGCGAGAGGGGAGCTAGCCAAAGCCCCGAAGCCCCAGAGGAGAAGAAACCGTGGCTAGAGTCCATGCGAAATCCGCCGGGTTGCTGGTCGATGAATTCGATTTTAGCGGCGTGTCCAATTCCATGACGCTCAATTTCACGGAAGCCCCGGCTGACGTAACGGCGTTTGCCGATACCGACATGACTTACGTCCAGGGCAAGCCCACGTTCAACTTCGATGTGAACGGGCTTTGGTCAACAAGTTCCCCAAACTACGATGGGGAAATGTTCACGGACCTTACGGCTACAGCCAGGCGGGTAGGCATCTATCCCGGTGGCCTGACTCAGGGGAATGTAGGCTACGAAGGACCGACGTTGATAAGCGCGTCGCCCCGTATTTCAACCGTGGGGGATGCTATCGCTTGCAACGTGACCTGGCAGGGCGCAAGCGCACCGTTCCGTTCTCAAATCATTCTAGCGAACACGATAACGTGCAATGGCTCGACGGTGGTCGTGACTGGGACTGGGTATAACAGCGGCGTGATAGCCGCAACGAACACCATCATTGGCATCTGGCGCATGGTGGAACTGGGCGGGTCTGGCACCAACACCATCGCCCTGGAGATCCAGAGTGAAACGAATGACACCTGGGGTTCCCCTACGACCCGAATAAACTTTGGGACAGTCACGCAATCCACGGGTGCCAATGGAACACACATCGTCACCACCGCCACCGGCCCAGGTGCATCAGAGTCTTGGTGGCGGGTGCAAATCCAATCGTCCGGTACGGGGAGTAGGACGTTCAAAAACTATGTTTCATTTGGCTACTTCGTAACGCCGTCATAAGGGGGAGATTATGGCACGAACTCACGGCAAGGACGGAAATTTTAGCTTCAATGCGGTGGCGATTGAGGATGAATTAAGTAGCATTACCATGAACGCGACGGTAACTGAAAGCGATATAAGTGCCTTCGCAGATGCCAACCAAAATTTCCTGGCGGGGAAGAAGAACGTCACCTTTGACGTATCCGGCGCCCTGGACGCAGACTTCGCCAGCGATGGTGATGCAACAATTTTTGACCATATCGCGCTCACTAGCGGCCCGAAGACTTTGGTCTACGACCCGGACGGCGCAGGGCCGGACACGAATAGCCCAGAGTATACCTGCACATCCAGCGGGCTGACGGGGGCGCTGGTATCCAGTTATACCATCACTCTGCCGGTAGGTGATGTGGCTTCGTATTCGGCCTCGTTCCAATGCAGCGGGGCGACTACTAGAGCGGTTTCATAAAGGGGCCTTAAAGCGGCTGACACGGCCAAGTAAAGCATATTGAGGAGGAACTGACATGGCAAGAACCCACGGCAAGGACGCGGATTTTAGTTTTGACAGCGTGGCACTGGAGGACGAACTTTCAAGCGTTAGTTTGAATTTTTCGGTGCCAGAGTCGGACATTACGGCGTTTGGGGACACCTACCAAAATTTCCTGGCAGGCAAGCCGACGGCTACCATCGACGTTTCCGGCTTCGCTGACCTGGCGTCTAGCCAGGGCGATGTGACGATATTCGGCGAGTTGGGCCTGGAAGGCGAGGAGTGGGATTTCGAGCCGGACGGCACGACTGGATACAACGGGTTTGCCATCGTCACTAGCTACAGCATCACCAGCACTGTCGATGGGCCGATAACGTACTCCGCGTCGTTCCGCCACAATGGTGGCTCCGCTGCTAACGACGCTGCTGCACCGACCAGAGGGTAGGTGGTTTGACCTTAAACTCAAATGACCAGGGGGGGGATTGATATGTGCAAGAAATGCGGATGCAAGCGAACTAACTGACGAATGCCGGGAGGCTCTATGAAGTCCACGGGCAAATTAAAAATTCCTGCCATAAAAGTCCTGGCCGATGACTGTAGCATCAGCATCGGCCAGGTCATCGAAGACGGCGAAATCACTGACCCTGGCACTCCCCACTACATCCACATTGGCGAATGGGTGGAGGTCATGCCGGTGGTGGCCGTCCGAGAGGTCATGCAGCTATCACGGTTGCAGATGGGCATTGAGGACAGGGGGTCGCTGGGCGAAAGTCTGGGCCAACTATGCCAAGAACTCTCCAAACGCTTAGTCGCCTGGAACTGGACCGACTTGGTAGGCCAGGCGATGGAGCAGCCACACAACCGGCCCGATGTCCTGGAGGAATTATCAGCCGATGAACTATTGTGGCTGGTCAACGCCGCAGCCGAGAAAGAGTCGGCCGCAGCGCGAAAAAAAGGCTCCAACGGCTCGGAGCGTTCATCCTAGGGGATGGGCCGCAACCTGGGCCAGCTGTCGTGAGCGTCATATGCGAGAGCTTTGGATGCCTGCCTTCAGCCGCGCTGGAGCAGGACTGGAATCTAATACGGCAAATTTTGGATTATAGGTTACTGTCGAGTGCAAAGGCACAACACAATCAGGATGCAAGCCAGATGAGTGCGGCCCAAATAGCTCTATGGCGGGAGATGGTTGAGGCGGTGGAAGCTGATGGCTGACGCCGCAACCGTATCGGTCCTGATTCAGGCGCGTGACCAGGCCTCTGCCCAATTGCAGAAGGTCGAGGGGAACATGGGTAAGCTGGCGGCAGGCTTTGCCAAACACCGCCGCACTATTGGCATGGCAGCGACCGCCATCGGTGGAGCCATCACGGGTATCGCCGCATTGTCCGTGAAATCATCGTTGGACCAGCAGATCGGTATTCGGCGGCTAGACCAATCCATGAAAAATGTTGGCACCAGTTACGCGGCGCAGAAAAAACAGATCGAAGCCGTGGTGGGTGCCATCCAGAATAAAACCAACTTCGGGGATGAACCCCAGCGCGAAGCCCTGCAAAAATTGATTACGATCGGCGGTCAATGGGAAGGCTCCCTGGAAGCCCTCAAGATTACTACTGACGTTGCCGCTGGTGCTAACATCGATTTGAACGCTGCCGCCCTACTGGTGGGGAAGGCCATCGCTGGGGAAACTTCCAGCCTTTCCCGGTACGGAATCATATTAGAAAAGGGCGCGACACAGACCGAAATCATGGCGGCATTAACCAAACAATTTGGGGGCGCCGCTGAAGCCGCCGCTAACCCTCTGACTCAAATGAAGAACAGGATGGGGGACCTTTTCCAGGTCATGGGCGATGCCCTGCTACCAGCTCTGGAAAAGTTGGTGCCGATGGTTGAACGCGCCGTCCGGCGGATTATCGAATGGGCGGAAGCTCACCCAACTTTGACGGTGGTGATGGCCGTGGTGATAGCCACTGTTGGGGCGTTGCTGCTGGTGCTGGGGCCGTTGCTGATAATGTTGCCGGGGCTGGCGATTGGGTTTGGACTCCTCACATCAGCGGTTAAAATAACCACCTTGGCGTTCAAGGGGTTGAGTCGCAGCAATGCCATACTACTGGCAATCACGGTGGCTATCACGGCGGGAATCCTAATCTTTAAGAACTGGGACAGGATAGTCAGGGTTTTCAAGGCCACCTGGGACAAGATTTGGGAGGGCCTGAAAAACGCGGCGGAAAAGGGGGTTAATTTCATCATCGGCCTGTTCAACGATTTGACCTGGGTTCAGCGGAAAGCCCTGGCCGGGATGATAGAGGCCGCCGCGAAGGTGACGGGGTTAATTCCGGGCATGGGCGACCTTGCCGACAAGATGAAGGTGGTTGCCGAGAAGATTCGCGCTGGCATCCCCGATATAGATTTGACCGCAATAAAATATTCGGAGTTGCGAGCAGCAGCCGACGAGGCCGCTGTGGGCATCGACGTAGCATTTGGGGCCATAGCGGAGAGCGCAGACAAGCACCTACCCGTCGTGCAGGCTGCTGCCGAGGGTGTTACCGACGCTATGGATGAGGTTGCCCAAGCGGCCCAGGAGATGGCTACGCTGGTTCTGGCCTCGCAGGATTTCGTCACAAAGGCGACCGAACGTGGACTCTTGCAGTCAATAAAGTTTGAGCGCATGACTGGCGCTCAGAGGATGGGGTGGCAGGACATATTTGACCGGGAGATGGAGGCCAATGCCCTAGCCACCGCGAATAAACGGGAACAGATTATGGAGGACTTAAACAATGCGCTAGTACAGATTGTGGAGGGCCGAGTACAGGAGGCAATGCGTATAGAAGCGGCCGCTGGTACAGACCGGCTAGTATTTGAGGAGCGTTTATCCCAGAGGATAACTGATGTGAAGGAGCGGGGAGCGGCTCGTGCTTTGCAGATAGCGGCTGAGAACTCTGCAAGGCTTGAGGGTATTCAGGCAGCGAGGGCGCAAAGCTGGGAGCAATTTGCCAACGAAACTACGTTCAACCTGAATGAGGCGGGGATTACCATACGTGACATCCTTGACCACTGGTCTAAAGCTGCCCACATATCGGTGCCTGAACTCGCTCAGTTTATCCGCGACCACCTCGGCGACCTACCAGATACCCTTACGGGCCTTTGGGATGAGTTCTTCGCTAGGTTCGGAATCAGCATTGAGGAGCTAAAGTCACAGGTTGATTCTGCAACTGCCAAGGCGGCAGAGTTGGCTGGTATCAGTGGCGTGAGCCTTGACGCAGCAAGCCCTACAGGGATAAGTATTACTGCTTCCCAAAGAGCCGCAGGAATCCAGGCGGCGCATCAAGCCTTCCGCCTAGCCCGTTTCCGAGGCGATACTGCGGAGATGGAGAAGATTGGCCGCTCTGTTGGCGGAATAGCCATAAATCTAGGCCGCGCTGGGGAGGGGACAACCGTCTTCGGAGGCAGTCAGAAAGGCCATCGTGGCGGCGTAGTCCAGGGGTCTCCAGGGTCAGACCAGTTGGTGCTTGCTCAAGCTGGCGAAACGATCATCCCAGCAGGACGCGGAGGCGCTGGCCTGACTGTGAATCTGGTCGTCAACGGGGACATCAACGGGATGGAGGACTTTGAGCAAAAGGTGACCTCGGTCATCCGCGATGCCGTCTTGGGCGGCGGATTCTCCGGTGTACTGGCGAGGGCATAGTGGTAGTCGCGACCTATAAACTGCAAGTGGACTGGAACAACGACGGGGACTGGGGTGACACCGGCGAGGAGATAGACATGGGCCGGGTCCGGGGCATCACTTGCTCATTCGGTCGGGACAGGGCGTCACAACTGACGGGACGCTCAAAAAGTGGAAAGCTCCGGGCCACGCTAGACAACCGGTCAGGGGATTACAATCCATTTAATACGGCCTCCCCGATATATGGGAATATCCTCCCAGGCCGACCCGTCCGGCTCCTGGGGACATCTGCCACCCAGTCTGATCAAGCCATCTGGCAAGGATACCTCGTCCGGATTACGCCACGAGTATTCCTCGGCGGGGATGCGACTGCGACGTTAGAAGCGACTGGGCCGCTCGGCCAAATAAATCTAGATCAAATCGAAGTGGCGATGGTCACCGCCCAACGCACCGACCAGGTGGTGGATGACATCCTCGATGCCGCCGGTTGGGCCGCAGGGAGTAGCTACCGCACCCTCGACACCGGCAAGACCACAATCTCCAGATATTGGAAAGCCCAGTCATACGCGATCCCGGCCCTCCAGGAGGTCGAGTCCACCGAGGGAGGGTTCGTCAGGGAGGGCAAGGACGGCAAGATCGTCTTTGATAATCGGCATCATAGATTGGCCGGGGTGGGGCTAACAAGTCAGGCGACCTACTCAGATGCGTCCGGAGCCGCGCGGGGCTATTCCGGCCTCACCATGGACGATCCATTACCTCATATTTTTAATCAGTTTAGCACTGAAGTCCAGGGGTACACGACCGCCAGCGTGGCGGTATTGTGGACGCTCTCGGAGAGCGGCTCCAGCTCGCCGTCCATCGCTCCCGGAGTGGCCCGGACATGGATTGCCAGGTATCCCACTACGGCGTCGGCCAATTCCGCTGAGGCCGTCAATGCCTGGACGACCACCGCAGCAACGACCGATATGGTTGCCAATGCCGCAGCCGATGGCTCCGGGAGTAACGTCACCTCGGACATCGGCATCGCGGACAGCAAAAATTCGGAAACGATGGCGATCACTCTGACAAATAATAGCAGCGTGATCGCATATGTGACCAAATTGCAGGCCAGAGGAACGGCGGTTTCGGCGGATGACCCGGTCACCATCCAGGCGACCGACTCCACCAGCCAGACCGCCTTCGGGAAGCGGACCTGGCCGAGCCGGACCAAGTTCATCCCGGACACGGACGAAGCGGTGGACTGGGCCGACTTCAACCTCTCCATCTACAAAGACCCGACCGCTATGCTCCAGATGACATACATCGCGAATCGGGACACGAATGCGCTCAACGAGATGCTGGACCGCGACATCAGTGAGCGAGTGACCGTCGTGGCTGCTAATACCGCCGACCTGGATATCAATCGTGACTTTTTCATTGAGGCCGTCCACCATCAGATCAGCGCCAACCGGCTCCACCGGGTCACATATCTCCTGTCAGACGCGGAGCAGTTCAGCGACTTTTGGGTTTGGGGAACAAGCAAGTGGGGAACCTCCACCCGGTGGGCATACTAGATGCCATCCGCGATGCCCAGCGCCCAGATGGCCCAACGACTAGGGCGACCCATTGAACACGGCGACTACCACCGCCAATCAGACGGGTCACCGATGCCTGTCAGGGAGTTTCTGGCCGGTGTATTCCGGCGGCTGCATCCAGGCCGAGTTATTGCGACGGTATCGGAGGTAACAGTCCTTGCTCGGATTGACTCAGGGCGGTGGCTGGCCGACTGTCCAGCGGGATGCGGCGGTGCAGAGATGGTCAGCGCAGCCGACCCGGTGTTTTTGTGTATCGCCTGCGGGTCGGGCGACCAATGGTGGCCGGTTACATTCCCGTCCAATCGGGCAGCGATAGAGGCCGAGATTGCCAAGAGGGCCGACGTTAATGGCTGGGCCTGGACACCGGGGGAGACCGTGGCGCAATTACGGGCCGAGACCATCCGATTACAGGAGGGGGGCTGATGGCCTACAACGCCATCCCGACTATCACGACTGGGGATGTGGCGACGGCAAGCTGGGGAAATACCTATCTGAAGGACAATTTCGCCGCCGGTGTCCCCGATATTTTCACCGCTGATGGGGAGGTTGCGATTGGTACAGGGGCCAACGCTGCCGAGGCGGTCGCCATCCTCGATTCCAGCAACCGGCTCACGCACGAGTACGGCGGCATGGAGTTCGACGCCTCCGGTGTCACCACTGGAGATACGGTCGTCGGTCAGTCCAGTGGGGTTATCGGCCTAGAGACCGCCATGACTCAGGGGCAGGCGGAGGCGGGGTCTGATACGCAGGTACGCGGCGTTACAGCGGAGCGAATAAAACAAGCCATCGCCGCCCTCGCCGCCGG
>Ga0114904_1000714_pt1 | contig 17454 bp, 12 predicted proteins | sample MalvirDeepMed_s6_FD_83498 | JGI IMG/M metagenome (GOLD analysis project Ga0114904, IMG submission 83498) | Marine viral communities from the Global Malaspina Expedition - Malaspina viral metaG DeepMed_s6 | ecosystem: Environmental > Aquatic > Marine > Oceanic | place: Mediterranean Sea... | reverse complement strand
TGATATTCTCGGTGGCTCAGACGGTGGAGAAACTATGGCCACCTTTGTAGATGACGGTGCCGTAACTCTGTATCATAATAATGTTGCTAAAGTTGCCACCACCGCTGCGGGAGCCACAATAACCGGAACACTAATTGCAACGACTGACACAGACACCTCGAACACGGGCAGTGTAACTCTGGATTTCACAGCGAATCAGAATTTTGTTTTGACGTTCACGGGAAACGTAACTCTTGCGAACCCGTCTACTGAGCAGGTTGGTCAGTCTGGCATTATTGTTTGTATTCAAGATGGAACAGGGTCCAGAACATTGAGTTTAGAATCACAATACAAAACTTCTGGAGACGAAGGTATAACTCTTAGTACAGGTGCTAGTGACGTTGATATCATACCTTATTTTGTTCAAGCCGCAGATAATATTCTTCTAGGAGCGGTCCAGACAGACTTTGTAGGGGCTTAATACACCATGGTCTTTTCTTCATTCTGGTTTGGTTCCTCGGCTTCAAACCCGATCAGCCTGGACGCGACTGCTTCTGTTGGCGATGTCGGTGGGAGCAATGTGGGACGTATAAACGACGGAGATTTGATCACTCTTTTTACAACAGCATCTACGCCAACTGATGGGCAAGCCCTCGCTAAACTCGATTTTGGTTCCTCACAGACAATTGCAGGATTTAAAGCTTATCTAACGCAACAAGGCGCAGCGGATGCGGTCACGATGCGCATTGAACATTCCGATAATGACAGTTCTTGGACAACTTTTGGCACAGCTTGGACAATTTCTCCAGGCAACAGCGGTCACACTGAAACGCAAACGCCGACTGCCGTGAGTAAAAGATATTGGCGTTTAACCGCGAACCAGAACTACGACACCGCCGCGTCTACCTCGGAGCTAGCATTGTACGCGACAACCGGCCAGATGCCGTAGGAGAATAATTTATGACTTGGAAATATCAAGGTAAAGAAATTGAAGAAGGCAAAGCTTGGAAAGGTAGTAATGGAATAAATTACTCTCCTCAATGGGCTATTTGGAGTGACGAAGAAAAAGTCGCGGCTGGCTTAGTTGAAGTTGTAGAAGAAACTCCAGAACGGACGTTGTCCGACGCCAAATCTGAAAAAATTACGAAAATAAAAGTTGAACAGCGCGTTCGCTTGAGTAGTACAGATTGGTTGGTTATTAGAAAGTCCGATATAGGTACGGAAATTCCCACAAAAATTCAAAACCATCGTGATGCTGTTCGAGCTAAAGGAACAGAAATGGAATCCGCAGTTGCTGCTAAATCGGACATAAGTTCAGTTGATTCTTACAATATTGTCTGGCCTGTGTTGGGAGACTAAAAATGGCTGATGATAATGAAAATGTGCTTACGTTTGGGGATAAATCTTATTCTTCTTATGGTCTTACAGAGGAGCAGGAATATCTTGCTGGTCAGATTCAAGAATTGCAGGAGAAACGGAAGTTGCGCCACCGCGCACTCGACCAGACGACCGCAAGCATTGAGTTTTTTACGGGGCGGCTTATTGCCAGTTTAAATCAAGAAGATTCTTCAGAAGTGGGGTAGGGTTGTGCCCACGACAATAAAAGATGTTGACGCAAAACTAAACACCCATGAAGCAGTGTGCGCCGAACGTTGGAAAGAAACCGTAGAGCGTATAAAACGTCTTGAAATGATTTTAATCGGATCGGCTGGTGCGGTTATTCTGATGTTGGCCGGAATGCTCTGGAAAATATAGTATGCCGTTATCTAAGATACAGTTCCGCCCTGGAGTAAACAGGGAAACTACGTCCTACGGAGATGAAAACGGGTGGTACAATTCTGATCTGGTTCGTTTCCGAAAAGGACGCCCGGAAAAGATGGGGGGTTGGATACGTCTTAGCAGTAACACGATCCAAGGGATTGGGCGCTCTCTTCATGTTTGGTCTGCACTTAGTGGTTCCAAATACATGGGTCTTGGCACAGAAACCAAGTTCTATATAGAAGAAGGCGGTAGTTACAACGACGTAACGCCGATTCGTGCTACAACCACTCTGGGAACAAATCCGCTTAAAACGGGTACTTCAGGCACAGGAACCATGACCGTTACTGCACCAGCACATGGCGCAGTGAATGGAGATTTTGTGATCTTGAGTGGAGCCACTACCACGGATGGAATTACGGCGGCTCAAATAAACACAGAGCATAGAATAACTCTTATAGATTCTAATAGCTATTCGATATCGACTTCGGGGTCTGCTTCTTCGGGATCAACTTCGGGCGGTGGTTCTTCGGTTGTGGCTGAGTATCAAATAAACACCGGTTTGGATACCGTGGTTACGGGAACCGGTTTCGGTGCGGGTCTTTGGGGGGGACTTAGCACTGGTTACGCGCAGACTACGCTGAATGACAGTGGTGGCATCAGTAATTCGGACACTTCTTTTACGTTAACAAGTGCTTCCGATTTTGAAACAGCGTCCACTACTACAACCGCAAATCTTACTGCTTCAAGTTCCACAATAGCCGGTTCCAGTACAACGGGTTTCCCTAGCAAAGGAACGATAAAGATAGGTAGCGAGAATATCCGTTACGGGACCAACGTAGGCAACGTGTTTGGAGATTTGACTCGGGGAGAGGACGGAACTACGGCAGCAAGTTCTTCTAGCGGGGCTACCATAACCTTTGTTGGACTTGTCTTAATTGATGACGAATTGCTTCAATATACGGGTAAATCTTCTAATACTATAGACGCGGGAGTTGCCCGGGGAGCGCGAGGAACAACAGCGGCGGCTCACGACGATGGCGTAAATGTTAAGGAAGCCAACGATTTTGTGGGGTGGGGAGAGTCCTCTGCCACCGCTGCTGAAAGTGGGTCAAACATACGTCTATGGAGCCAGGACAACTGGGGCGAAGATCTTGCCTTTAATGTGTATGACGGCGCTCCTTATTACTGGGACAAGACCCTTGGTCTTGCAAACAGAGCCACAACTTTTGCTTCCCAATCGGGGGCTTCAGATGCTCCCACAATTGCTCGTAGGCTGATGGTTTCTGGAGCAGACCGCCACATTGTCTGTTTTGGGTGCAACCCGATAAATGAAACGGCTCAGGATTTGTTAATGATCCGTTGGTCCGACCAAGAAAGCCCGTTTGATTGGACTCCGACAGCGACTAATACGGCGGGCTCCCAAAGAATTTCTTCCGGCTCTCGTATAATATCGGCCCAGAAAACGCGGCAAGAAATGCTTGTTTGGACAGATATATCCCTTTATGCCATGAGATTTGTGGGCCCCCCGTTTACTTTTAGTGTCAGCATGTTGGCAAACAACGTGTCTATAATAGGGCCAAATGCGGTCACCACGGTTGGTGACAAAGTGTTTTGGATGGATCGTGAAAACTTTTATGTCTACACGGGCCGTCTTCAAGTTATCCCATGTACCTTACTTCGGTACGTCTTTGATGACATAAACTTAGAGCAGAATTTTAAATGTTTTGCTGCTTCAAATAGAATGTTCGATGAAGTGTTTTGGTTTTATCCAAGTTCTGACTCAAGAGAAATAGACCGTTACGTTAAGTTTAACTTTACGGAAAACACTTGGGATCTCGGAACTTTATCTCGGACGGCATGGGTAGATTATGGGATTCACGACAACCCCAGAGCATCCGGACAGGCCAGCGATGTAAATTACATCTATGTGCATGAAAGTGGCGACGACGACGACGGCTCACCAATGACCTCCTTTATTGAGTCTGCTGACTTTGATTTGGGGGACGGTGAGCAGTTTATGTTTGTGGATCGACTGATACCCGACATTGACATTACCAGTAGTGATGCAGAAGCTTCGGTAAATTACGTTTTGAAAACGCGAAATTATCCAGGGGACAGTCTATCCACCAATTCCACAAACGCCGTTAAATCTACAACGCAACAGGCTTTCCTGCGTAGTCGTTCACGTCAAGCGGCATTGCGGATTGAAAGCGACACGACCGATATAACATGGACCTTGGGAGATTTGCGCTTGGGGGTCCGCCCGGACGGAAGACGGTAATGGCTAAACTTCTGGATCATGCAATGCCCATGGCTCCCGATCAGTATGATGCGGACACTTTTGTAAGGATTCTACGGGATCTTGAAATGGCTCTGACAAAAATGGATTTTCCTTCTGTAGTAAGCGGGGAAGATGACACCAACGGCGTAGCGTGGTTCATGGAATAATGGCTTCCGCATACAAAAACATAGCCGTTTTGGTGGGTTCTACCGGGGACGTTACCGTGTATACGTGCCCAAGCGCCACTCAAGCCCTTGTTAAAAACATAAATTTGTATAACAGCCATTCTGGAACTATAGTAGTATACCCTAAAATTACCGACAGTTCCGCTTCTGTAACGGTTACGTTAGAAAAGAACAGCATAGGAACTCTCGCAGACGTGTCCTTAGCGGGCCCTTTTGTTTTAGAGGCCAGCGACACGCTCATTTTTAACTGTGATACGGCGTCGAAGATCTATGTCTTTGCCAGTGTTTTGGAGCTTTCTTGATGTTACAACAAACTCACCACACACTAGATAACGGCATAGGTTCCTTTCAAGACGCTTCGCCTGACTATGAACTAGCGCCCGTAGGTCTTGGTTCTTTTCAAGGGCAGGCTCAAAAATTGGCGGATTTCGGGCGCAATGGCGACATTTATGTGGTTCACGCCGCTGAAGGGGAAACCGTTGTTCCCATGGAAGTTTTCGACGCCAACCCAAAGGTGAAAGAACTTCTTTTCGGTCAGATGCGTGAAATGGGCCTTGACCCACAAGAATTTATTGTTGGTAACGAACTAAATAGCATTAACCCTGTTACGGGTATGCCGGAGTTTTTCTTCAAGAGCGTTTTCCGGTCCGTCAAGAAGGCCGTCAAGAAGATCGTCAAAGTCGTCAAAAAAGCTGCGCCAATTGTTCTTCCAATTGCAGCGTCTATGTTTGGCGTACCTTTTTTAGGAATCCCCGCCGGTTCTTTTGCCGCTAGTTTTCTGGGCAGCGGTATTGGCACTCTCGTAGGGGGTGGTTCTATAAAAGATGCTTTTAAATCTGCTATTATAGGCGGGGGTATGGCTTCTCTAGGTGCGGGTCTCAGGGGGGCTCTTTCTAGCACCGGCACGTTTATGGGAGGCTTGGAAGGTTCCTTTACGGGACTGACGCCGGTCTATAATCCGGGCGACTTTACCTCACCCATTGGATACCAAGTAGGTGCAATACCAACGTGGGGCACGGATAGCAGCATACTCCCCGGCATAGATGCTACTGCACTAGGAAAGGGTCAAGCCGTTTCTTCGGCACAGTGGGACAAGATTCTTGGCGGTGATGTCGTAGGAGGAGTTACTGGTGAGGGGTCATTGTTTGGTCCCGAACCCACGAAGGACTCTCTCGGTTTTGTTCCGATTAAGCCGACGGGCTCCGTTGCGCCAAAGCTTAGTCCCAATGCAGCAGCTATACAACGAGCGGCACAGGGCGTTGGGGCGGGCACTGCCGTACAATATCCGCCCGCCGCGTTTTCCGGGGCCGACCTTTCCCCGGGCGACCTTTCCTCTAGGATCACTAATGCTGTCGACATTCAAAAAGCTTTTGTCCCGGGGGCCCGTGAACTCACAGCTTTGGAAACAGGTCTGCAATACTCACCTTTTGCAAAATCCATTCACGAAGTGCCGGGACAGGCGGGTCAGTATCTTGTAGGAGAACCGGCCCAACGGGCTGCTAGTCGCGTTGCGTCTTTAGCTAAGGCGCAGGACATTTTAGGTCCTAACGCAACTGTTGTGGACGCTTTAAAAGCAGGCGATGTTGTTGCTAAAGAAGTAATAAGTGCAGGCAAACGAGCCGCTGCCGCTACAATGCCCGGAGTGGCTCAAAAGTACGGCCCAACATTAGCTCTTGGGGCGGGGGCCGCGTACCTTGGTGGCGCGTTCGATCCCCCAGAAGAAGTGCCGCAGCCCACCCAGAAAGACCTTAACCTTGTTGCAGACCTTGGTCCCACAGGTCCTGACCTTTACAAAAAAAATCGGGAAAAGTACGATGTGGCTCAACTTAGCCCCACTCGGTTTGTTCCTAGTGGTACGCCACTAATTCCAACCACCTTCCCGGCCCTACAGGGTTCTGAGGGTGGAATGGCCGAATTTCCGCGCAGACAGATGCTGGTCGAAGGGCCGGGGACAGAAACCTCAGACGACATCCCGGCCATGCTTTCAGACGGTGAGTTTGTAATGAACGCCAGATCGGTACGCGGGGCTGACCCGTCAGGCAACGGGGATCGTTATGCAGGGGCTAAAAATCTCTACGACATGATGCGTAACTTTGAAATGAGGGCGTAATCATGGTTGAGAGAACAGTCCAAGAACAAATTGTCCGCGAAGCCCCGGAAATTGAAGCCCTAAAATTGGGCTTGATCAAGTCTGCAAAAGGTCTCTCTGATACGGCAATTCAGCTTCCTGAACAACAGATTGCAGGTTTTACTGGTTTACAGACGCAAGCCCAGACTGCGGCCCAACGGGCCGGTGGTATCGGCGGCTACGAACCTTTGTTGACAACCGGCGCGGGCACCCTGGGAACGGGACTTGGCACCCTGGGAACGGGACTTGGCACCCTGGCTCAAGCTCAAGCTCCCATAACCTCCGCCCAGCAGGCAATTGCCGGAAGCGGCCAGTTGTTTGCGCCTACAGACCTGTCGGCTTACACCAACCCTTATCAACAACAAGTTATCGACAGGACCATTGCCGAAATAAACCGGCAAGGAGACTTGGCCCGCAACCAGCTTGCGGCACAGGGCGTTGGGGCGCGCGCTCTTGGTGGAAGCCGTTTTGGAGTCCAAAGTGCAGAATTGGACCGGAACTTGGCTGATTCAAGAGCGCGGGCACTGGCACAACTAAATGCTCAAAACTACACGCAAGCTCTCCAAACCGCCCAAACCGCCTTTGAAAATCAACAACGAAGGCAGCAGGCACAATCCGGGCTTTACGGCGGTATTGCCAGTTTGTACGGGGCTTTGGGACAACAACAAGCTGGGATTGGAGGCCAACAAGCTGGGATTGGAGGCCAGCAACTTGGGGCCGCGCAATTACAGCAAAGCGCAGGTGTCCGGGACATAGCAACACTACAGCAACTGGGTCAGGAACAGCAGAGGCAACAGCAAGCCGTACTGGACGCCCAAAGAGGAAATATCCAGCGCCAACAGTACGAACCCTACAGCAGGGTTGCTTTCTTGTCTGATATTTATAAGGGAGCCCCTTCAACACAAACAATTCTAGGGTCTCAAGTAGCGCCGTCAGCACCTACGCCCTCAGCCTTTCAGCAGATAGCGGGTGTTGGTACGGGACTTCTCGGAACCGCAGCAGCAGCCAAACAACTGGGCGGCTTATTCTAGCAAGGAAAAACCCATGGCAGGTATATACGACAGAACAATGTTTCGCGATGCGGCTCCCATGGCGGCGGGCGGGCTTATGATCAACGCTCTTGAGCAAGCCGGGGCGTTACGTCCCGTTGAAGATGGTCTAACGAATTTAGCTGGAGCGGTGCCCGGGTCCAACATGGCTGCTTTGTTCATGCAAATGTATGGACGAGCGCCCTCTCCGGAAGAACTACAATCCTTCATGGCATCAAATCCCACCGGCATGGCCGACGGGGGCATGGTGCCTCCAATGGCCGAAGACATGCCCCTGATGATGCCGGAAGAAGAGGCGGCAATCTATCAGGAGGCACAAAACCTTCCCCCGGAAGTTTTGCAAGCAGCCGATCAGGAGTTGCAGGCCGCTGCTGGAGAACTCAGTGAAGAAGGCGTTGCCAACGCCGTCAACGAAGAGGTCGATCGGGCGATTTCCAACATAGACATGGCGGGCGATTTCAGGGACCTGATGAACGTTGTCTGGGAAGAAGACGCAGACATTGACACGTACCGTGCAAAGTTGGCACAAGTCGTAGGTGAGGAAGACGCGAACAGGACCCCGGATTCTGTCCTGACCCTTGTTCAGCCTACTCTCCAACTTGCAGAAATAGACCAAGGCGTAGGTTCTCTCATGCAAGAAGAGTTGCAAGAACTTGGAGGCATGGAAGACCTGGGAGGAATAGCCTCTGTTGGTTCACAGGGGGTTGTGGCGGATGGCATGGCTGCTGAAACAGGAGCCCTTGTGAATGCGGTAGGTGGAATGTCCCGTGGTCAGGGGATCATGGACGTTGCCCCGGAAGCCACGGGCGTTGATCCAATGGTTCTACAAGCCATGATGCAAGGTGCCGGGCCCATGGGCCAAGGCATGGCCTAGTGGGAGGTATTTATGGTATTGACCTTGAAAACACCGACCTCAAACACGGAGGACCCGCTTGCCAAAACCCGAGAAATAGAAGAGTTACTCAAAAAAGGAAACGTTTTTGTTCCCACGAAACTTTCGGGAGAAAAACTTCTAGAACAAAGACGAATCTTGGCCGGACTTCCCGGACTGGAGCCTACTGACTACTCTAAACAGTTGGAAGAATCCCAGAATCTCGGCAAGTTGCAACTTGCTCTTTCGCTGGCTCAACGTGGTTTTGCGGCGGCGGGGGCCACTCCCCAACGCGGCGAATCCCCTATCAGCACGTTGTCCCGTGAGCTACTTTCTCCGCTTGCGGGAGACGCCAGTACGGTCTCGGGTCAGATGATGCAGCAGAGACGTGCATTAAAAGAGGCGGAGAAAGCTGACAAGGCGCGGTTGTCTCAAGCAGCGTTGACCATGACCCAACAACGTCTGGGTCAGGAAGACGCGGCAAGCGCCAAACGGTTCGCGATGGCTAGGTCTTTGGTACAAAAAGACTACACCCCAACCAAAGGGCTACAGCGCACGGTAGACGGTAAAACCAGTGATTTCTTAGGTTTTATTACAGTTGATAAACTAACAAATCTTCCAAAATATGTTTCAATTAACAACGACGGTACGTCGGAAGAAGTTCCTAGTAAACAATTGAGCGAGAAGCCCCCAACGGTGGCCGCAACCAAGGCTACCGGGGCAACACGAGAGCCGAGAGTAATTTTGATTCCTGAATCATACGGGAAAGGTAAGTCTAGACTTGTAAAACGGGATGTTATGCAAGCCGTTCAACTGATACCAGATACAACAACGGGTCCTCGGACCCAGTACTCTCCACAATTATTCTGGAAAGGTAGTGACCAACGTTTTGTTGTTATGCAAAACGGCAAATATCTAAATCCAGTATCGGGAACACATTATTTTCCAACCGATGTTGCTAACTATAAAGATCCGAAGACGCAAAGGTTGTATGTCAGAGACGACTTAACTAAAGCTCAGGTTATAAAAGCGAAAAGCATACTTGGTAAAAACATAGAAATGAGAGAAGGCGTTAACCAGCATACTCTTGTTCACGAAGTTGACCCGACACGAAGTTTGACGATGTTCGATGTCAAAGGAAGAACTGTTAACATAACTCAAGCGCAGGCCGATGAGTTACTAACAGTAAATAAACCGGACATTGAAGAACCCTTCCCAGCAAAGGGCAAGCCTTTCGGGACAACCATAAAAGAACTAACGGTAACCGAAGTAGACCCGGCTACCAGGAAAAAAACTCAAAAGACTATCCAAGCTGTTCTGATGCAGACGGCTCCGGGTGTGTTCCGCTGGAAAGAAACCGGAGAAGGCGGGCAATTTGTAGACGAAAAATATCAAAAAAAGTTTTGGGAAACTGGAGCAGACGAGAAGCTGTACCAGAGCATGCGTCCCGTTTATGAGGATCTATATAGAGAAGAAGTTAATCGCAGAACTGACTTAACTGCGGACCAGCGAGAAAACCTCAACAACCAATCCTTAACTCAGGCCGACTTAAAAAGACTTGCTTCCTCACCCGAGAAACAGGAATCTTTTCTCAAAGATTTAGTGAATTTGCGGGTTCGCAAGTTAAATTATGTACCGCCAACTGATCAGAAGGCTACCCAAGCTCGCTATATGGAGGCCCTAAAGGGCCTGACTCCCGCACAAAAAGAGGCTTTTTACGGATATCTCGGGCAGGGGTTTGCGCCCTCAGAAGCGCGGAAAAGAGCTTTGGAATCTCCTGTTGCCCTCCAAGAATCGGCAGTTAGACCAAGGGGTTCTTGGCAGTACGCACCGGGACAAAAACCCCTTGTCCAAAACAAAGGCTTGCCCTTTGAATTTCACTACACAACGGCACGCAACCTGCCCACCCCAACGAAACTTGTCGGCAGCATGAATCACGAACAGGCGATGGCATATGCAGAAAGGATGGTTTTAAGAGATCCTCGACAGGCGGATTTAGAAGACCGACCAACAGGCGTGAGCCAGTTGTGGAAACCAGTGATTGATCCCCGTATTTTCGACCCTTGGACAAAGAGCGGCAGTTCTATACAACTTGGCGGCGGGGTCCATGGTGGTTTTACGAAAGAAGTGTCACGTGACGACGTACTAGAAACGCAAAAAAGATTTCCAACAATAAAACAGGCGTTTGATGACGCATATGGCGGGGTTCGACCTCTCGGAGATGCCGAAGAAAAGATTCTTCTCTTTAGCGGGTTGTGGAAAAAGTTGCCCGGAGTGGCTCAAGAGTTGGGTGAAAGAACACTAAGCGGCAGTGAGTTCAGGGAAGCGTTTGACAAAGCTACGACAGCTTACAACAGTGCATCAGAGGTGTATAAACCTGCGGCTGGATTAAACGTTGGCAAAGGAAATCAAGCCAAAAACCTTCAACAGGCAGTAACCGACGAAACAGACGCTATTCGTGACAACATGATTATGCGCCGTTTTAAAGACCAGGGTGGTGCATGGTTCTCTGACGGTACATGGCTGGCCGAGATGCGTCAGACAGGTTTTGGCGAACTTTGGGAATCATGGACGGGGCAAGACGGCACCTATACGATGCCTAGTGATAGATGGGCCGACATAGCTAAACCCGACAACCAATTAAACGAAGCGGACAGGGCCCTGAAACGCAAAGCTTTCGAATATTTACGGAACAATTCCGATAGAGCGGAGGCTATTGACCTCACGGAGTTTGAAAGAGCCGCCGAGTATTTAGGTGCCTTGAGCCGATACAAAGCTCGTGCGTTTAGCCTAATTACGGATTCACGGCCCTCGGACAAAGACATTGAGATCTTGCTAGCTGCTTTTGTTGGAGAAAGAGACTCAGATACAACGACCTTCCAAAAACTACATGAGTTGCACACCCGTCACGTTAACAACCTTAACCGTTGGATTAACAAAGGCGTTTCCTTAAAAGCCGTGTTCGACCCAGTTTTCTTGGCAGATCTGGACCACACTTCTCGCGAGTTGGAAAGGTCTTCCGTGCGCGACGTAGATCTTAAACGGCAAGGACGTGCCAGAGAATCCGCAATTCAGTTTAGGAGAAGTGCCGAAACACTTCGGCAAGCCACGGAATCGGCTGCGGGAAGAATTATTCCGGGACACCGTGGAGGGGCTATTTCCCCAATGTCCGGTTCCACTGATTCAGGCTCTCTGAACCGGATTTACAACCGCGTTCTTTCTGCTGCCCGACAAGCGTACCCCAAATTGTCCGACAAAGAAGCTGTGGCAGAATTTATAAAACAAGGGGATAATCTCGTTCGATTTCAGGGTGCGTTCGGGACGAGGGGCGGCAGAACATCCCCCGTAGTTAAAGAACCAGACGGCACGTATACAATACGTTAATTGGTGGGTAAACATGGCAACCTTACAACAAACGACGTATGAACAGGTCTTAAAAGACCCCCGGGCTAGGGACCGTAATGTTCCTAACAGTGAGCGTACTTACTTTGAGATGTTGTCCGACCCAGACGTGGGGAACTTGATAAAGAACGATGTTGTAGATCAGTTTATAAAAACTTTTGTGAAGCCGCCTTCGAATTTCGACGGGCAAACGATTGGACCAATTACAGAAGAGGACCCAAGATTTGTCCCCCCCGAAGCTCCCGCAGGGGGTCTGCTTCCGGGAGAAACGGTTGATTCCGAAGGTACTCTAAGTTACGACCCCGCTTTGGAGGCTAGGCAGAGGCAAAGCATCACCCTAAACATAGGCTCTATAGTCGACGGAAAAATGGCGCAAGACGGGACTTTTGTTCCGGGCCCTCCAAGACCGGGATCGAGCAGCGTCACTTTTAACCTACCCATGGGTATGGCTCCCGAAAACATAACGCAGCGTGTATGGGATCACATGTTGGGAGTGATTCGAAACGACTACAATAAAGAATACCACTCTGTTAAACAACTCGACTCTGTCCCGACGACAGCGGCAAAGGCTTTTGCGCGCGAGGGACTTCTTGGAGTTCCCTCTATCGTAGACATGCCGGGTCTTATCCTTCGAGGGCTGGACTACGTGTTTAGTCCAGTTGGCACTAACACCCTTGCCAGAGACATATTGTCTTGGACTGGATTTGGACGACCGGAACCGTACAGCCCTTACATGGAAACCCGACAACCCCGGATTGGTCAAGCCCTTGGTTTGTACTCTACAGAGTACCCGAACGCTCTTTATGAAGGGGCCGTTGTCATTGATCCGAGCCGAGAAATTATGCCGGTTCACTCCGCAACCGGAAAGCTCCTAGACGAAGTTTTGGTCAACCTAGGCCAACCCGGTCTTTTGACTCCGCAACAGGTGACAGAGGCACAGAGGAACGCCGAATTTTTTGGCGGCATTTTTGGTGGGAGCTTATCTGTTTCAGGCGCTGCCCGGTTGGGAGCAAAAGCCTTCACTAAGGGACTAAAATTAGAGGATTTGCAGGATGCAACGACTCTGAACCGGTTCCTGTATTCCGTGGCAAATTCTCCCGGGGCGGAATTTGCAATCGGCAGAAAGACGAGGCGGCGGTATACTATACCTGGGACCATGGTTTTTATGGGAAAAGATCTGGCTCTTTCGGGCATAGCAGGGGGTGCTATGCATGTAACCCCGGACGAGTGGGGACCTACTGGAAAAATAATGGCCGGTCTAACCGCACCCTTTGCCTTGTCCAGAGCAAAAGCGGCAGTGACCGCGCTTACCCGGGGACGAGGCGTTCCAATTATTGGGGATCTTCTAGAACCGTTCAGTTCGGAAGGTCAACAACGATTGGCGGCACGTTATCTTGCGTCTATACCGGGCATAAAGGGAAATGAGCGCCTTATAACACAACTTTTAATCGGTCTAGAAAACGTTCCAACAAGAGCCGGACAGGACACTCTCGTTTCTACCCCCGCATATTTCGGAAACGTTTCTGATGAACTTGGAGAAGCAGCACAGGCTTGGACAAACCTTCGCGGTCAAGGAGTGTCTGATGCCGACGCCATTGCACAACTTTCGCAGAACGCGGTATATGGGAAATATCTGAATGGCGAAGTGCCCGTTTTTGGAGACCGTCCTCCTTCTGTTGAATCGTTAGCCGAAGTCGGAACCGCCCTCAGACTTGTTTCGGATAACATGTTTGGAGCAATGTCTTGGTTAGAAACAGGTTCGCCAATAAAAAACGAAGTTTTGAGATCTGCGGGAGACCGATTAAAAGTTGCAGAACAAGTTTTCAAAAACTTGGCTAGACAATTTGACGCAGACCCTGCCGCTGCATCCGCGCATGTAGAACGATCCGTAGCACGACTGGATGAACTTGTAGATGACGCATTAGCCACGCACGCAACCGACGCAATTCTTTACACCCAACTAAAGGATATGATCTCGGACCCTGCTGCGTTATCTCGCGCACGAATTACAAATGCAGAACGAGCGGTTGAGGGTATTCAGAACGCTTTCAGGGAAGCGCGAGAAATTGAAACAGCTTTGTGGACAAACATCGGTGCAAACCAGATAGAGATATCTCCTCAAAACATGGCCTTGATTGGGGACAAAGCAGCCGAGATTATTCTGTCCACCCCCGTCGCCCAGAGAAATCAAATACCCTCTATTTTATACCAAGTAGCCGGTAAGAACCGTCTTCTTTCTGACGAAGCGTTGGATTCCATGGCGAAAGCCGCCGGGGCCGTTCCAGAAACTCCCGCCGCAATCCGCAATGCCCGGGCAAAAATAGTTGAGTTGGAAACTCGACAGGCCGAGATAGAATCCCGACCATACCAGAACCCTGCTCTCGCAAAGGCCCAGCGTAAACTATCCCAGCTAGAAGCTGAATTGAACGAATTGGGGTTTAATACTTCGCAAGCAAGGATAGACACCAAACAAACACAGATCGCCGGTCAAGAACAACGAATTGCTGACTTGTCCAGAGATACCGTTGACCCCAGACTTATCAAGATCAACGAAGACATCACAGCACAGCGGGCTAGGTTGAGATCCCTTGAAGAAGATCTCGTCCCTACAACGACCACAGGGGACGAAACAATAAAAATGGGCCCGAATGGGATTTTAGATAACGTTAATACTTTGGACGAAGTTCTTGCAACACGAACTGCGTTATTGAACGAAGCAGCAAGAGCCGCTTCCAGAACCGGTGGTAAGAACTCCGCCAGGATAGCCAATGACGCACAGACTTATATCATTGATGACTGGTTGCAAAACCCGGAAATATTCGGAGACGCAGGAACGACCGCAGCCTACGACGCTGCGAGAAAATTTAGTGCCGATTTGAATACTAGGTTTACAAGAGGCTACGTGGCGGACTACTTAGCCACTGCTGCTGACCGAGGAGCCAAGGTCGATCACAACCAAATTCTTGCGAAAATAATACAGCAGAACCAAACAACTCCCGGAAGAATTCCTTCCGGCAGTCTTGATGAGTTGGATGCTGCTCTTGTACAAGCAAGGGCTCCCTTCATAAAAGTAAACGAAGACGGATCTTTTTTTGTTGATCCTAATGCAGCCCTAACTCCCGGGTTAGAGGGTCTTACTTGGAGAAACATACGAACAGGAGGGACTGGTTCAGAAAAGTTGTCCGCTGAACTTCTGCGACAAGAAATATTAAATCAACTTGCGTTAATAGGTTTTGATTCGACCGGAGTCATTAATCCTCAGAAAATTCAAAAAGCCATTCGTACCTGGGCTCTTCCGATTGAAAGAGTTCAAGAATCTTACCCAAACTTTGCAAAAGAACTCCAAAGGTTGTCTACCTCGGGGGAAGAGTTGGCAACAAGGCATGCAATGTTGCAGAACCCTACCAGAGAAAGCATAGACAAGGCCCTCGCTACTCAAAATTTGGATGATCTTCGTGCCGTTAAAGAGGCCGGAAATATTGTACGGAAGATACAGGCAGACAGGTCCAGCGCCTCTGTTTTTCTAGACAATAAAGACCCGGGTGTCGTAGTTGCACAACTTCTAACAGATCCCAAAAATTTTGAAACAAACGTTGCAGCAACGCTTAAAATACTTGACGCCGATGAAACAGGAGCCGCAAGAGCCGGTTTCCAAAGGGCTTTTTTTGACGAGTTGATGAAAAAAACCTTGGCAAATCCTGAGTCTGCGGGGCGCATGGCTAGTGAATCCGTGTTAGATCCCTCTCAGATAAATCAAGTGTTGGTGCAAAACGAAACGGCTTTGAGACAAGTGTTTTCTGACTTTGTCGGGAGAAGCTCAGACGGACAACCCCTGACCGGTTACGACATGTTGAAGACATTCAACGACGAGATGTTGTTGGGAATGTCCGAACGTGCCGGAACGTCCGCAGGAGCCGCCGCCCGAGAAGTCTCACTACCTCTTCGAGGTTCTGAACTTATTAGAAACCTTGGCCGCATTGCGGGTGTCTACGTTGCCTCGAAGACTGGAGGACCCTCTCTCGTAATGGCAGGTGCGGGCGGAAGACTAGCCGGTAAGGTATACGAAACCGGAGGTCAAGACGCTATTTTAAAACTGGTCTCGGATGCCCTTGTGGACCCTTCCTTGGCTAAACTTCTTCTTACCGAAACAGCCACTCTTAGCAAGAAAGGTAAGTTTATAATCGACAAGAGGATAAGCCAAGCTGTGGCTCCCTATCAGTTTATGGCAGGTCCCCCTTCGCAAGTAATACGGGAAGCCGTGGAGGATAAAAAGGCCCGGGATAGAATAAAACGCGAGGGTGGTCCGTTTAAACTTGAATACGATCCCGACATGAATATATACCGAAGGCAAAAAGTAGGGGACCGTTCCGCTGTAGAACCCGTCGCAACGCCACAACGAAGGTTATCTCAAAACAGACCTGCGCCAAGGTCACCCTCTGCTGCGTCCACGCTCAGTCAAGTCAGCCCTGTCGGACCACCGCCCATGGCCCAAGGACCGGTGTCCCCGGTAACGTTGGCAAGAGGTCAACAGATATTCGGGTCTAATGATCCGATATTCACTGCCGCGCATGGCGGATACGCGGATAAGAACTCAGGCATCATGTCAATTAAATGCAAGCCACAGCAGATAGTCGGATGAAGCTAACCGAACACTTTACTCTTGAAGAGTTGACGAAATCCGAGACGGCCAGCCGCAAAGGGATAGAAAATAAACCCGATTCCGTAGCCGTCGAGAACCTGATCTTAGTCAGCAACATGATCTTGGAAATGGTTCGCGACCATTATGGCATACCCTTCTCGCCCAGCAGCGGGTTCCGGTGTCTGGAACTAAACCGGGAAATAGGTTCGCACGACAAGTCCCAGCATGTCGAGGGAAAGGCCGTGGATTTTGAAGTTCCCGGGGTTGATAACAAAGAAGTTGCTCTGTGGATCAAGAAAAATTGTGTCTTTGACCAGCTTATTCTGGAATTTTACAAAGAAGAAAATCCATCAAGCGGTTGGATTCATTGCAGTTATGACGTGGACAAAGACCCACAAAGAATGAAGTCAAACATTTTTGACGGTAAAACTTGGCGAGAACTTGTCTAGTCCTTGCGCGTTGGATAATCGCAAAGAAGCAGGCAGTCCGGCTCCTTCTTAATAAGCTTTTCCAGGGTCTCGACCCGCTTTTCCAGGGAGCGGCGTTCGTGCGTGCCCCATAGACCGCTAGCGCCCCCAACTACGGCGGAGGCGAACGGAGTGCATCCGACTAACGGCACAAGTAAAGCAAAGACAACTGCCTTTGGTATCATCGTCTGAAACCACCCACGCTGTCTTCCTCAAGACCACTCAGGGTTTTTCCTAACACAGCCATGTCCATATAGTCCTTAATATCCTCTACATGCTCCCCGTCTGTTGCTCCGATATCTAAGTCGTGTGTGTTTACATGGTGCCACCCAGGAACCGTTATTCTTATTTTGTAGCCGTTCCAGTTAAATTCCCGCATACCCCGGAAATGTGTGCGAACAACACTCCCTGTTTTCCTGATATGTGTTCTCACTATGTGGAATATCTTTTTCTTCTTGCCTCTGACGTTTACACATAAATCACGGTCTTTAAAAAAATATGGTGTGCGTAAGACGTTAACGCTAAATATGGCGGCTAACCGGCCCTTGTACGCTTTCACCTTTATCATGGAATTGGCGGCGGTTATTTGAGCATTCGCGGTTTCGATAAAAATTGACGCTAGAAATGGTCGCACGTCTTCGCCGTGTTCTTTAGCCCAGCCTTCAAAAAATTCTGGGACGCCCCACCTCCTT
>Ga0114904_1000712_pt1 | contig 17465 bp, 16 predicted proteins | sample MalvirDeepMed_s6_FD_83498 | JGI IMG/M metagenome (GOLD analysis project Ga0114904, IMG submission 83498) | Marine viral communities from the Global Malaspina Expedition - Malaspina viral metaG DeepMed_s6 | ecosystem: Environmental > Aquatic > Marine > Oceanic | place: Mediterranean Sea... | reverse complement strand
GCTCCGGCCAGTCCGAGAATACCAGCGAGACGCGGGTCCCCGCCTCGCAGGTGGGTGCCAGTGCGCGCGCCAGCATCGCCGCCGCGATCTCGCGCCAGCTCAAGCCCCATTGGTCCCCGCCGAGCGGTCCGGATGCGGAGAAAATCGTCAGCGTGATCGCATGGCGCCTGAACGAGGACGGGTCGCTCTCAGGGCGTCCGCGGCTCGTGCGCCAGACCGGTGTGAACGAGACGAATCGTGCGCAGGCGGAACGCCATGCCGAGCAGGCCATTCGGGCCGTTCAGCTGGCGGCTCCCTTCGATTTGCCACCCGAATACTATAACGCGTGGAAAAACGTTTCCGCATTCAGCTTCGACTGGAATTTGTGATTATGACCATTCGTCCGCTTTTCGCCCTGGCTCTGGCCGCGCTGCTGTCGGCGATGCCGGCAGCCGCTTTCGCGCAGAACGAGGATCTCGGCTCCGCGCCTCCGACCGGCGGCGAGCTCCAGACGGTGCAGCCAGAAAGCAGCGAAGCCGACGATGATGGCGGGCTCACGGGCTCGGTCTCGTTCGAGGGCAGCCTCGACGACCTCTCGATCGCCATTCCCGCCTTCGCCGCAGAGCGCGACGTGGCGACCGCCGCGAATGCGCGCGGTACGGCGGCGCTGGGTGAAGAGCTTGCCCGCGTCGTCACCGCCGATCTTCAGAACAACGGCCTGTTCGCGCCGACCGGCCCCGATGCGCTGCCCAAGCCTTCCTACCCGCAGATCACCGAACCGGTGTGGAGCCTGTGGAACCTGCGGCGTGCCGAAATGCTCGTCCACGGCTATGTCCGCCCCCGGGCGGACGGCAACCTGATCGTCGGCTGCTATCTCTACGATGTCGCCCTGCAGGACGAACTGGTGCGTTCGGGCTGGGTCGTCCCGCCCGCAGACTGGCGCCGCGCCGCGCACAAATGCGCCGACCTCATCTATTCGCGCCTGACCGGGGAAAGCCCGTTCTTCGACAGCCGGATCGCCTATATCGCGGAGACCGGCCCCAAGGATAACCGCACGAAGCGGCTCGCCATCATGGATAGCGACGGGGCGAACCACCGCTTCATCACCACCGGCCGCGCGACCGCGCTCACTCCGCGCTATTCGCCCGATTACCGCAAGCTGATGTATCTGAGCTATGTCGACGGTAATCCGCGCATCTACATCTACGACATCGGCACCGGTCGCCAGACGCTCGTCACGCAGAGCGAGAACCCGACCTTCGCGCCGCGCTGGAGCCCCGATGGCCGCTGGGTCCTCTATTCGATGGCGGTCAACGGCAATACGGACATCTACCGCGTCTCCGCCAATGGCGGGCCGAGCGAGCGGCTGACGACGGCACCGGGCATCGATGTGGGCGGGTCCTATTCGCCCGATGGCAGCCGGATCGTGTTCGAGAGCGACCGTTCGGGCGAACAGCAGATCTACATGATGAATGCCGATGGATCGGACCAGCGCCGTATCACCTTCTTCGGCGGGCGCGCGGCTACCCCTGAGTGGAGCCCGCGCGGCGACCAGATCGCGTTCACCTACATCCCCGGCGACTTCAACATCGCCACGATGAGCCCGAGCGGCGGTAACTTTCGCAAGCTGACCGACGGCTGGCAGGACGAGGCGCCGACCTGGGCCCCCAACGGCCGCGTGCTGCAGTTCTTCCGGACCGAGCGCAACACGGGCCGCACCGCGATCTACCAGGTCGATCTGACCGGCGACAACCTGCGCCGCCTGCCCACTCCGGTCGATGCATCGGACCCTGCGTGGGGCCCGATCCTGCCCTGAGACGTTACCGGAATATCGCTTGCTTTCGTGGGGTCGCACCGACGAATGGTCAGCAATCTTGTGAGGAGAGACTTATGAACGCGCATTTCAAACTTGCGATCGTCCTTGCCGCCACCGCTTCGCTCGCGGCCTGCAAGTCCAACGCCCCCGACGATCTTCCGCCCGAGCCGGGCGTGAGCCAGCCCGGCGGCGGCGACAGCGGCTACACCGACCCGAACGGACCGGGCACGCAGCAGCACTTCGTAAGCGCGGTGAACGGCCAGAACGTCATCTATTTCGACACCGACCGCTACAACATCGACACCGCGGATGCCGCCGCGCTGCAGACCCAGGCGCAGTACCTGTCGCAATATCCCAGCATCACCGTGACGATCGAAGGCCATGCCGACGAACGCGGCACGCGCGAGTACAACCTCGCGCTGGGCGAGCGTCGCGCCAATTCGGCGAAGAACTATCTCGTCAGCCTCGGCATTGCGGCCAATCGCATCCGCACCGTCAGCTATGGCGAGGAACGCCCGGTCGCGACCGCGTCCACCCCGCAGGCATGGGCGCAGAACCGCCGTGCGGTGACCGTCGTCATCAACTGACCCGATACGCAATGTGTCGAAGGAGGCGGGCGGTCCAGCAGGATCGCCCGCCTTTTTCATGGATGCGCCGCCGGAATCGCGACCGTCCCGTCGCGAAAGGCCGCGTATCTCAGCGGCATGGTGGCAACCACCAGAATAACCGCGAGGCCGATCAGGACCGAGGCGATCATCGCGAGGCCCCGGTTTCTGCCGCCCCCGATTGCGCGGCGTGTCGCCAGGATCCAGACGATCAGGATCGCGATACAGGCGAATGCGGAGGCCCAAAATCCGGGCTGGCTGAGCAGCCAGAGCAGATGTTGAATCCAGACGGGCATGAATTTTCGATTCCCCGGTCCCAAGGCAGAGGTTGGCGACCTCGCCTCATATGCTTACATTGTCCGGATGGCCAAACCACGCAGATCGAACGACTGGGGCTTCCCGCGCTGGCGCGGCTACGAGGAAAGCCGCGAGGCGGCGACCGTGCGCCTGTGCGATCGCCACGGCTGCGAAGAGCGTGGCGATTGCCCCGCGCCCAAATCGCCCAACAATCCGGACCGCTGGTATTTCTGCCAGAAGCACGCGGCGGAATATAATTCGAAGTGGGACTATTTCGAAGGCCTCGAAAAGGCCGAAGCGGCGGAGCGTGCGCGGACCGAGCAGCGCGACAATGCGGGCTATGCCGAAGCGTCGCACTATAGCTGGGGTGGATCGGGCGACGGAACGCGCTCCGCCGACGAGATGCGCGCGCTCGATGTGCTGGAGCTTGAAGCCGACGCCGATTTCGCGGCCATCAAGCGCGCCTGGCGCGAAAAGGCGAAGACCGTCCATCCCGATGTGAAGCCGGGCGACAAGGAAGCCGCCGCCGAGTTCCAGAAGCTGCAACTCGCCTACGAAGTGCTCAAGAGCGCCGAGGCGCGGCGCGAGTGGATGGGTTAGCGACGGCCCTGTCGCGTGCGACCGGCGAGCCCGGTGCCCGCCCGGTCAGAGTTCCGATTTCAACGAGGATAGTTCACCCATACGGGAGCGTTTCGCACACCGATCGTCGGCACCGGACGACGTCGAGCCGGTCGATTCCATGACGAATTGGCCCGTAAAGAAATTCGGTGTCCCGACGGATTTGCGAGCATTGCCGTTGATCGAGGTTTCGCGGCAGATATTCGTTCTTTTCACCCGGAACATGTTTTCATGTTCGTCCTTCAGGCAATAGCGAATCAGGATGCGATGGTTGCAGCGATTGCGAATTTCCAGTGAGCTGCCACTCGAAAAGGCAAGACAATCCTGCCCACTCGCGGTGAGCGCATCCCAACATCCGTAGCGATCGATGGAATTGTCGTAGCCCGCGTGTGCCGCCGTCGCCAAAAGTGCGCCGCCCGCGCACGCGATCACCAAGCCTCTCATCGCGAATTCCCCTTACTTCTAGTCGCTGCAACGGCAGGAGGTTGACCAATGGCGCGGGGCTGCGTCAACCTAGGGGAAGTCATACGTTGCGAGCGGTGAATACCTGCGATGAACAATGCTCTTGCGGACTTCCTCACCCGGATAACGGCACTGCGCAGCCAGCGTCTTGCCGCTTCGCAGCGCGCCGACGAGGCTATTGCTTCCTATTACGCGCTTCTCGAGCAACTCGGGATCGAGCACTGCAATTTCGGCGGCTGGCAGATCGCGCATGACGGTGCGGCACAGTTCAACGCCTTCAACGGCACGCGGTTGAGCGACAGCTTTCTCGAAGAATATACCGCAGAACTCGTCGCCGACGATTATGTGATGCGGCGGGCAGACACGCTCAGCGAAGCGGTGCCAGTGATGCACTTCGATATCGGGCTGGGCTACATCGACCAGATGCGCCATTTCCACGAGCCGGCCCCGCGCGTGATGGAGGAATGCGCCCGTTACGGCATCAGGGACGGGTTTGCGATCATCGGCGATACCTCGCTGATCTGCAGTCCGGACCGGCCCGGCGAGGGGCGCTATTTCGGGTTCTGCTTTGCCGGCGATCCGGGCACCAATTCGCAGGTCAAGCGCCACCTCAACATCATCGAGATCGCGACCTTCGCCCTGCTCGACCAGATCATGCCGCAGGTCGAGGCGGGGATCGACGGGGTCTGCGCGACCCTCACGTCTCGCGAACGCGATGTGCTGGCGGCGATCGCGCGCGGCGAAATGCGCAAGCAGATCGCGTTCGATCGCGCCATCGCGCTGCCCACGGTCGACATGCACATCGCCTCGATCAAGCGTAAACTGAAAGCCGCCACCCTGCCCGAAGCGGTGGCCAGGGCGTACCGCTACGCCTTCTTGTAGGAGGCGCGAATGGCACATCTGACCAAGAAACGCGCCAACTTCACCAAAACGTAACCGAGCCTACGCGGATCGGTCATCTGCCCGGCCTAACGCCCCCTTCGCAAACGCAGCATAAGGGGTCTCGCCATGCGCTCTTCATCTATCTCCACGATTCGTCTCGCCTTGCTCGGCACTGCCGCGCTCCTTCCCGCCAGCGCCTTCGCGCAGGCTCCCGTCGAGCCTGTCGAGGATACCGCAGGCGCGGAAGATATCGCCGAGGAAACCGGCAACACGATCATCGTGACCGCGCAGAAGATCGAGCAGCGCGCGCTCGACGTGCCGATCACCATCAGCGCCCTGACCGGAGAGCGGATTGCCGACCTCGGCGTGACCGATCTCGACGAGTTGTCGAACTACGTGCCCGGCCTGAACATTCAGGAACAGAGCGCCAACAACCCGGGGATCGTCATTCGCGGCATCACCTCGGACAGCGGCTCCGCCCAGCAGGGCCCGCGCGTCACGCTCTATTACAACGGCGTCGATATTTCGCGCTCGCGCGGGTCGTACCAGGCGATCTACGATCTCGAGCGGGTCGAGGTGATCAAGGGCCCGCAGGCCACGCTGTTCGGCACGGCCTCGGCGGTGGGTGCGATCAGCCTCGTCTCGGCGCGCCCGCGCGAAGGGTTCTCCGCTGCGCTGACCGGGGGCTACGGCAACTACGACGCCACGCTGCTGTCGGGCTACGTCAATGCCGGGTCCGATACGCTCGCCGGGCGCGTCGCCTTCGAATGGCGCACGCGCGATGGCTACGTCGAAAACCTCGCCGCGAGCCAAGAGGAAGACCTCTACGCGAAGGACCAGCTCGGCGTGCGCGCCTCGCTGCGCTTCACGCCGACGCCGGACATCACGGTCGACCTGATCGGCACCTACGACCAGCAGCGCAATGGCGGCACGCCCTTCATCTCGGGCACGTTCCCGGCTTTCGCCGGGGCACCGGGCGGGCGCGAGAACGCCTTCGTCGATGCGAACCTGGGCGGCTATCCCGCCGCGGCCACCGCGCTGGGCGGCGACCAGCTGGGCCTCGAGCGCGAAGTATACGACATCAACCTCACCGCCGAATGGGCGTTTGCCGACGACTGGGCCTTCACGACCGTCAACGGCTATCGCAAGTTCGACAGCGACGAGATCTTCGACGCCGACGGTTCGGCCGCGCCGTTCCTCGAATTCGCGGAAATCGCGAAGGGCGACCAGTTCAGCCACGAAGGTCGCTTCACCTATACGGGCGACCGCCTGCGCGGGTCCTTCGGCTGGAACGTCTTCACCGAGGACGGCATCCAGAACGTACCTTTCGCGACCGAAGAGGGCCTGTTCATCCATTGTGCGGCCTTTACGCCGGTGGGGCAGGCCTTCGGCTTCACTCCCGTGATCCCCGGCCTCCCCTGCGTCGCGCCCGACGGCTCTGTCCCTGCCACCGCCGTCACCGGGCTGCTGTCTGGCCTTGGCGCGTTGCCGCCGGGCGTCACCGCCTTGCCCTATTCCTCGGTCTTCGAAAATCAGGGCCAGAACGACGCCTATTCGGTATTCGCCGATGTGACGTTCCTCGCCACCGACACGCTCGAGCTGACGGCCGGCGTGCGCTACCTGCGGGAAGACCGCCGGTCGGGCTTCTTTGCAGACGTACCCAACAGCCTGATTGCAGGAGTTCCGCTGATTCCGGGCCAGGTCGATACGGGCGGCGTGACCATTACCGCAGAAGATTCCTTCGATGCCTGGCTACCGCGCTTCAACGTGCTGTTCCGCGTGAATTCGGAAGCCAACCTGTATGCAACCGTCTCGAAGGGGCGCCGTTCGCCTGTCGTGCAGGTCAGCGCGGGTGGGGCCAACATCGTCGCCGAAGAAATCGTGTGGAATTACGAGGGCGGGATCAAGTTCAACTCGAACATCTTCTCCGGCTCGCTCGGCGTCTATTACCAGGTCTATGACGATTTCCAGGTGTCCATCCCGGCCCCCAATGGCCCGGCCGGCACCTTCGTGACCGTCAGCGCGGGCAGCGCGAGCAATCTGGGTGTCGAGGCCGAAATCGCGATCCAGGCTACCGACTGGCTCAGCGTGTTCGCGAACCTGGGCTACATCGATGGCGGCATCGACAACGAGCCCGGGAACGGCACCTTCGCGGGCGATCGCTTCCGCCTTCAGCCCGAAAGGCAGGCGGCAGGCGGTTTCACGATCGACTATCCGCTTGCGAACGGCATGCGCCTGTTCGCCACGCCCAGCGTGACGCATCGCGACCGCATCTTCTTCGAAGTGCCCAACAACCCGGCAATTTCGCAGGGGCCGGTGACGCTGGTGAATGCGCGTGCGGGGGTCTCTTTCGCAGACGAGCGCTTCGAGATCGCGGGCTTTATCCGCAACGCCTTCGACGAGGATTACCTGCTCGACGCGGGCAATACCGGCGGCGCCTTCGGTATTCCGACCTTCATCCCGGCCGAACCGCGCCTGTTCGGCGTCGAACTGACCGCACGCCTGGGCAACTGATGCAAGAGAATGGGCGGGGGCTGTGCGCCTCCGCCCATTCGTTTTTCAGCAGGGAAAGATCAGACCGCCTCGAGCGCCTGATCGAAGTCCGCGATCAGATCTTCGGCGTCTTCGATCCCGATGCTGATCCGCACCAGGCTGTCCGAAATGCCGAGCTGCTGGCGGCGTGCGTGGGCGACCGAGAGGTGCGTCATGCTGGCCGGGTGGCTGGCGAGTGTCTCGGTTCCGCCCAGGCTCACCGCGAGCTTGGCGACCTTGAGCGCATCGAGGAAACGGAAGCATTCCTCTTCGCCGCCCTTGAGGAACAGCGAGAAGGTCGACCCTGCGCCAAGGCAATGGCGCGCGTAGATGTCCTTCTGGCGCTCATCCTTGAGCATGCCGAGATAGCCGAGCCCGTCGACCTTGGGATGCTTGGACAGAAACTCGCAGACCTTCTCCGCATTTTCGCCCGCGCGCTGCATCCGCAGCTCGACCGTTTCGAGGCTGCGCAGCAGCATCCACGCGGTGTTGGGATCGGCGATGCCGCCCATCGTGTTGCGGATCATGCGGACCGGGTTGATCCACTTCTCCGCCCCCGCGACGCTGCCCGCGACGAGGTCCGAATGGCCGCCGACATATTTGGTCAGCGAATAGCACACCAGGTCCGCGCCGTGTTCCAGCGGGCGCTGCCACAGCGGGCCGAGGAAGGTGTTGTCGATCGCGATCGGGCATTCGGGCGTCAGGTGCGCGTCGCGCGCCTCGCGGACCATCTCGATATCGACCAGCGCATTGGTCGGGTTGCCCGGGCTTTCGAGGTAGATCATCGCGATCTTGCCACCGGACTCGTCCGCCATGGCCTTCGCCTTGGTCAGCACCTCGTCGAATTCCTCGCGGGTCGCGCCGGCCGGGAAGTCGATATAGGTCACGCCATATTTGGCGAGGATCTTCGCCACGAAGCCTTCGGTCGCGGCATAGAGCGGGCCGGAATGAACGATCACGTCGCCCGCGCTGCAATAGGCCATCATCATCACGCAGATCGCGGTCATGCCGCTGGAAAAGCACAGCGCGTCTTCCGCATCGTCCCAGATGGCGAGGCGATCTTCGAGGATTTCCTGGTTGGGCCCGTTGAAGCGCGAATAGACGAGGCCTTCGGCACCGCCTTCGCGCAACCCGGTGATGCCTTCGAAATGGCGCTTGCCCGCAGCCGCGCTTTCGAAGGCGAAGGTGCTGGTAAGGAAGATCGGCGCCTTGAGCGATCCTTCGGACAGAGCAGGGTCGTAGCCATGGCCCATCATCAGGGTCGAAGGCTTCATCCGGCGCCCGCCGATCTCGGTGATCTCGGGCTTGGGCTTGCGACGGGGGGTGGGGGTTTCGACGGAATCGACGGCGTCGGTCATGGGAGAAGGCTCCTCAAAGGCGTCCCCAGGAAGGCGGGGATCGGGTTCGAGGCATTCTCGGGGGCGGCCCGTTCCTAACCTCCGCAGGAACGCATCTCCACCGGCTGCCGGTTGTCGAACGCGCGATTAGCCGGGGCGGTTTCCGCGATCAAGCCATCGGGGCGTCCTCGCATCGGGGTTATTGCAGAGTGCGCCGCGAGCGGCGGTGTGGTAAAAGCGGGCATCGGGGCGCGACAATCGGGGGTGACAATTCATGAGTTTCGACGATCCGTTCCAGATGCAGCGCGAGCTGCGCTACGGCGCGCCGGTGTGTGACCAGATCCTGACCGGGCGGCACTTCACGATCGGCTATTCGTGGTATTTCCGGCAGGCGAAGTGGACGCTCGAAATCATCAACCGCGAGCGCGACCTGATCAACGAGGTCACCTTGCAGGACCGGATGGACAATTTCCGGGCCGACGTCCGCATTCCCCAGCGGTTCCGCGCAGGCCTCAAGGCCTATCGCGGCAGCGGCTACGATCGCGGGCATCTGGTGGCGAGCGCGAACCAGGATCTGCAGCAGATGCAGAACAGCGAGACGTTCCTGCTGTCCAACATGTCGCCCCAGCACCCCGATCTCAACCGGCGCGGCTGGCGCGATCTGGAGTGCGCCGTGCGCGAACTGGATGCCAAGCCGAACATCCTCGAAACCTACGTGCTCACCTGCCCGCTGTTCTATTTCGGCGAGACGATCGAGACGATCGGCAAGAACCAGAAGGATTACGGGATCGACGTGCCGATCCCCCATGCCTTCGTGAAAAGCGTGCTGGCCGAAGACGACAAGGGCAAGCTGAGCCTGTGGACCTTCGAGATGCCCAACGCGAAGCTGGAGCATGATCTGGGCCATTATCTGGTCAAGACCTACGACGTGGAACAGAAGGTCGGCGGGCGCTTCTGGGACCGCGTGGCGGGCGGTGACATGCACCGCGCCAAAGGCGGCGAGGGCGACTGGATCGAACCGATGTGGGATCACTAGCGCCGCGGGTTTTGGAGCCCGTGACGCCGCACTAGTTCGCGGGCGAGAGGTCCAGCTCGCGCACGCGCCAGCGCAATTGCTCCGGCGTGGCGCCGGGCACGTCGTTCACCCGGCTGAGCACGATCTCGCCCGAAAGCCGCTGGCCGTTCGCGCCGGTAATGGTGACGGGGGCGGTGTAATAGCTCGTGCCTGCCGCACCCTCCATCCTGCCCGAAGGCGCCGCGACCGTGATCTTGCCGAACCCCGCGAAGCGGCGTGCGAGGTCTTGCGCGGAGGTATTCTCGGCCGCGTTCTTGTGCATCAGATCGTGCGCCTGGTCGAATTCGCCGAGCTCGATCGCGCGAATGAAGGCGAGCAGCACGTTGCGTGCGCCCTCTTCGCCCTTCTCGGCCTCGGCAGTGAGCGGGGCGGAGGTGAGGTCGGGATTGCCATCGCCGATATCGAGTGCCGAACCCCCGGAGCCGTCCGATCGCTGCGGCATGGGCGAGGCGCTGCCCCCGGCCGCGCCGCTCTGCGTCTCGGATGCCGCCGGAGCCGCAGCCTGATCCTCAGCCCCGTCGGACGGAGCCGAGCAGGCGCTCGCCAGAAGCGCGGTACAGGCAAGGGCGGCGAGTGGCACGATACGCATGCGGGCAAAGCGGGCCCGGCCCGCATCGGTTCCCGGGGCGGGCTTCGCTTGACGACCCATGCGGCGTACAGTCTGCGTTGGAGGGAGGCCTATTCGACCACTTCGGGTTCGGCGGGCTCATCCTCTTCGGTGATGAGATAGACCTGCCCGACACGGTCCCGATTACGAAGCATCTTGGCCACCTTAGCATCGCGTTCGGTCACGGTCCGCAGGATATTGCCGGCAATGCGCGGATCGGGATATTGCGTTGCCCCGTTCTCGTCGAACGTCACGCGGTTCGTATATTCGGGTTCCTTCTCCCCATTGGCGAGATCGGCAATGGCGGTCTCGTACAAGGCCGTTTCGACATCGGTGGTATCGGCCAGGATTCCGGTGATTTCCTCGCTCGCGAAGCGCGAGATATGCGCACGGATATCCTGCGGCCAGGCGCGGAAGTAGAAGGGCCGGGCCTCCTCGTAGATCTTCGAGACGCGCATGGTCGAACCGCGCTTGTCGACGCCGCGCAGTGAATTGACGAACTCGGTCGCTGCGGAATCGAGCAATCTGCCCACATCCTTCCCGTTGAAGGCTTCGCGCCGCAGGGACGGGCCACCAATATCGCCCCGGAAGAAGCCGTAAATGACCTTAGGGTCCGACCAGTTGGGATAGACGATCTTCGTGCGGATATCGCGCGGGCTCATGCTTACGCCGTCGACGGTGATGAAGGGGGCCTCATCCAACGGGAGGTCATAGCCGTCGATCATCAGTTCCGATGGATTCTTCAGCGGATAATTTTGCGCGATCTGTTCGATGATGGCGACGTTGTGAAGGTTGATCCAGAAGGCAAGCTGCTCGTTGCGCGGCAGGCTGGCGATGTCGATTTCGCTGCCGGTCGCCTCCAGATCGCGGCGATAGGCGGTGAGCGAATCGATCACGTCGTCTTCGAGAAAGGAAAAGGTGACCCGGTTGGCCTCCATCCGGTAACCCGACGTGTGGCCATAGACCCGCCGCGTCCCCAGGTTCGGTAGCACCGTCGGCGCGCGCTCGCGCAGGGATGCTCCCATCGGGAAGACGAAGTAATTGAGCGCCTCGTTCCATAGCGAATAGTCGAGGCGGGTCGTGGTCGGTTCGCCCTTGGGGACGAAGCGCGCGAAACGGGCGTCCGTTGCAGCGCTATCGGCGGCCTGGGCCGAAACGGGGGCGACCTGCGCCATTGCCGGGGCGGCAAGCGGCATGAGACCCGTGGCACCGATGGCGAGGGCATTCATGGCGGTGCGGATCGGTCGATGGTTAGGCATTTGGAAGGTCCCCGGAACGTGTGACACGTGGCGCGCCACCGTGCTGGTGGCGTACCTGTCTTGAGACCAAACCATATCGCGAGAGCGCGCACAATACTCGTCGGCGGCTGCGACAAACCTCGTTCGATGAACAACATGGGCGGACATCGGCAGGAATGCGAAAATTCTGACTGCCGATGTCCGCCTATGCGCGCAGCGAGGCTATTTGGGTGCGAGCACCATGAGCATCTGGCGGCCTTCGAGGCGGGGGAAGCTTTCGACCTTGGCGATCTCTTCCACATCGTCGCGCACGCGGTTGAGCAGATCCATGCCCAGTTGCTGGTGCGCCATTTCGCGGCCGCGGAAGCGCAGCGTGCACTTCACCTTGTCGCCGTTCTCGATGAACTTCACGACGTTGCGCATCTTCACATCGTAATCGTGCGTGTCGATGTTCGGACGCATCTTCACTTCCTTGATGTCCTGCGTCTTCTGGGTCTTGCGAGCCAGGTTCGCCTTCTTCTGCGCTTCGTAGCGGTGCTTGCCGACATCGAGGAACTTGCACACCGGCGGATCGGCGTTCGGCGATACCTCGACGAGGTTCAGGCCGACTTCCTGGGCGCGTTCGATCGCTTCACGGGTGGAGAGGACGCCGATGTTCTCGCCAGTGTCGTCGATGACGCGGACTTTCGGGCTCTGAATAAAATTGTCGTAGCGCGGGCCGCTCTTGGTAGGCGGCTGAAGGGAACGACGGGGGGGACGTGCTATGGGAAGTTCTCCTGAAGTTGCAGAAATGCGAGCGCTGTATTTAGGGCTTTTCGCGGCAATGCGAAAGGGGGCTGAATGCGCGGGGCCAAGAATTGCTCCGCGCCGGTGCGCGACAAGCGCGATCTGGCCCGCGGCCTAAGCTGCGCGCCGCTGTGCCTGCCAGAGCGGAAAGCGGACCAGCCGGTCGCGCACCGCACATGCCGCCTCGATCCGGTCCGCAGGGGCGAGGCTCCTGCGAATCGCCTCGTGCCCGGCGTCCATCCCGCCGGTCAGCGCGCCGAAAGCGGGCAGCACCATGCGCGGCGGCGCATCGTCGCGCCGGGCGACGACCGCGCAGGCACGGCGGATGCGGCGGCCGCGGATCGTCACGTCGAGCTTGGGATGCCAGTGGCCCGAAAGCTCGGCGCGGCTTTCGCCCGGCTGCGCCTCGTGGCGGCACATGATGCCGCCGATCTCTAGCTCTTCGTGCAAGGTGCCCCCGCACTGCGTCGCCGCGCCGGCAGCATCCGCAGGACCGTCATGGTTGCCGGTGATCCAGATCCACTCGACGTGCGAGGTGAGCGCGCGCAGCATGTCGCACGCGACATCCTCCAGCCGCGCCGCGCCTTGCGCATCGTGGAAATTGTCGCCCAGCGTCACGACCCGCTGCGCACCGGTCTCGCGCACCGCCACGCCCACCCGTTCCAGCGTCTCGCGGCTGTCGTAGGGCGGCAGGTGCTGGCCGTGGCTTGCGAAAAAGCTCGCCTTTTCGAGGTGCAGGTCGGCGACGAACAGCGTGCGCTCGCGCGGCCAATAGACCGAACGGTCGCTGCGCAGGAGCAACTCAGTATCGCCGAACGAAAGGGGAACCATGGGCCTCACTTGCCCTAGCCCGACGGGCTTGGCAAGGATGGCGCAACGTCTTCGCAGGGAATGGGATTATGATGGCCGACCGAACCGAGCAGACCGGGCAAGCGCGTACCTGGTTCGAATCCCTGCGCGATTCGATCTGCGCGGAATTCGAGGCGATCGAGCGCGAGGCGGGCTCCGACGCCGCGTTCGAATACACGCCGTGGGACCGCGAGGAAGAAGGCAACGACAACCCGGGCGGCGGCGTGCAGGGCCTGATGAAGGGCAAGGTGTTTGAAAAGGTCGGCGTCAACGTCTCGACCGTTCACGGCACTTTCGCGCCCGAGTTCGCCAAGACGATCAATGGGGCTGAGGACGATCCCAGCTTTTCGGCGACCGGCATCAGCCTGGTGGCCCACATGGCCAATCCGCATGTGCCGGCAGTGCACATGAACACGCGCTTCCTCGTCACCGGCAAGGCTTGGTTCGGGGGCGGGGCGGATCTCAACCCGCCGATCCCCTACGAAGAGGATACGCAGGAATTCCACGCCGCCTTTCGCGCCGCCTGCGCGAAGCACAACCCGACCTATTACGAACGCTTTTCCAAATGGGCGGACGACTATTTCTACATCCCTCACCGCGGTGTGCATCGCGGGGTGGGCGGGATCTTCTACGACCACCTCGAATGCCCCGATGCGGACGCATTCGCGCGCAACTTCGCCTTCACGCAGGATGTCGGGAAGACCTTCCTCGAGGTCTATCCGCGCCTCGTCCGCAAGCGGATGGAGAGCGCGTGGACCGACGCGGACAAGCTGACCCAGCTCCAGTGGCGCGGGCGCTATGCCGAGTTCAACCTGGTCTACGACCGGGGGACATTGTTCGGCCTCAAGACCGGCGGCAATGTCGACGCCATCCTGATGAGCCTGCCGCCGGAAGCGGTGTGGAGCTGACGACAAGAATAAAAGAGACTACAAGAAGTGGCTGCGTTCAGCGCGGCAAGACCTGATTTTGCAAATACGCAATTTCGTGATAGCGTTCCCCAATAATCAAAGTTTATGAAATATCGGGGGGTGGTTCATGAAGATGATCTGGGGGTTTCTCGTTCTCGGACTGGCAGTTCTTACAGGGGCCTGCCAGACGCCTTCTCGACAAGTCGTAAATTATCAGGCGGTTACACACGATATGAACTGCGATGGATTGCGGTTCAGGCTGAATTATAAATATGAGTATCCGCTGGCTTACGTCTCGAACGATCAATTCGAGGTGTCATACCGATTTTACGATCTCTACGCCGATGTACCGCAATACGACCTCTCCGACGTGCGTAGCGGTTTCAATTTGATGCCGTTCTCCAACACCTACACATCGGTGGCCCAGGAAACGGATGGCGTGGCCTTGATCGCCAGCGATTACACCAACACCGATATTGCAGCGTTCAACACATTGTTCGCTTGGGATCATAAGGTCGAAGCGGCGGCTCCCGGCAATTTCAGAGCCAATCCAAAAGAAAACCTCTTTATGGAACACGCGTCCTTGGGCGATGTAAGCCTTCTGTCGGTTCTCTATCCGGTTTGGCCCGAAACCAACGGTTTTACACGGGTTGGGACCCTCGTATTCCACCATACCGGAGAAAAGGGCTCGCAGTTCGAGAATTTCGACGCGGTGCAATTCTCGTTCAGGCGTGGAGATGGCTACAAGAACTTCGAGAATTGCGCGTCGAAAATAGTCAACGTTTACCGGGCGAAAAACAACATCCGGTATTATATGCCTAACATCTCTGTTGCGGCGGGATACCAGGTTGTCGATGCCCAGGGGAACGAGGATCTCGTTGTCGATGTGTTTTCTCGAGATACGTGGACGTATCAGTATTCCTACAAACATTATTTGCAGGACTCGAGCAGGCCGGACGATGCGGCAACCTTCTTCGACCCGGATAATGGACTTTACAGCTTGGTCTTCACGAAACTCGACGATTCAAGCTTCGACATGGCAGGGAATTTTGTCGGGTCGGTCGACGATATCTACGATAATATCGACAACTCGATTTACCCTGGGCCGAATACCACTCCGACGAGCGAATTTTGCCGCATCAACCGCGAGACCGCGTTCCCGCGGCTGATGGGCAAGTTTCCCTTGCTTGAATGCGCGCTCGTGCCAGGCATCGCTGTGTCAGGAGCGCGCTATGCCGTCTTCGCCTATTACCGCGACGAAGACGGCAGCCAGGAACGGCTCTCCAATATCGCGTTCTTTCAGCAACCCTGAAAACCCAGAGTTTCCGGTTCACTCCTCCGGCGCGTAGACCCGTACCCAGTCGACCAGCATCGTCACGTCGCCGGCCTTGACCTTGTCGACCGTGGCTTGGGGGATGCCGTTGTACGGCTCTTCGATCCCGTTGGTCTTGAACGGGTAGGCGCCGCCCATCGCGAAGTTCAGGATCAGGTACTTGGGATTGTCGAAGCGCCAGTCGCCGTAATTCTCGACCATCGGGCGCGTCACGCGGTAGATGGTGCGGCCGTCGATCTGGAACAGCAACTGGTCCTCTTCCCACTCGACCGCGTAGACGTGCCAGTCGGTCACGTCCTCGCCTTCGGGGAAGAAATACTTGTTCACGAGCGGGGTCTCGCCCGAATAGCCGGGGCCGTGCAGGGCGACGCCGACCCAGTCTTTCTCGCCAACATATTCCATGATGTCGATCTCGCCCGTTCCGGGCCATTCGTCGTAGCCGAGCGCCCAGAAGGCGGGCCATACGCCGACCGCGTCGGGCATCTTGATGCGCGCTTCGGCGCGGCCATAGGTGAAATCGAACTTGCCCTGGCTCTCGACCCGGCCAGAGAGGAAATCGGCCTGCCGTTCGGGATGCGGGTCTGCGCCGGGCTTGAAGACGGGGCGCAGCATCAGTGCGCCTCCATCGGCGCCTTCTGCGTCCGCGACGATGTGCAGCACCTCGGGCGTATCGACATAGGCCTGCTGTTCGTTGTTGACCCAGAAATCGGTGCCGATGACGATCCAGTTGTCGCGGTCCAGCGCCGCCGCGTCGAATTCGTCGGCCCACAGCAGCGTGCGGCCTTCGGGTTCCTGCGCTGCCGCCGGTGCGCAGACGAGGGCGGTGGAGGCGGCCAGAACGGCCAGTGCGGTACGGATCACGATAGTCTCTCCCCTTATTGTGTTAACGTTCACATCGCATGATCCGGCGCTGTTTTCCAGACCCTGCGCAATGGGCACCGGCCTGCCGCGCAGACCCGCTTTTCCCCTTTCCAGAACAGGACCTTCGTTTTACGGGGCGCCATGCGTCCGATGCGCGATCCGATCCGGCTTATCCCCCTGCTCTTCGCAGGGGCGATCATGCTCGGAACGCTTGCCCTTTGGACGCCGCTGGCGACCGCCGACGGCGCGCAGGCCCCCTTCGTCACCGCATTGTTCACGGCAACCTCTGCGGTGGCGGTGACCGGGCTGATCACGGTCGACACGTCGACCTACTGGTCGCCCTTCGGCCAGGCGGCGATCATGCTGATGTTCCAGATCGGCGGCTTCGGGATCATGGCGTCGGCCTCGCTGCTCGGCCTGCTGGTGGGGCGCGGCTTCGGGCTGAGCGGGCGGCTCGCCACCGATGTCGAGCGTAGCCGGCTGGAAATCGGCGATGCGCGATCGGTCCTGCGGCTGATCCTGATCGTGACGGTGCTGGTCGAGGCGCTGCTGGCGACGATCCTCACGCTGCGGTTCGCGCTCGCCTATGATTTCGGATGGGGCCAGGCGCTGTGGCACGGGCTGTTCCATTCGATCAGCGCGTTCAACAATGCCGGTTTCTCGCTCAATTCCGATAGCCTCATGGGCTTCCAGCACGATGGTTTCGTGCTGATCCCGATAGCGCTGGCGGTGATCCTGACCGCGCTGGGCTTTCCGGTGATGCAGGATCTGAGCGAGCATCGCTTCAAGGTATCGCGCTGGTCGCTGCACACCAAGATCACGGTGCTGGGCACGCTGGGGCTGCTGCTGGTCGGCTTCGTCGCCATTCTGGGCAAGGAGTGGGCCAATCCGCAGACGCTGGGGCCGATGGCGCCCGGCTCCAAGATACTCAACGCCGCATTCCATTCGGTGATGCCGCGCACCGCGGGGTTCAACTCGCTCGACGTCGGGGCCTTCGAGGACGAGACCCTGCTGCTCAACTACGCGCTGATGTTCATCGGCGGGGGCAGCGCGGGCACCGCGGGCGGGATCAAGGTCACCACCTTCGTGGTGCTGCTGGCGGTGGTCGCCTCCGAAGTCGCGGGGCAAAAGGACGCAGCGATGTTCGGCCGGCGCTTCGGTTCGGGCATCGAACGCCAGGCGCTGACCGTGGCGGTAACCGCCGCGACGCTGATCATGGTGGCGAGCATGTATATCCTCATCATCACCCCGCTCGAGATGCGCGATGTATTGTTCGAGGT
>Ga0114904_1000711_pt1 | contig 17476 bp, 22 predicted proteins | sample MalvirDeepMed_s6_FD_83498 | JGI IMG/M metagenome (GOLD analysis project Ga0114904, IMG submission 83498) | Marine viral communities from the Global Malaspina Expedition - Malaspina viral metaG DeepMed_s6 | ecosystem: Environmental > Aquatic > Marine > Oceanic | place: Mediterranean Sea... | reverse complement strand
TCCTGCGTCATTGCAGAAGGCTGCGGATCACTACACCAGCGGCTTTGGTCGAAGCTCTGCCCGTCAACCTCTTATCCAGAGATGGCGACCCACTTACACTAGATAGCAAGAGGTTCAAGATGGCATCACCATATGGAATGTTTTCGCTCGGGACTAATATTTCGGAACGTCCTCGTAATTACAAATACAAAGACGATGACGAAGATACGAGTGGGCCATATGTACCCTTGCTGGAAAGGGTGGCTCCGAGATTATATCAATCTACCAGAGAAGATATAAATTGGGTAAATAATCCTCCCAAGGGACACACTGTTGTTACAGGCAGGGGTCGAGATGAAAATGCTGCCATAGAAAGTGCCATAGCGGGAACGGACTCCCCGCTGGACACGCACATTGAAAAAGAAGGCAATGAATTTGTTGCGTATGCTCTCATCGAAGATAGCGTACTAGGCGGTAGACCCGAAGAAGCAATGCTGGACACCTATGAGCAGCCGGGGCTCGAACTGGAAGAAGAGGAAGAAGAAGAAGGTATTGCATGGGGGGCAATCGGTCCCGAAGCTGAAAATCGTATCTACAGGGACAGGGGAAGATTAAAGCGTAGGAGTCTTTCTCCAGAGTTACAGTTAGAAGAGCAAAAGAGGCAGGATGAAGCGTCTGCCACCCCTGGATTAGATCCTAACTTGCCAGATGAATTTTACCCTTCTGCCGCCTTAAGGGGCAAGTATCTTGAAGAAGATGAGGACCGTGCATTAGAAGACAAGCTGTTGCAACTTAGCAGCGAGCCTAGTGTTACGGATAGCGGATTTGACCTTCCTGCTAAAACAGCTCCGGGGCTTAACATCACTCCGTATATATCAGAAGAAGAGCTGGCAAAGATGCCTAGGTCGGAACGGATACAGTATAGGAAAAGTCGCCTTCGTTCCGTAGGTGCTGGAGAAAATTTGCCTCCAGACACTCCTACTGGAAAAACTAATGAAGAATTGCGCGAGCAGATGCGCGTACAGGATCAAAGAGTAGCACAGGCTCGAACTACGGACCGTGTTGCTGGAGGTGATCCACGACTTGCGGGTAAGGTTGATCTTCCCGATTTCCCTATGGGCGAGGATGAGGATGGCAGTGGGTTGTTACAGATGTTATCGGGGCTTGGTGGTGGGATTGCGGGGCTTGGTGGGGATATAGGCCGATGGGCCAAGGATAACCCCGAACTGGTCATGGCAGGCTTGCAGACGATAGGCGAGCTTGGTGGTCAATATAAGAGAAGTAGGCGAGAGCAGGAAGCATCGGACGCAGAAGATCAAGAGAGGCGCATGTCAACGGCTATCTCGGCTTTGACAAGGGGTCGTGTAACACCCGAGGTTGGCCGAAGGGTTCCTCGCACTACCACAGGCGAGGGTATCTTTGATGTTATGGCAGGCATAGGCCGAGGGGGTCAGCAATTCTTAGAGGCGAAGCGAGGTCGGGACGAGCGCGAAGAAGCAATGGAGATGTATCGCGCAGATAGGACAAGGACGCAACGTATAGAGGACACGGAACGGGATCGCCGGGCAAAAAGAGAAGATGATGAAACGCAGCAAGAAATAGAACAGTTTAACAAAAAACTGGCCCTTGAGCAATACAAGGCAGAAACGGGTCGGATAAAGACAGAGGGTGAATTACTTGGAAATATCGATATCGGAGACCTTGCGCCGGACGAATCGGGCAATCTTAGTCAAGAACAAATGAGGCAGATAGATGCTGTCTTGACGCGCCTAGAAGAGCATAATGAAAACCCAGTATTTGGTACAACTTTGGGGCAGACGGGCATGGGTCCGGGCGTTGGAGATGTTGCAGCAAGGGCCATTGGCGAAGTTGCACCAACGGGAGGACAACGGGCAGCCGTATTAAACCCTCAGTATTTTGATAGACTTACTACAGAGATAGTCTTTAGAGTCTTAAAGCCTTTGTCTGAGGAAGGTCGCTTAACTAAAGATGATTTTGAAAACTTGAGAAACATGGCAGGTCAAGCAGGCGATGATATAAGGCTCCGCAGGCGGTTGACAAAGAATATTCGTGAGGCACTTGAGACGAAGTTGAGGCCTGTAGGTACTCATCCAACTTGGGGGCTTGGAGGCGGAAAAGAAGTTGGCGGTCAAGTACAAGTAGAGGAGCAAGTTGGAGCGGATAACGATCCGCAAATAGAGGAGCAAGTTGGAGCGGATAACGATCCGCAAAATATAGAACTAACAGAAGCGCAAGAAGCATTGATATTTCTAGCGCACGACGGCGATGAAGAAGCCCTTGAAGAACTAAGGCGCATGGGTATACTCGGCAATTAATTCTAGGGGAATGATTAAATGGCATCACGCGGAGCATTGCAGGCTTTGCGCCGACTGCAAGAAAGGGAAGAATCTCGTAGTCAGCCAGCGCACGACTACGCTGGGCGCAAAGACCCACGACAGGCATTGAAGAGATTACGAGAACGAGAGAAAGAAAAGGAAAGGGGTTTCTGGGACAGGCTATGGCATGGGGAGCATGAAGAGGGAATTTTTGGTGGACACGCGCAGGGGGGTGCTATGGGCCTTGAGGAAGTGCCAGGACAGTTTGCGGAAATTGCATGGAGCCCCTACGAAAAAGGGATTAAGCCTTTAGCTCAAGCGGCTTATGGGGCTGGAAAGTGGGCTATTTCTGGAGATCCCAAGATTCGCCGCACAGCAGAAGGGGAAGTAATAGAAGAAGATCCAGAAGCTAAAATGGCAAAGCAGATGGCTTTCGATTATGCCCAATCCGTTGTTGATTTAACAAGTGGAAAGTCTATAAAGGAAGGGTATCCCGCAGAAGGCATAATGAACCTCGCAACTGGACTGTTTCCCACTCTCAAGGGAGCGCAGGCTGTAAGCAAGTTAGCTGGACTTTCTCCCAAGGTAACAAAAGCACTGGGAACGGGTGCGCGAGCAGCCGAGCTTGTTGCCGATCCTATGCAAGCTGGATATGCAGCAACAAAAGCCGTAGGCAGGAAGCTGGTCAAAGAGCCTATAAAAAAGAAATATGGAAGAGCGAGGAAATCATTAGAAGGCGAAGAAAAGACACCTGTCCGATCTCAGTTGGCTGAGAGTGTTGTTAGGTTTTTTACTAATTTACCCAAATCTACTGCTACTAAATTGTTTGACTACGCCGCAGATGCCAACCTTAGAAACAAGATGATCGAAGGACGCAAAAAGCCAGACGAAGCCTATGCCAAGGCACAGAAAAAACTAAAACAGCATGTCCGTGACTTGCAAGAAGCTGCCTCGAAAGCCTATGGCGAAGCCATCGTCAGACTTGATGATGTTCAAAGGGAGGGGATGCTTCCACCATCCGAAAGCATAGTAGACATTGACATACGGAGCGATAGGGGAAGGGCTCTTGTAGACGAAATAGAAAATATCTTAAGCCAGCCTACCGCTGAAAATCCCAAAGGATTTGGCGCGAACCTCATGGTTGAAGTAGTGTCCAGGGGAGGTCGATTTGGCAGAAAAGAAACTGTTAGTACCATTCCCTATGCGAAGGTAATGGATGGATCTGAGGTTATTCCAGACGGAGCCACCTACAACATAAGAGTCAAGCATGGCGAGCGGGCTGTAACACCCAAAGAGCATAGGAAAAAGATAAACGAAGAGATTGAAAAAACACTTAATAAGAAAGACATGGGTGCTGAATACAAGGGCATCACCGTTGGCAACCTAATGGCTCGAATGGAGTTGTTTGACAATACGATAAAGAGCTTAACGAGAGAAGAAAGACCTTCTTCGGCTCTTGTGTCTAGGATGAGAGAGGCTCAAGCTACGGCACTGAAAAGAACTGTTGAAGAAGCCGGGGGCGATCTTTCGTATCTTGCTGAGTACAATCGCAGGAAGCTAGAGCTGGATCAAGTTGGAGAAGATTTTGGGGTAGACCAGCTTTCGCCTAAAACTGTTCAAGGGTCGGTTAATACAAAGATAGGAGCCGCTTTCGAGGAACCATCATCGCTCGATAAATTAGAAAGCATGGTTGGCCCAGAGTTGGTAGCAGAAATTACAGGGGCGCAGGCAAAAGAATGGCTTGGGGCAGGATTGCATGTTAAAGCGGAAATATCGGGGCTTCTCAGAGGGATGGCAAGGCCAATTGCAGTAGGTGCATTGGGCGCGGGGGCAGCAGTCACCGCTGGAACGGCAGCACTGATGGCAGTGCCTTTGCTGGTGTTCTATTCGCCAAGGGCAACATCATTTTTGCTTACAAACCTTGATAAAGTGCCTCGAGTACGCAAGGCTATAACAGGTCGAACAGACATACCCATACCCAAAACCAAGGTTGCGGAGATGGTAGGATACGTGCGGAGAATGAATGAAAAGTTAGAAAATAAAGGAGTAGGGGTACGGAGCCTGGCAAGCAAGGGAATGACCTTGGGGCAGCTAATAGAACGGTTACAAATCGAAGAAGAACAAAGGTAAATCATGGGAACTATAAGTCGTGTAACAACTTGGTCTACGGGCGATACTCTATCGGCTTCGGATCTCAATGGCGAGTTTGACAATATTCTTTCAACGGCTAACGGTAGCCTTAATGCTGACAACCTGGGTGTTACAGCGGGACAGGCTTCGGCTTCTAAGGCAATCGTCCTCGATAGTAACAAGGACTTTGCCAATGCCACTGGCTCCAATCAGATAAGAAACCTTACCCTGTCTGGGTCGCTGAAGATCGGTACGACTTTCCTGCCCGATGCCTCGGGAGGGGCCGACCTTGGCTCGACTTCCCTGGAATGGGGTGATGTCTACGTAGCCGATGACAAATACCTTTATATGGGGTCCGATCAAAACATCAAGATCGGGTATGACGAGACTACCACAGACTCCCTTGCCATTTCCGCTATTGAGGGAGCAGGATTAGCTATCACCCTTCGTGCTGACGAGGGCGATGATGCCGGGGATGAGTGGAAGCTCAATGTAGCAGATGGAGGAACGATAACACTCGGCAACGATATTGCCAGCGCAGGCACTTTTGTTACACACCTCACCCTCACTCCCCATGCTACGGTTTCAAGTTCGACATTAGCTTTGGCCGGAGCCTTAACTGTTGCAGGGACCGCAGGTATTACAGGCGTAGCAACGGTTGGAGGCTTGACTATAGGCTCTGCGGTAATCAACGAAGCTGAGTTGGAGACAATAGATGGAATTACCGCAGGCACCGTAGCGGCGAGCAAGGCCGTAGTAGTAGACTCTAATAAGGACATAGGATCTTTTAGGAATGTAACACTCACTGGAGAATTGGACGCTGCTACGGGAGACTTCTCCGGTGCCGTAGATATAGCGGGTGATCTTACCTTGTCGGCAGGGGCAGATGGGGCTCTGAGGTTTAGTGCAGCTTCTTCGGTTAAGATGTTGGACAACAGCGCAGCATCGTTGGTCTTTGAGGAAGCCGACGATGCTTACATGACTTTTGTTACAACGAATAGTAGCGAGGCTGTAAAATTTGACAAGGCTTTGGACATCAATGCTGCCATGCAGATTGATTCGACTATAACGGTAGGAGCCGATGACCAGGGATATGATGTAAAGTTTTTTGGTGATACGGCTTCGGCCTATCTTCTTTGGGACACATCCGCCGACAAACTATTAACTGCTGGCGGTGCAACTATAGATATAGTTAAAGATAAGTTGCTCATAGGCGGCACTGCCGTAACAACTACCGCAGCAGAATTAAACACCTTGGATGCTGTAACAGCCGGGACGGTGGCTGCGTCCAAGGCTGTGGTGGTGGATTCCAACAAAGACATTGGCACTTTTCGCAATATTACGATTGATGGAACTTTCTCGGACGGGAACTATACCTTTGACACCAGTGGCAATGTATCTGGCTTGGGAACTATTGGGTCTGGTGCAATAACAGCCACCGATACTACGGCCCCGCTTATCCTCAAATACGATGCGGGTGAGTACGTGACTCATGCGGTGTCCAGCGCAGGGGTCTACTCTATTGCCACTACAGACGATTCGAGCGACTCTGGTGCAATCACCCTGGATACTGTCGATTCGATTACCTTGGATTCTGACACCGCTGGCGAGGGCATCGTCTACGCCGATGGTGGGACCAATCTACTGCGCGTCAGTAACAGTTCCAGCGATGTGATCTTCAAGCCCTTGGTCGATGCCAAAGACCTTGTGTTCGAGCAGTACGATGGTAACGAGGTTTGCCGGATTGCTGACAATCGTCGCCTGTACTTCTTTGATGAGGGTGGGGAGTATATCAGCAGTTCGGGGTCTGCTCTTACCATCGCATCCGGTAGCGCAGCATGGGAGCTACCCGCCGCAGACGGATCGGACGGGCAAGTGCTCAAGACCGATGGATCGGGCAACCTGGATTGGGTGAGTACGGCTTCGAGTTCCCCTGCTGCTGATGATATATCAACTGGCGATGCAGCAGTTAGTATAGCTACAACGACTGGAAATATTACGATAGACGCTCAGGCTAATGATGCTGATGTGATTATTAAGGTCGATGATGGTGGGTCAGCTGTCACAGCACTCACGCTTGATGGCAGTGATGAAGGCAATGCGATCTTTGTTAATGATGTCCAGCTGAAATCTGACTCTGCATTGCTTGAGTTTGGAGCAGATTTAGATACTTCGCTTACGCATACGGATGGTACAGGTCTTACGCTTAACAGCACTAATAAACTGACTTTTGGGGATACTGCATCGTTTGTCCAGCAGTCAGCAGACGGCACACTACGTATAGATGGTGAGGCTATAATTGACCTCCGAGCCAGTACAGGTGTTGGTATCGGAGGTGTTACTCCAGCCGCAACTCTGAACGTAAAAGGTGCTGCCGATACTACCGCTACTCAGGTGCTTCGACTGCAAAACGATTCAGATGTACAGACATTCAATGTTACGAACTCTGGTATTGTCCAGATCTACGACGATACGGCTAATGCGAAAATGAGCCACGGGTTAACCATAAATCAAGCTGCGGAAGACTCAGAAATTTTAGCTTTCAAGTCCTCGGATGTCGCTCATGCGATGACCGATTTCGAAGAAGCAGACACCTTTGGCAGGATTGCAAAAACTAATGGTGGTGCTGGAGGGTTGGGTATACGAGGATTCCGGGATGCCGATTCGGGTGCACAGGAAGCAGTTGCCCTTGAGGGCATCTTGGGCGAGGCGGCGCTAACGACAGACTCTACAGGGACAGGGGCTGTAGTCCAAATCGTCGGTGCCGTAACAGATGGTTCGGCAGGTGTAACCACTGTCGCGAATGGTGGGAATCTGTTTTCAGTACAAAACTGGGGCGTTCAGAGAGTCATAATCAAAGGGGATGGCACCGTACACGCCAGTGACACATCGTGGGCAACTGCACTGGACGATATGCCCGATGCGTTGGCTGGTCGAGCCTACACTACCGAAATGGCAAAGCGGCAGGGCAATGGATTGTTGGGCGGCATGGAAGTTGATGCTCCCGAGTTAGTACAGAGGATGGAAGATGCGGGTATCGTGACCCATGCGGAAACCGAAGATGAGGGAACGATACCGGGGCATAGATTTCTTAACGTTCAAAAAGGCATCAAGTTTTCCTGGGATATGGGATTCCAAAACTTCAAGTGGATGCACGAAATGGCTAAAGTCTTATCGGATGATCAACGTGCTGCACTACCGGAGGATATGCGGAATGCTTTTGCGGCACTGGAATCGAATGAACGAATGATAGAGGAGGAAAACTAATGGCAGTACAAGCAACGATAGTGACTGAAGGTGGATTGACTGCGAATAATGCGTATCTGCGTATTTCAGATTTGACGGTCAAGAAAATTATAGACCCTACGGGTCCGAATCACAACAAGTGGCAACTGACCTACGGGGTAAAATGTTACCTTAACGCCTCTGCGCGCAACTCTGCTCCAGCCTCTCAGTTATACGCACCGAGCGTGGATCGGTTCAAAGTTATTTCGGATGCTGAGCCAAGCGATCCGCTCAATGCGGCGTATGCGAATCTCAAGACCCGTTCTGGTCAATTGTCGAATATATCTGATCTGGTGTAATCGTGGACAGTGATTATTTCATCGCGGGGGCGGTGATCGTGATCGTAGGAATTACGGGGGGCAATCTATGCTTGCTGCTTGGGATCCGAAACGCGATCAGTGGTGTCAACAGGAGGGTAGATCATCTAGCAAATAAGTTCGCGCGACTCATGGACTTTCTTGAAGAAACTGAGCAGCTAAAACGGAAGCGCAGTGCTTAGATGAGATATGAGCAAATACAGCTCAAGGAACTACACATACCGCGAGGCCTTAGATGCGCTAGCCCAATTAGACAAGGATAATCAACAGCTACGTAGGCAGAATCGTGCCCTGAACGACTTGACAAGGGAGCGGCGAGAGGAGAAGGACTCAGCGAATAAAGAAGTAAAAAAATTGCGCGGCAACATTATTCATATGACTCGTCGGCAAAAAGCTAAGGACGAAATGAACAAGGCTGGTGCTTGGTCGGGTGGGGCTGCTGTAACAGTAGCATTATTTTACGAGCTATGTAAGGCGAGTGATGGGTGGATAGGAGGTCCGGCATTTCAAAGTTTTTGGCAGCACGAAGCAATGATCAGCACATTAACATTTTTGGTAACGGCACTATTTGGTTGGGCGTACAAATCATTGCACCCCGATTCTAAATAAGGAGGCAGTAAAATGGTGGACTCTGTAGAGATTGCCCAAGAAATTGAAAGCATGGAAGCCGAGATGAGGACCACATCAGAGGTAAGGCAGAGGGCATTGCAGCAGGCACAAGAGGCCGAGGCAATGTTGCAGCGGCAAAACGGCTATATCTTGGCACTGAGGAATATGCAGGAGAAGATTAATCCAACCGAGAGCAGTGCAAATGGGTCCGTGCCAGAACCAGAGGAGGTTGAAGCATGAAGGGTTTAATCGAAAAAATAGCCAGTAGGAAGCTGGCCGTAACAGCGGTAGTGGGCGCAGCGACGACCACTGGGGCCGTCGAACTTACGTGGCCCATGGCTGTTGTGGCGAGTGTTTATATTCTTTCCCAGGCTTTAGTGGATAGCCGACAGGAGTAAAATTTGTAACAACGAAGGACTGTAATTTACAGGGCTTTGTGGCAGGGGGAGGTCACAAAGTTGGGGAAACTTCATTGTTGCAAGAAGACTAGCCCCGTGTCCTTGTACAAGGACACGGGGCCTTGTCTTGCTCTCAGCTTTGGAGGTGTCGGGTTAATGGGCTTTCATCCCCCCTTCTGTGAGGAGCATTCGGATCTGGGTCGGGAATCGACTTATCGGTCTTGCCATTCCTTGTTACAGGGGCCGTAGCGGTGTCGATCATGTGCCATATATCGTTCACGTACGGTTCGAGCGATTCGACATGCTGAATCCTGTTGTCCAAGGACAAGAAGTGGTCGTTCATCGTACGCACCTCTTTTCTGATTGTTTCAAGTTCTTCCTGATAGCCTTTCCCTTCTATTTTTCTTTTCAGCATTTTGATCATCTCTGACTTCTCTCGATTTTCTTCAGTCAAGCGGTCTATGAGAGCCTCATTTGAATTGGCCCACTTAACCCCTGTTTCTGGTTCAATCAACGGCAGCCTTAGTATATCGTCTATTACAGAGGCTTGCTCCTGGCCTGAAGGCTCTTCCTTTTCTTTTTGCTGTTGCTTGTCCCGCCACTGATCCTCTTCGACCTGTTCTTTCTTTCGCAGTTCTGCCTCTTTCTCTGCTTTTTCCGCAGCCCTTCTTCTTTTCCTCGCAACACCGGAGGAGCTAAAAGGCAGAGGCATCTTGCCTCCATTTTTTAATATCTTCCACTCTTCAAAATTTTGAAGAATGGCTTGACATGGCCAAAATCCATTGGATGCAATGTAGCGTCCCACTCGTATCCATAGATCCTTGGCCCTCCTGTCTACTTTTAAACTTCCAGAAACACGAATCCTGCGAAACCATTTCATGTGCATACCCTTATCTTCGAGCCCCAAATGGTCAACGATAAAAGCATCCATAGCCCTAGGCTGGCTTTCAAATGCCCGTTCCGTATCGCGTAAGATCTGCTGGATGTAGAACTTGCCTCCGCGATGCGTTTTGGGATGGCATTCAATCCTTGCTTGGTCTAATTGTGTCATTGTCATTCCTTTGTTATGGGCTGTTCCTTGCCTCGCGCCAAGTCCCTATCCAAGGATTCGAGCAAGACGTAAGGATCGCAGCCAATGTAATTTATCCACGGATTATAGGGGTCCAGCAACATCTCCCTGATTGCCTGGAGTTGTTGCGGGGCTCCCGGCCCCCCGGTCTCTGCAATCTCTCTATACTCCCTTCCTGCGCTGGCAATCACAGCACAGCTAAGACGGTTATAGGGGTCTAGGTTGTTTCGATCGTGCCCCGTCATGCCTTTCTTTGGCCGAGTGCGTCTGCTGACATTCTCAGCCCTAAATCTGCCCATGCTGCCTCGCGCAGTTAATCTTCTCTGCCGAAGCCAGCGCATCAGCAACGGGATCTTGCCTGTAACAAAGAGGCTCTTCGTAGGTCAGCAGGTCGATTGTCTCCATGACCAATCGCACCGCATCGGGATTGCGGTAGGTGGCTTTGTATTTGCCGAGGATAGCCCTCCTGACCTCGCCGGAAACGCGCTTCTCCTTTTCCATGACGTTACGATATTTGTTTGCTACGGGCTCTGGGCTATGGTCCTCTGGAGCCCTCTGTAACACCTTTGACGCTTCTCGCTCTGCCTCTTCCCGAGGGGTCATCTTCCGCGCCATCTGAAGCAACTGCCCCGGCTTGGGCCTAAACGAGCTATCGCTGAGAATCCAGTTGTCAATCGCATTGAGCCAAGCCTCATCACTCAGCCAGCCCAATGTCCTATACCACTGGCGCAACTGGCTCTCATCGGCCTTCCAGCTATATTCAGCCATAAGAACCTTTATCCCATGCTTGAAAGCCCCTTGGCTGAGATTGTTATCACTACTCGAAGTTGATGTCATCGACAAAGGCTCCGTCATCGGTTGGATCTCCTGTTGTTTGTCCATTCATCTGCCCCCTTATGATTTCCCAGCATTTTTTCTCTGGATATGCTTTGCTTGGTTGGCGCAACTTGGTTGGGCTTTGCATGTATCGCGGCACCCATCTATCAAAAGCGAAGTCGTTAATTTTTCTAATCTCATCCCAATCCAATTTGTCGATGCGGTTAATATCGTCAAGCGTCTTGCACCAGTGTTTGTGGTAACGGTCTTTATAATCCACATCGGGATGGTCTTTCCACTGCTCCACAATCATCCGTGCTTGCACTGATGGCTCGTAGCTTTTGCGATATTTCTCCATATAATGCTTATCGCAATATCCCCTTCGGGCTGCGGGATCTTCACAATCATCACTCTTGCACGTAACAAGATGTCCATTGCTACTCGTAGTACTAGTTTTAGTTTCTTGTACAAGTTCCTTAGTACTAGTACTAGTACTAGGTACTTCTTGGTCTTGGTCTATCTCGACTACAGGGACCAAGATTATTTCATTCTTGTTATCTTCCGATGTAACAACTTTAGCGTCAACATTTATCGACAGTTCAATGACGATTTTCATACGCTCTCCAGTGTTATCTCAATGCCGGGATTGTCCCGGTCCAGTACGAAAGTATCGGTAAATCCTACGATATGCTTGGCCGAATCATCGGGGATAATCTCGGATGTAACTAATCCATCCAAGATGTACTTAGCGACAAACCCGCGCAGCCCATCGGGGTCGCGCCGCATGTTGGGCATCCTCCAATGAAATGAAATTGTTACAGGCGTGGGCATAGACTTGAGCTTTTGCTTGTGGGTCTCAAGCCACACGCGATTAGTCCAAGTCTTTTTCTCCCTGGCGTAGCCGCTCCAATGGCCCTTCATCCTTTTTATGCTGGCGTTCATTGCGGGCCAATCCCCGTCAAGAACTAATTTTTGTTTCATTGATCAGTTCCTCTACCGAGGATTTCTTGATCCTAATCAACCTCGGTCCAATTCGTATAGACTTTAGTTTGCCCTTCTTTACCAAGTTTAGAATCGTATCATAGCTCACCCCCAAGACTTTAGCTACCTCGTTGGGGGTGTATAAGTTTCCAATCTCCCCATGATCTCCCCCGCTCATAATCGCCTCCTCCTCTTATAGGTTCTTCCGTCACCGTCGCAGCGGTGCTCCGTCATCTCATATATGAGTCCTACGACCTCCAAGGCCTCATCGCCTTGGAGGTCGTAGTCTGCGGCTCCTTGCTCGGGAGTCAAGTCACCCTCCCTTATGTGTTGCAATATCTCCTCGGCTAGTTGTTTTGTTTTGTCTTTGATCATGTCAGCTAATGGAACAGGTTGTCAACCATCTCTGCCGCCTCTTGGACACTGGCAGGAGGATTGTTGTTCGGTGGGGGCGAAGTTTCGTCCTTCGGAGCCTCTGTAACAACGGGGGGCTCTTCGGTTTTTACTGCTCTTAATCCCATCTTGCTAGAATTGTTGAAGAGGGTCTGAGATAATCCAACCATATTCTCGGTGGTTATTGTCCAGCCCTGTTCCCCTTTGCGTTCCAAGACCTGTGCTGCCTTGTCTATGCAGGCCTCTGCCAAAGCGAAAAACTCGTCCAAGCCATAGGCTCCGTTGTTAGTAACAGCAGGCTTGGGCTGTGGAGTAGCCCCTGTTACAGCAGCAACAGGATGCCCTGGAATGTCAAGCTCTGGCCCTGCCTCGTCTAAGCGATGGGGGAAATCGTCACCTGTTGCGGCAGCGGCTACCACATCATATCCCCTGCTTGCGGCGTTCCACTCTTCTAATCTTGGAGGCTGCCCACCCCCACCCCCTGTTGCCTCGAAGTCGGTGGGTCCGGTGCGGGTAATCTGTAACACGCCCCCAGCCCCAGGCCACACCGGGAGCATGGCCCAAATAAGATGGGCTGTCCCTTGCAACTTGTCTCCTAGTTCAAAATTTCCCTTAATACCATAAAACCAAGTCCCGCGATCTTTTTGGGACTGGTTCCGGCTGATCGAATTAAATTGGCCCACCGTAAAATTTACGGTTTGCCCGATTTGAATTTGTGGCATGATCTAATCTCCTTCAAAGAATAGTGGACTGCGGAATACTTGCCACGCAATATATAGCGTAGCGGCGAGCAAGCACATCCAGTGGATGTGTACGAACTTGCGCTTCAAGAACTTTTTGGTTATCTTATAAAACAATACCGAACCCCCCTTGCTTGGTTGTGTTGGGTATATAATTGTCCGGTGGAGGCCCATCCCCCACCGGACTTCTAATTTAAGCACATACCACTACTACGTCAAGCTATTTCTAACTAATCTGCCTTGATCCTGCTTAATCCGCAAAGCCGAGAGTGCTTTTCGCGCCAACGGACTAGGCTTGTTATGGTTGTTTTCCCAACGACTAATCGTCAACCACGGCACCCCAATCAAAGATCCCAATTCCTTTTGGGTTAATCTCATTGCCAATCTCAACTGCCTAATCTGATCTCCGCTCATATTATCCACGTAGCACCTCCTTTATATAGGTAATCACAGCCATTCTCCTCTTTTTTCAAGTTCATCTTGAATCTGGCCCAAGATACTCACTAACTCCGAGCTTGTAACATCTTTCCAGGGTCGTTCCGGGTCTAATCCCGGCTTTGCGTCAACCTCGTCAAGCTCGATCCTCTCGATGGTAATCGAGTCGCTTGTTACTTCGGTAACACGACCATACTCGCGGTTCCGTTGCCGCCTTCCGCCGCTTGTCACGTAATCCCCGGCAAACTCCAGGCAAGTTCCAGACCGTAACAAGTCCGGCCCGACCTTCACCCGATTGCCATCGCCTCTTTCCAGAAAATTTCTATCTAATCCACCCCGTTGAGCCTTGTCCCGGTGGACGATAGCGACCCAATTTTTGGCCCGTTTATGGCTATCGGCCAAGTGGTTTTCTATAGTTCCGTCCTCTATGACGCTAGTTATTGCCATTATATCCCCCTCGAATGGGAATAGCCCCCGAGCTTATGAGATTCTCGGGGGCTATTGTAACAAGCTATTTATTGTTGTCTTTGAATAAATCCCGCATAAAATCCTGCATATCGTCCATAGTGTTCCCCTCGGAATCGTCACCGCTATCCCCCTCTTTAGAGGCCTCCGCTTGCATCACCTCCATCAGCATGTGCATTAAATCAGCGGCCTTGTCCTCGCCCAATGTAGCACTGGCAATATTCTGTATTTCGTTTGCCATTTTGCATTGAAGCATAAGAGTGTAGATGTTGGGGAAGCGGTTGAAAAACTCGATAATCATTGCCGTCATCGTAGCATCCTTCGCGTAGACAAAGGATTCTTGGGTCCGCCCGTCTACGCACATAACGATATATTCAGTTGCCCCATTGATAGACGCAATCAATTCTTTTTTCTGTTCGTCCATTGGTCAATGTCCCTTGCTTGGTTAAGGGCGGGGGCTCTTGTGGCCCCCGCCTCATTGATTATATCCTTGCGCCGAAATCCTCGGAATTAAAACCACACGCTAGCAAAAATTTGGATGAATCGAATCGGCCATTAAACTGTTTGCAAGCTGTAGCCATTGCCACACAAGCCGCCATCCAAACCAAACGGCCATCCTCTTGTGCAGATGCGTCTTTGAGTTCGGCCAATTTCTCGGCCATTGCTTTGAAGTGTTTGCGGGTCATTTCATTATTGCAGATCATAGGACGCCCCATGCCTTTTTCTCTTTGTCGTAGTATTCGATGCGAACGGCTCCGGCATTGGGCGTGCCGTAATCGTCTAATGGCCCAAAAGCTTCCTCTTCTTCTCCCTCTGGACCCTCCAAGCACAAGCCTTCGTAATACAATCCTCCATCGTCATCGAATAGGCGAAAGCGGTGTCCCTGTCCCGCGTCGAGTGCTTCTGCCTGTTCTTTAGTAATGGCATTGGTGGCGAAGTATATCGGACCATGCCTTCGTCCCTCGCCGGGACCATAGACGGATACGGGCGTCTTGATGTCCTCTTTATCGTCTTCGATGTAGCTGTAGTTAATCTTCCAAGCCATTAGTAATCCTCCACATGGTCAATAGAAAGAATGTCGGAGATGGATTCGCCGGTATCATAGCCCCACTGAGATCGGGGCGCGAGTCTCTGCCCCGAATTATTGTAGTCGGTCCCACACTCGCAGGTATTGGTAAAGCCTGCAAGGGTAACTTCTTCTCCGCAGTGACACCGGCCTACGGCGTGTTCGGTGTAGGTGTTGGTATAAGTTGCGATGGTGGGGCCAGTATAGCCTTCCATCTTTCCCGCACGACACAAGGCTAAGTTCTCCAGACCCGCCGGATACATAGCAGACTCATCGACTACGCCGTTTTCATCGCAGTCGAAGCTAAACCCTCTCCCGCCTTCACCTTCCCATTTGAGGCCATAGCTTTTAGTTGTTATCCGTTCACGCTTCTGAATTATTTCCATGTCATCCCCCCTTGCTTGGGTTAATCGGCAAGCGATTCTCGCCGCTGTCCTAAAAGGTAGTCAATCGAATAGAGCTTGTCAAGTGATATATTCCCAATCACCCCAATCGGCCTAATCAGCCAATCCTGCCGCAGTACCGGCCCAATCTTGTAACAAGACTGGGCTCGATGCCTGGGCCCAGGGCTGGATGCCTGGGCCCAGGGCTGATCGAGGTTTTTTGTTACGGCACATTTGAACCTCGGTCAATCAATCTCAAATCAATCAATCATATATACCCACAATAGCCCGATTCAGCCCGATTCAGCCCGATTCAGCCCGATTCTTGTATATATATAATAGGAATAGGAAAAAGATGGATCTGGGCCAAGGCAAGGCAAGGCCAAGGGCAAGGGCAAATTGTTATTGTTGTAACAAAAGCCTTGCATATATCATATGACTTGTTTATAATAGTTGTTGGTAGCAGATGGGCTGCTACTAAAAACCTATAGCAAGGGGCTGTAAGATGTCTTTAAAATGCGATGTGATCGGCTGTGAAGAAAATGCAAGATCACAAGAGGCTGGAGCAATTTGCTCCAAACATAGCCAGCAAAGGTACAACGATTCGAGTAAGGGCAAGGGCTGGCCTAGGGCTGGAGACGAACTAGAAGTTGGCTCTTGCCGTATCGAAGAAAGAGGTGAACACCAGCAGCAAGACCATTTACGTGATCATGGAAAAGGCCAGCAGCAAGATCAGCAGCAAGATCAGCAGCAAGAAGATCAGCAAGAAGATCAGCAAGAAGATCAGCAGCAGCAAGAAGATCAGCAGCAGCAAGAAGATCAGCAGCAGCAAGAAGATCAGCAAGAAGATCAGCAAGAAGATCAGCAAGAAGATCAGCAAGAAGATCAGCAGCAAGATCAGCAAGAAGATCAGCAAGAAGATCAGCAAGAAGAAGAAGAAAATGTCTTGGATACGATTCAAGACATTTTCAAGAAAAAAGAAAAAGAAATAGCTGATCTTCGTAAAGAAATTGAAGACTTAAAAGAGAATGGCTGCAAGGCTGAACAACAAAAGATCATAGATGAAGATGGAAACGAGATAGAAATAGCTGGTCCTGTTCACTATTGCTTTAATGCGGTGCTGGAGCTCTGCAAGGCTCGCAAGCTCCCGTACTTATGTGGTCCAGCTGGTAGCGGAAAAACAACTATTGCACAGCAAATTGGAGATGCGCTAGGCCTTGAGACTTATATAACTGGAGCCTTGCAAACCAAATTTGAGCTAGTCGGTTTTAGGTCTGCTACTGGAGAATATCAAGAGACATCGCTGTACAAAGCATTTAAGTATGGCGGTGTATTTTTATTCGATGAAATGGATTCAAGCTTGGCTCCAGCACTAGTGGCCTTTAATGCTCTCCTAGAAAATGGTCACTACGATTTTTGTGGTGAAAAAGTAGAACGGCATCCTGATTTCATCGCAATAGCTGGAGCTAATACGATTGGTCACGGTGCAACAATAACCTATTCTGGTCGTACTCCATTGGACCGTGCAACTTTGGATCGCTTTGCCTTTATAGACTTCCAATACGATAACAACTTAGAGGCTCTCATCTCTGGTGTTGACTGTATCGGAAAACCGAAAAAGATAAATTACCGCTACAAGTGGCGTAATAAAGATTCTGATAAAATGGATTCTTGCCAAGAATATGCCGAAAAAGTTACGGCATATAGATCAGCAGCGCAGAGTCTAAATATTCAACATATCATCTCACCAAGGGCGACAAAGAACGGATGTGAGATGATTAGAAGGGGTTGGAAAATGTCTTTTATTGAAGATGTTTTTGTTTGGAGGGGCATAGAGAAAATACAGTCGGATCGCATTAAAAAAGAATCCCAGAAATATATGGAGAAGAAATAAGATGCATTGGCTCAGAGAAGAAATCTTAAAAGATGCCAGTCGTGAGAATGTTGGGGCTGGTATGGTTCTAAGGACTGATATTGCTTCGGTCGTTTCATATTTAGAAGATGAAGAAAGCAACAAGGATAGATGGGGCTTTGCTAGCGAAACAAACATAGCTAGTGAGAGTTGGGATATGGG
>Ga0114904_1000709_pt1 | contig 17504 bp, 24 predicted proteins | sample MalvirDeepMed_s6_FD_83498 | JGI IMG/M metagenome (GOLD analysis project Ga0114904, IMG submission 83498) | Marine viral communities from the Global Malaspina Expedition - Malaspina viral metaG DeepMed_s6 | ecosystem: Environmental > Aquatic > Marine > Oceanic | place: Mediterranean Sea... | reverse complement strand
GTTTGTAACATGATCTTCAAGATGAAGTAGGGTGGTTGGAGTATCTTGTCCTATGCCCACGTTGCCGTCTTTGTCAACAGTCAGACGCTGTGTCCCATTTACGGTGGTTGTATCATCAGCCGTCCATATTGAAACCTCGGTCGATGTGTTATATGCTCCTGATCCTCCCCCTAAATAAAGGGTGGTTTCTCCACTAGCTGAATACCCGGACATAAGGTTTATGTCTTGTTTAGCAGTATCATAATGAGGCAAAGATATTGCAGCACTTTTATCAGTACTGTCAGTGCGAGATGTATTGTTCCCCGAATCTGCACCTATAAGCAACGTATGACCACCGCTTCCGAAACCTTGGGAAATATCAAGGGCTGCTCTCGGATCACCTGTACCAATCCCCACATTACTACCAAAGACCGTAGGATGCGTTTGCGTGGCTCCTGTTACTGTACCGTCAAGACCATTACCCGAAGTATCCAGCCATTGTGAAACTCCGATGGAAGTGGGCAAGTATTCTGCTACGTTACCTATTTGGGTGATTACAACTTCATGGAAATATATAGCATCAGTACCGTTTCCAGTATAAGAATTAGTCGCACCATCAAATGTCACTGGATACAAAACGGTAGCACCAGCAATAAATTCCTGACTATTTAACGTCCAAGCATCGTAAGTACCAGCTATAATCGGATTCTGCCAATCCCCTCCATAGGCATCAGCACCTTGCCATCGGAACCCGTCAATATTAGCATTCCCACTAGGGATATAATAATAAGTTTCAACCCTATAATGTTTACCAATCACTAAAGACGATGTTGGAGTATTTAGATAATGTGTGCCAGCAGAAGAATTCACCGTGAACTTGTAAGAGTTTGCCTTCCCATCTTGAGTTACATTTGATGCAGCACCTCCACTTGCAGTCATATCACCAGTGAAATCACCAGAAGAGGCATAAATTGCCGTCTGACTAGCACCTATATCCAAAAACGGTACTGCCTCACCGCTATACGCCGCCTTGACTTCATCGGATGATAAAGCTCTGTTGTACAGACGAAATTTCGAGATCTCACCATCAAAATGACTGCCACCATTCCAACTGTCACGGCCTAAGTCAACTTCCCAAGGGTCAGTATCCCCACTATAAGTCCTTGTATCTACTGATACACCATTTAGATAAACAGTTGTCACGTTAGAACTCTGATCGTTAACCGCTAAGACATGATTCCATGTATCAAGTACTGTAGGAAAACTAGTCGTATCAGATGGGTCAAACTCATAAGTGTTACCATTACTGTGAACATATAACCCATGTTCAGGAAAATAAACTATTACACCATTAGAGTCAGCTGATTTAACTTTATATGAGACTTCATAAGACCAACTAGTATTAGCTGGTATTGCCACAGCATCCAACACACCCAAATCTATATAATCATCCACCCCATCAAACCAATAACTGCTACGGGTTTGCAGATCGTTGACTGTCTGGCTATTGACCAGATAATTGGATTGCTGGTCTAATGTGCCCTCTTCATCAATAGACAAATGTTTCGAGCCATTAACCTTAAAAGCTATAGGAACAGGATCAAGTGAACTTATCCCCACTTCCGGTGTTTCAGCATTAGCATACAAATCAACATCAGTCGTATCAGATGTTAACCGGATAGCCCTGTATCCTGTTGCCCCTTCCACATTCAATTCAGCGGCAGGAAGACTCGTACCAATTCCTACGTCACCATCAGCGTTTATCACTAACCGGTCATTAGTACCGAACGCATCATTGTCAGAAATAACAAACAGGTCATTACCGTCGTCATACCCTACAGTGAATTCACGCGAGGCATCCGATTTCTCGAAATGCAGCATGGCATCGCCACTGTCAGGTTTAATGGTGAATTCTATAGCCGAGATAGCACTTTCCAGTACCATGCCCGTAGCGCGTATCGTACCGTGAACGTTCAGGCCCGTTGCGCCTTCCATGTCAGTCGTATTTATCGATACACCCGCCGTGGCTTCCAACCGTATCTGGTTGGTTGCAGGACTGTTTATATATAAGGTATCGTCCGTATTCCGTAACTGGATCTTATTATCATCCGAAATCAACAAAGTATCGCCAACAATCACACCCAAAGATGCTGACAGTTCCAACTGGTTGTCTGCCGGACTGTTAATGTAAATGTCCTTGTTGTCCTCGTCACGGAAATACAGCTTATTGGCACCGGAGATGAACATCCCCTCACTGTGGATACTGTCCCATGAATCGTCCAGCGTCTCGAACCTGCCGCTGGAGTTCATGAACAAACCCATATCCCTCATCTGTACATTGGATGCACGAGGGCTTCTCTTGAATCCCGTAACCCAATTCGTTGGTTTCGATTGCATTCCTGTTCTCCCCTTAACCCAAAGGTAGTTTTGTCGTTATCGGTACATTCTTGATTGTCGGTACACGGTTCATTCCGTACCCGATTACATTCCCTACCACCGTGGTACGGTTCTTCGACCTTAAACCACGCTGCATCAGTACCCGGCCAACTTCTTCACGGTAATCGTTCAATGCCTGCGTAGCCATGTTGTTCCTGCCACCCGACATTTTAAGTAAAGCTACATGTTCCGCATACAAAATCACAGCCTCTATACCGTAATCCGGAATCTCACTGGCACCCGTGAAATTCGTATCGTACGGTTTGGGGTACCGGGCATAATACAAATCCAAATACTCGTCTCCCGTATATCCACTAGCCTTCACCTTGGTGAACGATCCCGTACTGACGAAATTCACCGCTGCTCCATCGCCGTCCGTAACATAAATGTTGTAACTGGCCGTTTTCGACATCTTGAACCCGTACTCGAAAATAGCCTCGTTGTAACCATCTACCTTGGCCGTATCAATCCCTGCGTATTCCTTATCGGTAGCATCTGCAGCGTTCCGTACCTCTACCCTTAAAGGAGAAGTTACAGCCGAATCAATATACACGCTTACTGAAAACAGTACCGCTTCATCCGATAACGTGAACGGCCCAGCAAAAGCCGCCGGCGTAGAAGTAGCACTCGTTTCACTGATAATGGATCGTGTGTCCCCGGCAGAAATGGCAGGATACAGGTTCAGTACCTGTAACGTTTCATTGCCTCGCTGTACCTGATACCGGTCGCCATACTGGAAAGTATTAGTCCTACCACCTACCAGCCCGCTAGAAAATGTTAATGTCTGCGCTGTCTGGCCCGTAATGGTGGCACTGCTATTGTCCGTCAGGTTAAAAATAACGTCAACGTTATCAGTAATCCCTTCCGTGTCAAAAGCCGCATCGTCGTCCGTGAAAGTAGTGGAACTCACAACTGATGACGATGCTACGCCCTGCGATAAGACTTCAGCTGTTACACCGAAGACATCGAAATGCGTATAGATGCTGGCAGTGGAATCGGGGTTGAACAGGTTGCGCAATCCCGATAACGGATGCTGGGCAATCCGGTAGAAAACCGTACTGTGATACTGGAACAAGTCCAGCACGCTGATGAAGTCCGAAGGTAACGCATACTCGTAGGTATTGGCCTCAATAGCTATCTGGCGCCGACCCTGCAACAACGAATGGCCTTGGCTGATGCTGTCTTCAGCAACTTTAGCCTGTCCGCGATTGATGAAATCAAGCAGTTCGTCCCGCGTTTCACTGGAACCACCGCCCGTGTCATACGTTACAGCACTGCCAAAAGTGCCTTCGGTCGGTTCACCCAGCCTTTCCCTCAACAGTATCTTCAGTTCGTTCAAGCTGTACGGCATTTTTCTCCCACCCTTCTATCTTTCCCGTGGCTATATCTATACAGGTGCCATCTTCCAACCCGTACTTCTCAGCCAACGTATCTACCAGTTCAAGGTATTTGGCCTGCAGAAACTTTCGCGCATAATGTAAAGCGTTAATTTCTTCCGCTACCTCTTCAACCAAACGGTTGCGGTCGCGTAAAACGGCCAAATCCTCTTTACCTATACCTGTCCGGTAAACTTTACTTACCACTTTATCCATGGATCATTACGAACCCGTAGTATATCCATACAAGTAATAGGTTGTGGCACCGACTTTTACCGGGAACTGCTGAGAAAGCGTGCCCGCAGAAGTAACAGCGTCCGCAGGAAGTTTCAATGCATCTCCGGTTACGTCGGTAAGATCAATCCCAATGCCCGTACCGTCGTTCTTGACAACGAGCGCAGTCGGATTGTTGGTGGTATCAGCTTGTTCTATCGTAAGACACGGTTGATCGTCGCCTACCGCACGATAAATCCTAACATAGCCTTCTGAAGTGAGGTTAGCCCCCAAACTCATCCGGCGTAAATGTACGCTGTATGGTGAGTACTTCTCCCAATTTTTATAGGGAGCAATTCTCGTCGCATGTGCCATTTATCCCATCCTCCGTCCTTTAAAATATAAATGGTCTTATCTGATTAAAGCCGGAACGCAGGTTTTACACCCGCGTTCCAGTTGGTTTACAAGGAGAAACTCAAATGAAACCCCCTATTAGGCGCTAATGGTACCTAAGCTGTCGCCTTGGGTAGCTGCTGCGGGTAACGACTGCTTGATACGCATATTTCCGCCCTCTACCCACATAAAAATGGTACCAACCTGTAGCACCGTCAATTTAGTTGACCCAGCACTGGTGTTATCCAAATCAACCAGATGAACCTGCAATGGTAACGCGTTGGCCGTATCAATAGCCGTTTCCGCAGCAGCTCGTATAGCGACTGATGATCCGCTATAGTTCGCTTCCACTACTCCCGCACCACCTAATTCAAGGCCCATCTCAGCTGAACTAAGATTGTTGTTTACAACTGCCATTTTTGAACCCTCCTTATGCGGTAACGCCAGTTAGTTTAAAGTTTTTGGCCCTATCATCGCATAGCAACTGACATTTCATTTTCAACTGGCCCGTTATGGCCGCTTGATCCGTCGGCTCTTTGAACCCTGAAAATTCCATGTTAAGTGCCGGGTGGATGTACATATGGGTGTGGTTCTTATTAATACCGTAAACCTCGCCCGCAGGACAATACGGATCAGGATAAATGGTTACCCCGAAACTCACCCATTCGATGTTTTGACGAAACCCTATCTCTGCCATGTCCGCATTCACACGCGTACGCTGGCCTTCAAGTTGCAGTTCCAGTGAACTGTAGATGTCCAGAGGGCAAAAGATGCAGTCTACACTGTCCGCACCACCCTGATTGGCATCATTCAGCCCGTTCGCCAATTCGTCTAACGTAATCGAACCGCCAACCGCTTTTTCTCGACCGGCCCAGATATCATCCGCAGCGCCCGATAGAAAACCGTTGTAATCGAATTGTCCCAGTTCAGCAACCGCAATACCGCCATACGTATCAGCATTGTCTACGATAGCTGCCAGTCCGGTGATTTCTTTACCGCCCGAACCCGTACCATCCGAATAGGCTCCATCAGCCAAGAGTTTGCGGATATCGTCCAACGCTCCCGCCATCTCTTCGCCAAACAAATTAAAAATGGTGTTCCTGTCACGCGTAGGCAACCGCCGGATATCGTTGATGGCCATCAAGTCCTTGATGTTCATCGACGCATTGGATACCAGACTGTCTTCATCAATGGTTACATTGACATAAACATTCTTCCATTCCAGCGTTCCTTGGGCGAACTGCTCAACACGAGTCGTGTCAAACGTATCGAAACCCGCGTAGAAACCCCCATTATTCCGCTTATACCTGATTTTAATATTCAACGGCGATCCCGTTGCTTCAATCGCTTGATCCTGAAAGATTCTCAGGGCGGCTGAATCCCGTGATAGTACCGCTGTGTTCAGATCACCATGCATCGCTAATGTTGCAATGGTTATCTGGTCTAGTACTGCTGCCATGGATATACTCCTCTTATCTTAATATGACAACAGCGGTAGAGAGCAGGATAAACGGAACAGTCTCTACTCCGTCCCGTTTACCTCACTGTAAATTGTTTGCTTAACTTATCCAGCAAATCTGGATTTTCAGCCAGCATCTTGGCTACACCCTGACTTTGTACCTTGCCAGTGATGATGTCGTCCGCTTGCTGATCGGATGTTGCAGTACTCGAAGATGGAGAAGCACTCCCCTCGTTTACCGTACTCGCTGCATCTATTGATTCACGCCGCTGCTGCTTCTTCTCCGACCTCGCTCGACTGTAAGCCGAACCCAAACTGATAACCTTGCCGAAAGAGATATCATCCCCGTCGTCACGGAATTTCATGGCTGTCTCAGCGTCTTCCGCTGATAAACCGAAACTTTCCATCAGTTCCTTGGTCTTGGAGTCGCGTTCGCGGACGCCCCTCAACTCGTCAACTTGAGATTGCAGTTTACCGTATTCGGTAACCAACTCTTCAGTTGCCTTGGAATACAACGAAAACTGGTCGTTGGGCACGCCATTAGCGGGAGGTTGATCAGAAGGTTGAACATCGTCATAGTATCCGTCCGCCGCTGACGGCGCCGGTTGCTGATAACGGCTCAACGTATTTATCTGATTCTCTAACGCCTGTATCCTCACGTCCCGTAATCCCAGCTCTTTCTGGAGTTCGCTGCGTGCCTGACCCAACTCGGTTATCTTACGGTTCCCGTGTTCCGCCCGTTTACGCAATTCATCCAACTCATGCTGAATAACATCAGGATTGTCGGTATCCTGCTGTTCGACTGTAGCCTGTTCAGGGGTTCCGGTTGTCTCTGCCGATTCTTCAGAGGCCGGTACCACTTCTTCCTCCACAAGCCCTTGGTCATTTAATTCCTGTTCCATCTTATATCAATCCCCTGCCATTTTAATATAATAATTAATTCTTTAACTGTCCCGCCAATGTCCATAGACGTGTTAACGGAACATAACAGTTGTTGATCTTCTCCTAACGGTATAACACACAAAAAAGTTTAAAGTCAACTCTTTTTTTATTCTTCTTCAGAAACATCCTGTACCGGCGATTCATCGTCATCCGGTTCCAAAGATCCGCCACCGGCCATAATATCATATATCCGGCGTTGTTCTTCCAGCAAATCCAGCAGGATTTCAGTATTGACTTTCAATAAAGCCAAGAACCTGTCCGCCAACACCTTGTCCGGTAAGATCGAAGTGCTGATCTTGCGCCTATGCGTACTCGTTTGCGCCATTTCCGTCACCCTTTCTTTATCAATTTTATCACACAAGCCAATAGCCACATCAGGCCATAAGCCAAAAAACACATTAAGAACATATCAATTATCACTAAACAAGACCCTTCTACATCTGCGGCATGGCCTGTTCAGGAACCCCCTGACCTAACCCCGGCAATCCTGTTAATCCGCCGCCAATGCCCGCAGCTTCTTCCTGCGTTTCCGTAATGACTTCATCCTGCGGCGGTGCTTGACCGTACATCCCCTGCTTGCCCGGATCAAACCCAACCGTTTGGCGGATCTTGTCACGCAACTCAGGCCTAACCTTCAGGCCCGTAAACGATAAGAACTCTTCCAAATCGTAAACACCCAGCTGCAATAACTGGATAGCATAATTTATCCGTGCAGTAACGTTATGCGGCAAGTCAGCCTGCGATTCCACTTTCACATCCCATAATAAGTCACGCATACCTTCCGACCATAAAAGCCATTCGCCCGAACCCCACTGTTGCGTCATTCTAGGATCTTCGTATTCGTAAAACTGTTGCATCAAGTAAATCTCCAGCCTCGCTTGCCGGCGATAACTCTCGTCCAAGGAAACCATCTTGAACGATTGACGCGTTAACGCTGCCGCCTGCAGCGAATTCGCCAATACGCCCGACGTACCCGACTTAGCCGACCCCAGCATCACGTCCTGAACACCCGCCATATCCGATCTTCCGTACGTCTCCATCTCTTTCATTAACATGAACACGTCCTGCGATATCGGTGCAGGAGACAACCTCTCGATCCGTTTACCGGCTATCGATCCCTGACTCACAGGTATCATCAATCCGGGCTGATTCGTAACGTCCTCGGCCAATAACGCCCCTTCCTCATACATCCACTGGTTGTTACCCGCTAACATGGCATTGGCTATCACCATGTTATAAAGGATATTCACCGCTTCCTGTACAGTTACAAGCTGATCAATCTCTGTCTTGCCGAAAAACTGGTGCGGCATCGGGTTAGCCTGATACGCAACTACCGGAAATTCCCGGTGCCAATACGGATTTGGCCGATCAACCACCACCTTCTTCTCATTAACTATCGTTATCATCCGGCCATTAGGATATTTCAAAGCTTTCGGCGGTTTGTCCGCTTGCATATTAACTTCCGGCGTAGCTTCATTGTAATACAACTCGTATACCGGATACCTGACACGCTTAAAATTAGTGGCTTTCTCCAAATTGTTGTCGTTATTGCGGAAATAATTTGTTACCTTACTTACCGTATTCAAGATACCGTTATCCGTCTCGTAACTTTCCGCTTCACCACCGGCGAAATCCCGTTCCTTAATCCGGTAAATGCGTTCTATGTCCGCTACATCCATATCCATACGCGTAATAACGTATTTGTGATCCGTTAAATCCACCCTCGTACCATACGGATCAGGTAAAACGTCTTCCGGATGAAGTATGGGCAGGTTAACCCTGTTTTTTACCGGATCATAAATAACTTTCCGGTATGCCGTGCCACCCACCAAGACATCAACCAGCAGTTCCGCTATCTGTATACCCTCGTTACGCGATTCGTGTTCCGCTGACAACATCGTCTGTAACCGTTGCGCCAAATCACCGTCCGTAACGCCCGGTATAGGGATTTCCAACTCGTTAACACCTACCGATGCCTGCATGAACGGGAAATCGGCTTCTACGAAATATTTGGGGTACCCGCGCATCAGAATCGGTCGTAACGTCTCGATTATCGGCCCAATAAGATCACGGCTGATCCGGAACCGGTGTCCCGGAACACGTTCATCTATGGCAACATCGTCATCAACATCTTTCAGGTAATGACTGCCCTTATAGACCAACATGTTTTTCCGCATCTGACGCCATCTCGGTCGGCAAGCTTCTTCCGATTCGCTCTTCAGTACCCTAAACGCTTCAAGAATGTCTTCTTCACTGCGAATGGAATCAAAACTTTTCATCTTGCAACCCCTCCCAATTTAAGCATAATTTGTCCAGTGATCTTTCGTTTCCAGTATCGACAGTTCACGAAACCTCGACGTTTCAAACTGCCGTTCAAAATATTTCCTGCTACGTGCTGCCGGTCGGCAATAATGCGCATATAACCCGCCAATAAGCGAAAAGACCAAGTCATCATAGAAACCGTCTTCCGGTTCGCCCTGTTTCCTCGGTTTGCCTTTCTTAATAGCTTGCGGTTTCCCGTTCACCGTATGGAAATTCATGCATTCCCGTAACGTTTGCTGACACGGTATCTCGATCTCGTCCGCATGGATGGATTCCTGTAGCATACCCACCCCCCGACGACGCGTATTGCTCTGGTTACGCCATCCAAACCGATTGGAGTTTACCACGCCCAGATCGCGTTCAGCAACAATCTCACGGTAATCCCATTTCTCCTGCAATAGACTAACTACCGTACCGCCGTCCGCATTATTCTCCGGACATATCCACGCGTGACCGTAAAACAATGCCAGATAATACATCTGTTCAGCGAACTCGTCAATACTTACTTGCCTGCCGTCATAACCACGGATCTTAGCTACCATCCGTAACGGTAACCGCTGCAGCACAATTGCCGCACTATAGTCACGCCCATCCAATCCTTCCGCATGGTCACTGCCCATCACGTATTCCGTGTGCGGTTCCGGAGGATAGAAAATCTGCGTTATGCCTTCCGGATCATCCTTGAACTGCAAACCCGCGGGTTCTTCCGTTATCATACCGCGATTAACCGGTTCAAAAACGTATTGCCGTAACGCTTTCTGCAAATACGACATGTCGAAAATGGTGTTCGTACCCTTGTGAAACGCATCTTCCGGACTGCAGGGATACTGACGGTTGAATTCCACCATGCTTCCCTGACACCTGTTACGGATCGAGGCACGACGCCATTTCATGTTCTCCATCGTCAGTTCCGGATAAACATCCATCATGTACCATTCGTTACCGTAAACCGAATCGCTGCTGTCCGACAAATGGTTCTTAAACAGTTCCCGTTCGTTCTCGTCCGCAAACGGTGATGAATATTCTTCATGGTAATACCACGGTACAAACAAGGCACAGAAATCACTTTTACCTTCGCTCGCCCGTTCCCATTCGGTATGGAAATCGTCCCCGTACCTGTTAGCCGTCGTCTCCAAACAAATGAAAGTGTCCGGGTTGTCCGGTACCGTCTGATACAACATGCTTAACGTCTTGCCAAGGTTCTGGAAAAAAGCCGCTTCACTTAAATGCACTACCTGAAACGTAAAACTGGTGACGTTCTTTTCGCCCTCAACCTTTATCGTCGATCCTACCGGGTCACCAAACTTCATGAACTGGCCCATACGCGTACTTTCACGGTCAAGTTCCAACGGTAAGTTACTGTAAAACCTCTCGTACATCGAATAGATATTGGCCGCAGACCCGCCCTTCTCTTCCGTGATAATCAACGCGTTCGTTTGCGGTTCGCAAATGGCACGCAGAAAACAGTAAGCCCCTATACCAGTACTCGATCCCTGTTGACGTCCCTTAAGTTCCAGCAACCTGACAGGTTTGCCTTCATTCACCTGACCGTAAATCGATTGCAAGACCATCAGCTGCGTCTTGTTGGGTACCAACGGAGTTACTTGTCTCGTCTTGTTCAGGATCTTCAGCAATCCCGTCATCGCCGATGCCACCGTCTCCGCTGATTTCAGCAGCAGTGCCGGTGATTGCCGGTACACTTCCTGACATGCCAAGCTGATCGAATTGTTTGCTTCCGAGTTCATCCAGTTTACCTACCAGTATATTAACATTCTGACCGTTGCGTTTAACCTCTTGAGCTTCCTGTTCGTGTTCCAACCCCACCATCTGTCGTTCCAGCTGCATGAACGATACCAAAGCGTCCGTAACATCCTTCAAACTTCCCATGGCGCGTTTGGGATCGTCACACCGTCGTGCCAAATGCAGGATGTCAAACATGATCTCCTGCGATTGCTGTACCTTCTCCAACTGTTTTAACCGGATCGTGGTCTTGTCCTTAACCACGCGCTGTTCAGTTTCATGCTGCGTTTTCTTTATCAGAAAATCGTCGTAAGCTACCGCTCGATCCGGCCAGTTATACTCTTTTGACCAGTTACGCCACGCTGCGTTCGGGTTCTTGCCCGGATGCAGTACCCTGAACGCTGATGCCAGTGACCGGAACTCACCCACATCCAAATAAACCAAAAACGCCTGATACGCTTCCAGACTCTCTTCCGGTACCCTGTCCCAAATCCTGTTAACCAGAAAATCGTCCAGCGTTTGTCTCTTAGCCAGTTCCTTGACACTCATTCTTCCATGTACCTTCGCCAGTCGTCCAGCACAATGAAACACGGCGTGCCTTCACCTACCCAAGCACCTTCAATATTGAAATCAAAATATTCTACCGCTTCCTCTTCCGACATGCCGCCACTAACCAACGTCCCAATAACTTTTTTGTAATCATAACATAAAACCGGCGATTGACCAAATCTTGTCACCACCCCAACAATAGCTTCATCGTGACCGTCAACCATCATCATATCCATCAACCTCAACCCCCTACCATCTTAACATCACTGAAATCCAGTACCCGCTGATGTACCACCCCGAACAAAGGGAATTCCAACTGTTCCGCACATCCAAGACCCAAATAGTTCGCCCGCTCTTCCGGAAAATTCAACAAGGCCAGAAAATGCTTGTCATTCCCCAACCCCCTCGGCGCACCAAATATCCGGTACAGTTCACGGTCATAAGCCAACCCGGCTTCCTTGGCCGTGTCATAAGTACCCAGATACTTGTTGCATAACCTCGCTATCCAGCGGTACCGACCCGAATGCGTCTTCTTTGCCGTCACGCCACGGTACCCTTCACCGTTATAGTCCGAATTAATACCGTTCAAACTGGGATCTGCCGGCCGTAAATTACCGTACCGGTTATCCGTATCGTCACGGTTAATGTGATCCAGAAGTTTGGGTACGTCACCGTAATGATAAGCCGATGATGACTTGTAGAGCCATACCAACCGATGTATCAACAAGTTTCTACCCAAGAGCTGGGTAGCGTAAACACCCGAACCGCCGCGTTGCCGGTACCCCACAGGATCACCCATCTTCCTGCCTCCGCCCCGAACACCTTCCAAATAAACCAGCGGCCTAGATTTGTCCAGCTCCAAATACCCGTATTTCCGATGCAATACCCCTTTAGTAATCTCTTCGTCCCGCGCCTTCTCACCAGTATGCACGATCAACTCCTTCCGCTCTTTCTTTACGCCATAACTCCTCGTCCGAAGGGACTCTCGCACGCCGATCAAGACCCGCGTGATCCACCTTCTCCGATTCATAGACCCGCTGACCCTCGATATCTATCTCGTTCAGCTGCCTGACAAGTTCCAATACCTTTTCCGTTCGACGACGATCAAAAAACTTGGCCTTCCAACCACATAAACTTATCAAATCCAAAACCAAGTCGCCTAATCCCGCCATTTACCTAGCCGTCACCATCCAGTAACGATTTCTCGTAAGTTTCCAAGTCGCGTCGAAACCAACCTCGCCAGAACCCGTTCTGACTCGTACGCGTACGACCCCACGTATCCTGATTGTCCGGATCAGCTTCCCTCTTCCTGATATAATCTCCTACCTTGATACCGTACTTGCTGCCAGCAAACACATTGTTGGCATGAAACAGTACCCGTTCCCCAAAGTAATCCAAAGCCGTTAAATCTGCACGTTCCAAAGCAGCAAATGTTCCTCGTCCCGCAACACCATCAACATCAATCCATCTCTCCACATTATTAGGATGCATCTTAGTATTAACTGCCATCTGAAGAATCATATCACTTCCACGCTTACCAGCATTAACCTGCATATCACCATATTGCATCTGTACTGGTGGTGGATACCGATCAAGGTTCATCTTATCCCACAAATCTTTATAGAAATCCAGTGCATGTTGACGGGTCATCTCACGCATATCCTGTTCACTGGCTTCTCTTCCAAGAAAGTCACTGAAACTCTTTTGCGTGATACCCATATTCGTCTGACCACCCTTATCGTTAGGATCGTCCACGTATCCTCCTTCGTGTTCCAAGACCATCTCTACCCATGCCTCAAATCTAGCCATGTCTTCTCCTTTATTTCCTTCTATTACGTTTTTTTGTTTCCAATAAACATATCAATGGTGCTGCCAGTAGATATGAAACATTAAGTCCATACATAACTGATATAAGACCTATTGCAATCTTTGGCCCAATAGAGCTTACATCATCCAAACTTCCTAACATTGAAACCAAACCAATCATAAACCCTAAACAACCATATCCAATTGCACATGTCCTAACTGTTTTCCAAAAGGCAATAGCAGTTTCAAGTGTTTCGGTATCTACATTTTTCCATATAGCAGAAAATGATAATAGAAAAGATCCTCTGTATGCTACTAACAAAGTACCGACAGTAGGAACAATAACAATAAATCCTGATGGTGCATCTAGGAACTGTGCTACCCCGCCCGACATCACCATGCCCGCTACTATCGGCATAATGATCAGAAACAAATATTTAATAAAAGCCATCTCACCCCTCCTACCTAACCGGCAATAAAGAATATTATCACTAAATACATCAGAACCACAGCTAGTATAGCAGCTGAAAAAAATATAACCAGCGTCCTCATTACATCAAAAAGCATAACCACCCATCCATCTAAGTAACGTCACCATCCCCATCGAAGCTAAAATAATGATGATAGCAGATGTAAGCATAATCAGCAACCACCAACCTAACCCATCATTCATCCGTTATTTAACCCCCCACCGAAACCCCTTCCTTCCTTCCCTCATCAGAATAATAAACCTTCATCAACTCCTGCGCCTTTACCCCAAACACAATTATCTCTTCCTTCAACTCTTCATAAACAGAAAGAATCTCGTCCGTACCCGCAGAACCATCATGATAAAGCTGTACCTTCTCAAGCGTACCGTCAAGGTTTAACACTATCTTCAAATGATTGGTTTCCTTCAAATGCGGATCTATTACTAACCTCATCTCCCCTCTCTCACCTCACAAGAGCTTAATACCTACCATAAATCCAATTGCCGCCTTATTTCCCCCGCCAAGTAATCATCACCCTCGTCCACACCCTCATCCCCATCCTCACTGCCGTCCAGAATCAAGTCCGTCATCGGCCTCAAAATCCATGCCGGACACAAATAACACGGCCGCTCCTTAAACGGTGATACCTGATCCTCCCACTTGCCCTCGCGTTTGCCGTTCTTGCCCGTTATCCAACCGCAAATCTCCAGTTCCGGTAACCCATGCAACCTCACTAACACATATTTCCAGTCGTTCCGGTCTTCCGGATGCAATATCAAACTTCCTCGCGGAGCTAAAGTCGATCTCACCACAATGTCATCACCAACCTCCGCCGTGCCCTTGTAATCTTTCCTGAAACCTCGCCAATCTAAACCCAAAACTACCGAAACTCCCAGTCCCGCCATGCAGCCCCTTACCGAAACTTCACCGTCGTCCCCGCTATACCCATGCGATTCAGCCACCCCCAACCCACGGTTCATCCCGTGTCTCTCCATGCCAACTTCCCTCGCACGCAACAACTGATCCTCCGATAACGTTAACCTGACTATCGACATAACCTATAACCCCCCAACCACCTCAATCAAGATCAAATAACTCCAACTGCTCACTCACCCGACGTTTCTTCTTCCTGCCATTGCCCGATGGCACCCTCTTCCTTATACTTATACTGTCTCCCTTACCCACACTCTTTAATCGGTCATCATTATATATTCGTTCAACTAACTCTATACTTACACTAGCCTCTTTCACACCATACTCGAAATCATGATATAACCTGCCCACATGATACGTACCGTCATTCTCCATCACTCCCGCTTTCTGTAACGCATCCAAAATAAGTTTCTGGCCCGCACTCGCCTGATTGTCCGGATCTACCCTCCTCGTCCTATTACTCCACACAAAATAAAAATCTACCGGGTAACCAACAACCTTGTCCAATCTCGTCCTAAACAATCTCGTTAACGCTAACTCTACCGCCTTCTTTACCTTGCCACGCTCATGAAAATGACTCCCAAACATCTGGTTCAATGTCGGTAACCGATACACGTCATGATTAAACTCCACACGCTGTACCCTGCCACACGCACGCCTCGATGATAAACCACGCTCAGGTAAATATAATTCCATATACCTTCAACCCTCCAAGTTACCGGGGGGTACCCCTCCTCTTACCCTTCACCATACTCCTGTCACGCAACGCATGTCCACGCCTCCTCTTCTTGCCCGTCACAGATTTCCAAGTCCATGACCTTCTCCCTAACTCCACATCCAACCCCTCTGACCGGATATAAGCCACTAACCTCTTCTCACTCATACCCAAATCCTTGGCTATCTGATCCACACACCCCCCATACCTCATCATCACAACTATCGTCTCACGATACACAGCCGGATTGGCCTCAACCATGTCCTTACCCCATTTACCCATAACCTATCACCATATCCCTCCCCATCCAACCAGTATCCACCATAGCACAAAACATCCCCCAATGTCAAGCACACTCACCAAACGCATCCCCCCATCCCACACTCCCCACACGCACAGAAACTCTCCGTACACGTACCCCCCGTCCATAAGCTCTCTCGTGCCGACATGGGCTAAAACACCGTTTCTTCTTTTTTCGCATGGGGGGCGGGCGCGGGTTCGGGCCTGTGGCTGCGCCTGCCCACCTGCCTGCCCACCTGCCTGCCCACCTGCCTGCCCACCTGCCTGCCTGCCTGCCTGCCTGCCTGCCTCAAAGTATTGACGCCTGAAAAACTTGTTTTCGGATATCAAATTATTATGTAACCTTTTCCGCCTGCGCTGCGTTTATCTGATTGTAGTAAATCGTTGCAGTTAAGCAGTTAACTTTAACCGTAAACAATGGAGATACATAACATGAAATACACAGTCGAATTTGAACGCGTTCACACGTCAACAATTTTTATTGAAATAGATTCAGAGAATGACGAATCGCTTGATATTGAAATTGACAAACTAGTTGATGATTTTTCATCAGGAAAATTATTTGGGTCTGATATAGAAAAAATGGCAGGCACTAACTTTGAAGAAAATGACGATCAACTTGAAATAATGCAAATTGAAACAGCATAGTAAAATCAACTTAACCGTAAAAAATAGGAGTTTCAAATGGTACTTTTGACAAGTAACACGAAAACGGAAAAAACAGACGCTGCGCAATCTGAATACCTGACCAAAATAATGCAACTTGCACCACACGACACGGCTGGTATCAAACAAAATGGAAAACGACACACTGTGTGTATGCATAGCACGCCATCATGTCGCGCGTTTTGTTTATTTGAAACAGGATATGGAAAATTCGAAAACGTTGCAGGCGCGCGGATTGAACGTACACAGTTCTTGTTTGACGCGCCTATTGAGTTCAAGGCACAGCTGACCAAGGAAACAGGAAACTTTATGCGACTATGTGACAAAAAACAGAAACGGCCTGCAATCAGGTTAAACGGGTTCTCCGATTTATTGTGGGAATCCATTATGCCTGAATACTTCGATAAGTTTTCCGACTGTCAATTTTACGACTACACAAAATACCCATTCGGCAAACGTCCTACAAATTTGTTGCCGGCTAACTATCACTTAACTTTTAGCAAGTCAGAGAAAACCACGCGTCAAAATATGTTGATGGAATTAACGCAAGGGCGAAACGTTGCCTGCGTGTTTCGTGATAAACTGCCCGAAATATACCAGCTAAACATTTCAGGCGTTACACTGGAAAACTTCGACATAATCGATGGAGACAAATCAGACTTGCGTTTCTTAGATGGTACAAACAAAGTCATAGGCTTAGTCGCCAAAGGAAACGCGAAAAAGGAAGAGAACAAAGGATTTGTTCTAAACACTGATAAACTAATGCACGCGCCAAACCTTGGAAGAACCAAAATAGAATCATATTACATGGACTCCAAGTTATACGACTAGCAAACTAACAGACACGCGCCCTTGGTTAGACAATCGAGGGCGCGTTTTTTTTTGCCCAAAATTAGCATATAGAAAACTAGTTTTTGCCTAAAGTGAACAAATAGCCGTTAAGGCGTCAAATTTGCGTTTTAAGCAATAGTTGATATATTTCGATGAACTAACATTAACCCCTTCAAAAAAACCTAACCTTGACCTATTTACGGCCCAAATAAGGGGTCTGTGAAACGTCTCGAAATGACCGAACTCGCCTATGCACACGCCTATGCATAGCCCACAAACGCGCGTCAAGGAAACGCCCACCTGCCTGCCCACCTGCCTGCCTGCCTGCCCACCTGCCTGCCCACCTGCCTGCCTGCCTGCCTGCCTGCCTGCCT
>Ga0114904_1000703_pt1 | contig 17584 bp, 35 predicted proteins | sample MalvirDeepMed_s6_FD_83498 | JGI IMG/M metagenome (GOLD analysis project Ga0114904, IMG submission 83498) | Marine viral communities from the Global Malaspina Expedition - Malaspina viral metaG DeepMed_s6 | ecosystem: Environmental > Aquatic > Marine > Oceanic | place: Mediterranean Sea... | reverse complement strand
GGCTGCCAATCAATCGGTAGAGGTTTGAAGAATTGATCTGTGTCCTTGTAGCCACTGATCTCCAGCATCTTGGCTAACGTGTTTCTGATATTGCCTAAACCGACAAGAGGATTATCCGGCCCAAGTTTCTCCAACGCTTCCGTCTGCCTGACTACAACCTGATTCAGTACAGCCAGCCGTTCGTCAGTCATACCGGAGCCTAGACCCACATTCACCGTACAATCCATAGAAGAATCCCATACCCGTGGATCTACTGGCACCCATTCGTTACGCAGGCGAACTACGCGCTCACGGTCCTGGTGCGTGATGATGAGTCTTAGCAATCCCTTGAACAGACGTTTGAATCCATCTTCTGCAAACAGTCTAGCCATCATTTCCAGATGCTGTTCAGCACCACGAATCGTAGCGGTTACAGCAGCCCTGGTTGTGGATTGAAGTACATCTGGATCTAAGCCCTGTGACGCAGCCGTCTGGCCGGTTCGAGATTCCTTCATGTCATCCAGATAGGCGACCATAGGAAACGCTTCCTTACCCAGGAACGGCACATCCAATTGCTGTACCATACCAGGCTGGCGCATCCTGATGATTGAACCAACTTCTGGATTCAGGACATCATCAATGTCCACCATACCTTCGACTACACCCGTTCTTGGATATAACGCGAAACTCAAGCTGTCCAGCATACCACGCAGTACGGCTGACTTGATTCTCTGAATATCTTTTGTCAGGTCGGCCAAGTCAGACCCAAAGAACACATGAGGCTCTGGGTCGCAAGCGAACATAGCAAACGGTATCTCATCGGCAGGCTCGTTGTTCACAACCTTGTAGCCATCGCCAATCGTGCATACACGCCTGAGTTCCGCTATACCGTCACCGTCGTAATCGACATAGCACCATGCTTCGACGTACAGTACACGCCTGCGTTCATAAGCTGACAAAGGACTGTTGGATGTGCGATCATTGTATCGTGCCCAATATTCATCCGTACCAGTAAAGGCAACTTCATCCGACAAATGCTCTTCTAGCAGTTTCCTATCGTATCCCAAGGCAACCAGTGATGACACCGTAGCCATCGTTCTGTGGCCTACAACCATAGCGTCATCGAGACTTGTGGCTGCTGCATCCACTAGGAACTCTTCCGGCGGCATTGTTTCTATTTTGACTTTATTGCGTTTGTGGTGACGTTTAATCTCAACATCGTATATCTGCGGTACTGGCATACCCTGGGCCTGCATCATCGCAGCCTGTTGTTCATCGATGCCCGGAGCTGGACGAGCTTCCACTGATACGGCTTCTACTCCATCCTCCTGTAGCAGTAGACCTAGCGCACCTTCGTCTAGATTTTCAAACGTATGCGTATGTACCTCTATAGAATCGTCCCACCACCATTTAACGAAACCGCCTTTATTCATCAGTGCGTCCTTGAACACGCTGTAGAACAAGGTTACGGCGTCGTTATCCTGCTGTATGATGTAGTTCAGATAATCCGTGGCCTGTTCAGCCATCGCGATATCTTCGCCGGAACGTGGCACAAACTCTACAACCTTCTCAGATCCAAAGAACACACGCATCATCGAAGGGAGTACGGCCTGCACGGAATCACGAACATCACGGCTGACAACCTGACTCCTGCCGTCTACTTCGTTGCCGAATGGATCGCCTTTGTAATACTTGGTTGACTCTGCCCTGATCGGGCTGATGTCATCGTCTATGTACTGGATCGCGTCTGTGATATAGGCACGAACTGCGGTTTGCAGTTCCTCCTCCGTCATCCCGATACCAGCTTCGGTTTCAGCCTCGTCTATATATGCCAAATTCAACCACGCTGCTAAAGATATGTAACGACATTCTCATTCTTTGATGACAAGATGTCTAGGGGCAACACCCTATTGCGGAGAAGACACCTTTGTTTGTTTAAGTTGGGCTGATACGCCAGTTAGCAGCCGAACCCCCTAGACTATCCCTGCAAGATCTCTTTTCAACTTACCCGAACGTCTGTTGGATCTTCCTCCTATAGCAGTACCAGCATCGGACGCAAACGTCAATACAAATGCATCTGCAGCATCTGGACTTTCTACCCCTCTTTTCTTCAGCTCTGCCTTAGATTCTATCTTGAGTTTACCTGTAGACGTATATGTATACCGCAATGTGGTAAGTTCTGATTTTAACCTGGCATCTTTGGGTAACCGCACATCCCGACCTTCAAGCCATCCTCTGGCCTTATACCACAATTCAGCCCTCAGGTTCAGGTATGTATCGCCAAGTGAAGGACTCTCGCTGACATTTATCGCATAAGCTGGGAGTCCCAATTCTCTAAGCCTGTCAGCTACCCCTGCGCCAAGCCCGATAGCATCAACAAATATTTCCTTTGGCTTCTCTTCGGCACTATCATATTCAGCCTTGATAGCACCCGTAAACTGCATTGTATCAAGACCACGCCATAGCCTAACAGACTCTGTGACAGAATTTCCCTTTCTCTTGCATAGAGCGGATGCGTCAGAACCGAATCTAGCGACATCGATACCCCAGACTACAGTACCAAATGTTGTTGGAAACACATCGCGTGTAATGGCACCTTCTGCCAATTCCATGCTTATGACCGTGTCATCATCCCCTTTAGGAAATTCACCAAGAACACGCACACGGTATGTATTAGACTCCGGTCCATAGCGGAGTTTGCATTCTTCAATATACTCGTTCGATACCCGTGACGTTGTTTCACACGACACATGAAATGTATTCCATCTATCTTCCAGTTTATGGAATGTATCATAAAAATATCCAGAGCTTCGTACAGGGTTGCCTGCTAATACCATAGATGCATGGTGTGCAGACATGGACCCACCGGCAGCTTCATATACCTGTTCTGGTACACCACTAGCTTCGTCACAAATAAGCAGGACATGATCTGCGTGAACTCCCTGCAAAGCGTCGGGCTGTTCGGCTCTGGATGTTCTTGCTGAAATAAAGTTTCTTTCAGAATCTTCAGCCAATTCTATCCTATCTGCACGTACAATAAACATTTCTCGGAAGCCTTCAGGTGCCTGCTTCAGCCAGGACTTAGCTTCCGGCAATAATGCATCGTGTAGCTGTGCGGATGTTGGTGCAGTTATAACTACTTTAGCGTTGTAGTGTACTGTGATCCACCATAAAGCGAGCCATGACAAACAACTCGTTTTACCTACACCGTGACCGGATCTTATCGAGACACCCCGATCACCATCAGCAACCGCCTGCATGACCTTTGACTGCCACTCATCAGGTTCTGCATTAAGGATTGTTTGTACAAACAGGGTAGGATCTTTACGAAACCTTTTTATTGATTTGGCAAAACCCATTTATTCTGGAAGTTCCACAAGAAAGCCAGGAGTCCCATCCCCAAACCAGCCACCAAGTTGATTGTACTCATAATACTCAAGTGCCTCTCCATAATCGGCACCATCGTCCATCAACTTCTCCAGTACTTTCGATTTATCATAAAGAAGTACGGACGGCTGACCAAATCGCTCAAGAATACCGACAACACAGCTATCGTACATTTCTGCCGGTTCCATCCTGATCGCATTATCAAGACCGTACTCTTCTACCTGTTCATCGAGATTCCTCATATATGACTAATATCCCCTGGATTGCCTTTGTCTCCTGAGTTCAGCTTCGCGTCTGCCCCCACCTAGAAGCCCACGGATCTTGTTAACACCACCCATGATTAACTCTTGTTCACGCCTTTGCCGTCCCAATTGTTTATTTCTGAGATTCTCTTCTGCCTGTTCCCAGGTCAATGTATCCCCTTCAAGCAAGGGAGGTGATTCTGTTGGAACCACCCCCTCCTTTCTTGATTCTGATCTAAGGGCATATAGATGCTGCATAGCAGCCTCAACCGTATCATGGGTTTCTATATCCCTCCAGCTATCGCCATCACTAACCTGAACAGTTCTATTGCTCAACCTATACCTTACGGGAGCTTGCGACAAAGCCGCATTACTCCTGAGTGGTATCTGCCCTTCTTCTGAACCAAGTAAGCCAGCAACACCTGGTGTCTCGAATGGATCTATCCTGTCACCCAGTAAGGATCTCGATGCTCTCCTTCGCCTGGTACGACGCATACCTGGCGTAAGAATATGAGGCACACCCTCCCATTCCTCTTCGGGTTCTGACTCTGTAGACATGAATACAGAGTTTCTAACCGTATCCGCTTCGAGCTGCCTGCGCTTGTTTAACCCAGGATTACTTGACGTCAATGCCTCGATTGAATCTGCTACCGCGTATTTATCGCCAGTATTGAATGCTTCTACCACAGACTCAGGAACCCTACCAAAATTATAGGCTAACGAGGTGACCACAGCTAACGTATCCGCATCCAGGTTATCATATATTTGAGGACTGATACTATTTCTAGCCCTGGGCATAAACTCGGTAGTCAGCCTTCTATCTATATCCCGATCAGCATCCTCTTCGGTAACGGACATTCCCTTGGTAACGGGTATAACCCTACCATCCTCGAGCGTAATTGTATCACTACCATAACCGGCCCTGTATGCATTTACATCCCATGTGCCCGTGGGCTGCCAGCCTTCTCGTTGGATAATGAAATCCCTGACAACATTGTATCTAGGATCTTGTCTTATCTCTATCGCCAGATCATCCTCCGGCGTTTCTTCTGTAGCAATCGGCCCCAACAAACTAGCCATCATCCCACCTTCGTTTAGTGCTTAACATTTGCACGGAGAGCTTTCAGGTGTCGTTTTGCTGCTTGCACCGTTTTATGGGTGGTGAGCTTCTTCCAACCACTCGCTCGCTTGACTTGAACCGTTTTACCGCTGAGTCGATACGGCATCTAGTTATTCATTTTTGAAAACGTATCGCCTGACGATCTACCCATATTCTACCTTGCATATACATCTCGTCACCCTTACCAAAGAATGTATCTATGACATACTGATATTCTTCTTCGTTCATAAATTTTTCAGCTTTTCTTTCATGTTTCGCATTAACAGCAGGATAAAGCAGGCATCCCTGATTGTCTTTGGCAGAGTACACACGATTCAGGCCATTCGATACATACGCTTCCGTTCCTCCCTGCTGCCACTCAGGATAGATACCGCGTTTGTTCAAATCCATCACTGACCTACAGATAGCTTTCCTTACTTCTGCCTTCGTATGTCCCACGCCGTCTGATTGCACATCCTCGACAATCGCTGCAAAATCCAATGTATCGGCTCGCAAAACATCCTCATCTGGAATGTAACCACTGGAAAAGGAATCCATTTGTTCCGACATATTAACTCTCCATCAGGTTTGTGAAACTTTCGATAATAGTATCAAGTTCTGGTAGCCAGCGGTGTTTGGGATTCAGTTTAGCAAGATTACTTCTATTCTCCACAACTACCGACCGAGTAGCCAATACAATTTTAAGATCGGCAGGAATCGGAGGCGGCAATTGCGCCACTGTTGCTCCAGCCAGATCCCGGTCATACTCATCACTCGACTGCGCCAGCATCTTTACGCGAGTACGTTCCGGCTGATCCATAGCCACAACGTGTGATGCCATGGCCAGCTTCTGGGTGTGATTCGTTTTCGCTTCATTGATTAAATCGGACAGCACACCGCGATCATCCTCGTTTATCTTTTTAAGTGCCTCTTCCAACTCAGCACTCTCAACTTCCTTCTTCGCCTCTGTCAACGTCAGTGTTCCATTGATGACAGGTTCTACGAGTTCAGGCTTACGCTTCCGTATCTTCTTCGCTTCCTGCACATACTGATGGTTCGTCTGGAAGGTTTTAGCGGCGTTGTCGCGGGATTTGGAACCTTGTGCAATTGTTTGCACAATGTCACCCAAGTCCGTTCGCGTACCCTGCCTTTCGCGAGCTTCTGCTTCCAAGACATCCAAGATATCTGGGTCTGCTGCGAGCATAGCACGTTGCTGACTTGTGAGATGTCTGCGCTGAAGATTCGTCGAGACAATCCACTCGCCAGCAGTTACACCATCGGGTGCGCTCCATTCGGTTTGCTTCGGCGCAATGCCCAAGTCATTACATGCCCTGACACGGTTACGTCCATCAAGTAGTTGATTGTCGTGGATCACCACAGGATGCAGTTGACCACGATCTCGTATGTCATCGACAAGCTCTTCATACTCACGACCAAACAACAACGGAAACTTCTCTGCTACCGGATGAATCTCGATCATAGTTATTTTTTTAGAGAAGGGAATTTTTTCTCGACACACCTTCTGACTCTGGCCTGCTCCGCTTCCGTACCAAACTGAGCTATCCTGGCTAGAGCATTCCTGGCATGAGAAATATCTGGGACCGGATAAGTTCTACCAGGACCGCAGAACGCGCTGTCCGGCAACTTCTTTCTCTGCTTCGTGGACAGAGTCGCCATCGTCACTCCTGAAGTGTGGATGATCCTCCAAGACTATACCGCAATATTCGCACGTTAGCCACAGTATCGTAGGTTCCTGCGTTTGACCACAACCTGAACAGCTTATGTGTTTAGTCATAAGACCTCCACATATAATCTTTTCTGTATTTAACTGGTTACTTTATTTCCAGATGTTTTCCATGCCCCACTTCCAGGCCATGTAATAGTACAGAAAAAACTCGTTGTTACGCAACGGTTTATGGAATACCATAGGTCTTCCATACCCCTCTTCCAAGCCTAATCAAACCGTAAGCTCCTCAGTTTGTCCCTCTACACCCACATCCACTACGTCACCCAGTAACTTCTTTTGTTGCCAGTGAAGTAGCTTGATACCATGCTCGTTAAAGTAAGCCATTACAGATTCTGGCGTTAAGGATTGAGTGTCCAATGCATCTGCAGCACTACGAAGCAATCTCCAGTCAATACCGGAATGAAACTTAGATCTTGCCCGTAAGTCGATAATCAATTGTTCATGCATATAATCTCCTGATAATTTCAAAATTACCTGGGACTCCTGTTACGTCAAGTCGGTATGTGTTGGGGTAAATAGTTCCTGCCCCCTGTTCAAGTAAGAGGGGGGGGTTCGCTGTTGCTTTAGCGAACGCGAGCGGAGGCGAGCTTGTGAGCAAGTAGGCGAGCGCAGCGAGAACCACAGCGTGGCAGCGGACCCCAAGCAGCGTAGCAGCAGCGACCCAGCTAAAGCTACGAGTGAGTAGCGAGCGAGGAACGAGCGAGCCGATTTTTTCTGGAATTGGTGTCCTCTTATTAGGACACGCTAGGCTTAGTCTGTCTCGGTTGGGTCCAGTTCCAAACCCTACCGAACTTGTAACCGGTTTTGGTTCGGTTCCCAGGCGCACGATAGCCTCCGGCTCTTTGTAGAAAGAGCGGCCTCCCCATTTCCGGAAGTCTCTCCTTCCTCCTCAATCAATGTTCTCGGCTGCTAACATTTCTTGCTTTTGCCTCTTGCGTATGCAACGGATATGTAGTAGGTTCTTTCATGTCAATTAATACTCTGCCGGAGGCACGCAACATGGCCAACCCAATGCAACTAGCAAAGCTCACGATATCAATCGCCATACCGGAAGCGGCCAGGAACGTATGTCCTACTGATGATGACTCGATAGATGAGTTCTGTGATGCTCTGGACTCGATCTATCTGCACTCGGTGATCAACGCAGCCTTGAAGGAACATATGGTTTTTGGTGACAAGACCCCCTGGATCGAATACCTGGAATACACGGTTGATGATGGCTTCGAGAAAACTACGTCATCTTCCAGATCTATCCTTAATTTCTAGCACGGAGGCACACAACATGGCAACCTTCACAGTGACTTACACGTTTACAGGTGAATATCAAGATGAGGTTGAGGCTGCTAACAAGGCTGATGCTCGAGCTATCGTTCGGGCTAAAATGCTCGAGGCTCCTGACGTTCTCGGTATCTTCGAGTGTGATGATGACAACCTAGATGCGGAGGAGGTGTAGCAATGGCTACGCTCTTCTGCTTCAGGTGCGGCCATGATAAGCCCTCAACCGATTTCAGCCAGGGTATCGAGGATAGATACTACAATATGTGCGCTGCTTGTGTGTCGGAGATCCTAGCGCAGCGAGGCGATAGTAAACCGAAGCTCCACCATACCAAGACTAAGCGCACTTGCTATCTGTGTCTCCGGTTCCTCTCGGTGGACCAGTTTACCAGGCGTAAAGTCGGAACCTATTTCTCAGCCTGTAAGCCTTGCAATAAGCACGTATTTAGTAAGAGAAGTCAGGCAAGGCGCAAGGCTAAACAGGGGGCAAAGTCGTGAGCAATGCTCAAATCGGTAAAGCCCTAAGTCAGATTCTGCTACTTGTCCTTTTCGCTCTGATCCTAATCAGACTTGGAGGCGTCTGATGCATCACCGCCCAGCTCAAAAATCCCTCTCGGAGGGGGCGCAAGCCCCCTCAAAGGTTTAGTAAAATGCAAACATATGACAACCTGGCCTTCGTGGTATTCGTGGCGATCCTAGCCTTTAGCTTCTGCGTCTGTGCCTACCTACTTGAGAAATGGCACGACAAGCAAGACAAGGCAGCCGCTAGGGCTACCATCAACCGTATCCAGAGGCACTAATCATGGAAAACGTAACCCCTACAGAGTTCTTCTTAGTCATAGGCCTTTACTCGGTCTTCTGTGGCCTGGTCGCTCATTCGCTGACTTGGAACCATATGTACAAAAAGATTCAGAAGCTCGAGTTGGAAATAGCTCAAAGGGATGAGGGGTTAATCTGGACAAGTTGCGGTGGTTGCGGTGGTACCTTGGAAAGGTGGGACTCTTATTGCGATTACTGTGGGGATGGTCTAGGTGATTAACCCTAACGGCCTGGTCTTATGGCAAGGCCCTTCTCGGATTAATGGTGATCCGATCATATGCGTAGTTACTGGCTTGACGCAGAAAACCAGTAACGAAAAAACCGGCAATATGCTACAAACCTGGATTCTAGCTGCGAATACTCCCCCCCATGAGGCAATCAAAAACGGAAAAAGTCGGTCGGTCTGTGGTGGCTGCCGCCACGATACACAGAAGAAAACCGGCAAGCGTTCCTGTTATGTTGTCGTGCATCATGCACCCTTATCGGTCTATAGGGCTTTTGAGCGTGGATCGTATGCTAAAGTAGATTGGTCAACGTGGCCTGACTTGGTCGCTAACCGCTTCGGGCGGCTCGGGTCATATGGTGACCCTGCTGCACTACCCTTGAGCGTCTGGGACCGATTCACGGCTCCCCTCGATGGTTGGACCGGTTACACTCATCAGTCCGGCTCTGCTCGTTTGCGTGATGCGTTGAAATACTGTCAGGTGAGCGCAGACAGTCTAGCCGACGCAGAAGCCGCTAGGGCTGCCGGTGTCGGGAGCTTTAGGGTTCTCGGTCCGGATTCGGAACCCCGTCAACCGTGGGAAATGCACTGTCCAGCGTCTGAAGAAAAAGGCTACAAGAAAACGTGCCAGGAGTGCGGAGTATGTCGCGGTATCGGTGGCTCTCACGTTGTGATCAATAGCCATGGTACAGGCTCGGTAAACTTCACGGAATACAATAGAAGACCATTAACATTACCCGTCCTAACATAGGAGAAAAAAATGTCAGACCAAACAAACAGACCCTTGTATAAAATCGCTGCGGAAATCCGGAGAGATTGGGTCAAGGTTCCGGCTTCGGCTAACGCCTACCTAATCCCCATGATGCAGCTCAACTCGGTCGATGACGACTACGGATTTGACTCAGGAAAGTCAGTCGTTAGGTACTTCCTCAGCAATGCTGCCACCTGGAAAGGTCCAGAGGCGCGTAGGATTAAAGAAGAACTCAAGCGCATGGTAGGTGCCTAATGGCAGACCTTCGAGAGTTTAAGGTTGTCTACACTTGGGAAGGTGAAGTAGAAGTAGAAGCCAGGGATGAAGAGGAAGCTATGGAGGAAACCTACAGGCTTCTTGACGGTTGCGGCGGTGATCCCAGGCAATTATTCAGCGGTAGCGATGACTTCAAAGTGAGGGAAACACGATGACCGATTTCGATGCAATGGCTAGGAGGACCGACCCTGATACATCACATATCGCTGCGGTCACGGTCGATGCCAGCAGGCTTGAAGGGTTTGTTCTGTCGATTCTCGGTCGATATCCAGACGGTCTAACAACCAGGGAAATAAGCACACTGTTGTCTATAGATATGGTGTCAATATCCCCCAGGATGAAACCGCTCGAGAAAAAAGAGTTAGTCGAGCGCACAACTGACAGGCGCGGTCGATCAATCGTATGGAGGGCAAAATAATGCGAGTTGAAAAGGTCGGCACGGTCGGAGTTGATTCCGGAACCATTGCGATAATGGACCCGTGCTATCATATCCGCGATAGAGACAAAGACGGTCAAATAGACGACAATGGCCCACCCTCATAAGAGTTAAGCCAGGAAGTATACAAACTCCTCGAGGATTCCCTGACAACCAACATCCTCCTCGAGGATTCCCTGACAACCAACATCACTGGCAAGTTTGCAGGTATCGAGTATGGGGTAGCCGTCGCCTGTCGGTCGGGGTATGGCGATGGCATCTATCCGGTCTACGGTATCATAGCTTCTAATGATGAGACTAATGGCATGGGCGAGAGATGCATGGGATTGTTGATTGACTTCTCTACTAACAATACAATCGGCTCCGTACTCGGTGGTGCTATGGCGGCACATGAACTCACTAACTTCGGGCGGTCGATATGAGAAACCAATGGACAATTAGTAAAGACCACATAGATGACGGTCGGGCGGTAGGTATGATAGGTCCCAGCTCAGCAACGCTAAGTGCGGAAGAAATCAGAAAACAGGGCTACCATTTCAAAATGTATGATGATGATGGGAATTTGTATTATGAAGGATATTCCACAACGAATGACGATGAGTCTGCCTTTGGACCGTTGTGGAATTTTGGAGAACCCAACGCAGGATGCACTGGGATAAAATACAGAGGCAAGTCCGGTAGCTACGAATGGCTATAACCCACAAGGAGAAGTCAGATGAAATTTGCAGAAGATGAAAGGGACGGATCGGAAGTGAATATCTATCCAAGTGTGATTGTGCAGTCGAAGCGCAAGCATCCAGGAAAGACTGCCGGTCACTACACCGTGGAATTCACCGTGTCACTGTTTGGCACTGTCGATGACAACATGATATGCATCGAAGACACCACAAAAGAGTTCGGTCACGATAATGACGGCAACGTAGTCGAGGTGGTTAATGATAATCGAGACTCCCTGCGCCTCACGCTGATGGAGTTCGCTGCCATCATCGATGCTTCCAGTACAATATCCCGACATGTTGCCTCTGATTGCGATTGCGAGTTCTGCAGAGATGAGGATGAGTCCTAATAGTGGACAATGCGACTGTCGTCAGAGACACGCATACGCTAGATTAGATATGGTCAAATTAACGTCAATCAGGAGGGTTTTTGTCTCAGCAGGAATGGGCGAGAAAGGAGCTGCGTCGTCGTATCGATGATAGCGGCCTTGGGGTTACCAAGTTCAGTAAGACCAGGCTTATCAGAGATCCGTCTACGGTCCACAGGTGGCTTGCCGGTGGACACATCACAAATGTTGTGTGCGAGTGGCTATTAGGTAACTGGAGAATACTAGAAAACGACTCGGTCAATGAGTGACCCTGATGAAAGGCCTAATGATCTGGACAGGCAAAAACTGATCCGCGACCTGGCTCACATAACAAAAATTCTAGATGAGAAGGTCCACTCGCTCGAGGAGAAGCTCGAGAAGTGTCAGTCGTTAATAGCAGAATTAAAATCCCCAACAGGAGTCAACGCCAGTGACTTATCCAACAAAGAATGATCTGATCAGAGCTGAAGAGGTAGGGCGCATACAGCTAGAGAATATGGTCAGAGTGTTAGACATCTTTAATGCGTCTGTCGAGGCTGCAGTCAACCCCAAGCCGGAAAAGAAGGAGGACGACAGTGCCTCCTAAGAACTGGGACAAAGAGATATGGGGCGACCTGTCTCAAATCGATGTAACGCAATATGCAATGCGTAAGGGGACTCGAGGCTTCAATCCTCTATACATCCCCTGGTCGGTTGTACATCACATCCTCATGGACAAATATGCCGGTCACTACACTCGGACTGATCACCCACTGGAGATACTTCCGGATGGTACAGGTCTAGTAAAGGTGACGGTCGGTCTTCGCGATGTTGAGAAAACCGCTATGCTCGCAGTGATGAACCACAAGTTCGAGGCGATCCAAGCTGACGCCAGGAACACTGCTGATGCATATCAACGTGCGTTTGTCAAAGCCGCCGGTCTATTCGGCCTAGGCATATCCTTGTGGATTACAGGAGAAGGTGAGCCGGTCACCCTTGACGCCAAGAGTGTTGAAGTTGCCTACTCTGATGCGTCCGGTGATCTTCTCAAACTCATTAAACAGATCGAAGAAGATACCACATCCACCATAGATGCGGATGCACTGTCTTTAGCCAAGTCTCTGCTCGAGGATAAGAGCAAACCCACCCACCGTATTCTAGATGCAACGGAATACCTCAGATCACAACTCTAGGACGAGGACTCGTAATGCCAAAAGATGCAATATTTCCCAAAGGGTTAGTCATTAAGAATCCCCATGAAAAAGCTCCAGACTTTGTGCGAGCAAAGTTGCACATCATTAAGGATGAGCTAATACCGTGGCTCAATGAGCAGGAAGACGATTGGATCAACTGCGACGTTAAGCTCAGTCAGAATGGCAAGCTGTATATCCAAGTCGATACTTGGAAGCCTGCCCCATCAGGAAACACCTCATCCGACAGCGGTGAGAAGGGTGCCGATGGACTCCCCTTCTGAGCTGAACAAGATTGCAGCATCCCTCTTTCCAGAACTAAAGAGAGAGATCTCTACTATACAGGACGACATACGGTCTGCTGAACACAGAATAAAAAGGATACCAGGCAGTGTCTTGGTTAACGGTGCAAAAGACGCGCTGATCCAGTGCCTGTCTCATCTCGATTCTGCCAACTCAGCTACAGTTAGTGCATTGAAGTCCGTACATAGCCAGTATCCGCATACTCCTGACCTATGAAGGAGTCTGCGATATCTAGGGAGATTCGCAATTTTCTGAGGGATGTGATGGGGTTCTCGGTCTACTCGACTGAGCAGGGCTACCGCAAGGATCGTGGTGGCACAAGACAGACCCCTGGTATCCCAGATTTAATAATTTTTGGCAAGGGCATCTTCGCCTTTGTCGAAGTGAAGACTCCCAAGGGCAAACTGAGAGATTCTCAGAAACAGTTTCAGTCTGATTGTGATAGCTGCGATCCTGTCATTCCGTATTTGGTATGGAGGGATGTCAGGGATGCATTCGATTGGCTACTCGAGATTGGTGTTATTACGCAGTCAGATATCACCTGATGTCAGGCTTTGTGTTATTAGCCAGAAAGCTGCAGCGCAATGCACTTTGGCGCAGAGATCCGGATCACCTGAAATTGTTTTTATATCTATTAATGAACGCCAACTATATGAAGGATGAAACCTACACCTACACTACAGGCACTGATAAGGTGGTGGTCGGCTACGCCCAGTATCTGTGTTCCTATTCCAAGATCAGTAAGGACTGTCAGTATTCCAGCGGCAATAAACTGGTTCGTTGGGGCTTCTCGAGAGTAAGTAGAATGATCAAGGCACTGGAGGACGAGGGTAGGATTAAGGTGTTAAGCAAGACCCAACTCGGAAGTCTGATACGCATAGAGAACTACAAGGCATACCAAGACTTTTCGACCTATAGCCATAGGGAGCCTGGAAGACAACAGGAAGACAACAGGAAGACATCTGGAAATAAAGTAAACAATGAAATACAGATAAAAGAACTATGGTCGGTATACCTCGAGGAGCTTGGTGGAAAGGGCAACCAACCAACACTGACTGCCAAAAGGAAGAATGTCCTGGGGCTTCTTTACGAGGAGCAATTGAAGGGAGATGACAATTACCTGGACACCTTCAGGAACGTCCTAAAGGCTGTGCGGTCTTCTGATCACCACATGAAGGAACGAGCATGGCACTTGCCTGAATCGTTATTCCTGAATCAAGAACGTAGGGAGAGGTGGGCCTTAAAAGGCTCTGAGCAGATACACAAATCAACCGCTCACGGTGTGAGCAGAACATGGAGCATAGACGCATGACGCCAGAAGAGTACCACGCCAGTGGTGGACTATCGAACAGCATGATGACCAGGCTACTAAGGTCACCGGCACACCTGAAGCATTACATCGATCATCCGGACGCACCAACCCCACAGATGATATTGGGCACACAGGTCCATACTGCCCTCCTAGAGCCTGATGTGTTCGCTGACCTGTGCGTGGTTGGGCCTGATGGCCCTTGGACTCGTAAGGCTGCAAAGGAGGAGATCTCGAGCATGGTGGATGCCGGTTACAACAAGAGCGATATCTTGAAGCCTGACGTTTACGATCAGATTCATGATATGGTTGATTCCGTTCTTGGTAACCCATCCGCGTCCTTGATGATTCGGTCAGGGCGGTCGGAAGGGAAGATCGAGGACTCGCTGTTCTGGGCTGACCCAGGAACCCATGTGGAATGCAAGGCTAGGGTTGATTGCATCCCTGCAGAATCATCTATGTACTCGAACTATCTGGTAGACTTCAAGACTACCATTGATGCGTCACCCGAATCGTTTGCAAAATCGGTGGTAAATTTTGGATACCATAGACAGGCGTACCACTACCTCAGTGGATGGAATAGTCTGCATCCGGAAGATCAGAGAAAGGGGTTTATAATCATAGCTTGCGAGAAGTCTCCCCCTTATGCGGTAGCTATTTATGAGATGAGTGACCAGTGCATGGAGCTGGGCAAGCATGAAGTAAGTAGTCTTATGGAGCTTTATGCACGGTGTGATGAGGATGATGTCTGGGAGTCGTATCCACCAACCGTTCAGATGCTTGACCTTCCTGCATGGGCAACCGCCAAGGTGGGTCAGTGAAAGATATACTGAGTCCTGAATTCCTCGATCACTTCCATGAGAAGGCACATGAACCGATCAGGGCAGTGCCTACACATCTCCCAACTCTGAATAGAATCAGTAGGGGGTCGGGCGGTGGCATAGGGTTTGGGCCTATATTTGTGACCATTTCTGGAGCGACCGGCAACGGCAAGTCTGCACTCGCACTCGGATTCGCATCTGCAGCATTACAGTACGGACTCGAGGGAGGTGTCTCCATGATCAATCTCGAAATGTCCTCTATCCAGACCGCGACCAGAATGTATGCCATTCACAGCGATACACGCATTGCACAACTCGAGCAAGGTAACTTCCATGATGGTGCGTTCAGAGAAGCGAGGAAGGCTATGGAAGGCTCTCAGCCGCTATGGGTGCCTGACAACATCCTTACGAGTTGGGAGGACTGCATTGCCTATATGGAGGAGTGCCTGGAGAAAGCCGGTACACGATACTATATACTCGACTACCTACAGTTAGTATCGACCGGCACTGAGTCGGAGATCTATGCGACCACGCAAAAGATAGTTACTGAGCTTCGAGCATGGGGCGTAAGGAACGACGCTACCATACTCTGTCTGTCCCAGTTCAATAGGACGACCAGCTCCAACTACGATCAGTCACCCAGGATGACGGGGCTGTTCGGTGGTATGATACTGGAAGCGAGTTCTGATATCGTATTGCTGCTAGATCACAGTAGATATAGGCGTGACGGCAACACAGCTTACACACACCTCATTGTGGCAAAGAATCGGTCAGGACCAACCACTACTATACCCATTGCATGGTGCTATAAGACGCTACAGGTGAGGGAAGCTACACCAGATGAGGAACACTTATGGCCCAAGTGAACTCACATCGGTTACTTGAATTCATAGGGACATTGGATCTAAGGGTTGGCCTTCCTGATAATGTGGCTAACTATATTGAAAAGAAGATTGGAAGAGTGTTGTCTATAGAAACCGGACTTCCGGACAATGATCCGTTAAGATTCGATACTAATGGGGAAAGGCTTACGCAATACCATCTCGACAAGAAGTTGGATGGCGTAATCAAGTCATGGCCCATAAACAAAGGAGCATGGAGTGCCAGGAAGAAAGATAACAAAAGCCGCCTATAGAAGCCTCTCTACGTTTGGAGAGGAAGCTATATTCGAGACTTATCTCGAGGTCAGGGATGTGGCTAGGATGCTGAAGAGTCTCGAGTCTGACATCGGCTCTGTGAGTGTTGGTCTATTCTATCGATGGCTTCATAGCGATAAAACCGGCGGTCGATGGGAGCGATGGCAGGACAACAAGAAGATCATCGGCTCGAGCCTGGTCGAAGAAGGACTCGAGATCGTTGATGGTGCTGACGATGGTTCGGTTCAGGCTGCGCGTCTAAAGGCAGAACAAAGACGGTGGATGGCAGAGAGGTACAACAGAAGCGAATACGGCAAGCCGGATGCTACAGTCAACGTAGTGATTATCGGGTCAGACTTCCTTTCTGCGTTAAAGCAAGTCGAAGAAGAAATATCCAATCCGGATGAGATTGTCATTGAAGCAGAGATAATTGAGCCGGAGGACGGGTAGGTATCTACAATAGAACAAAGCGACTTAATTTGGTTTTTATAACCAAGGCGTAGTATGGGCAAGTATTCGCCAACACCTAAACTAGAGATTGTACCGATCACTCAACGTGAGGCGAAGGCGTTTGTTGAGCGATATCACCGACACCACGCTCCCTCCAGGGGTGGAAAGTTTTCCATAGCCGTCAGTCTTAATAACAAGATCGTAGGGGTGGGGATGGCCGGTCGTCCTGTTTCGCGACGACTTGATGACGGGTTTACCTTGGAAATCAACAGAATATGTACAGACGGCACCAGAAACGCTTGTTCAAAATTATATGGTGCGTGTATGCGAGCCGGTAAGGCAATGGGCTATACAAAGTTTATTACCTACACGCTTCCGTCTGAAGGGGGTGCCTCATTAAGGGCTACAGGTTGGGAACTAGTGGGGGAAGCCGGTGGTGGAAACTGGAACAGCAAGAATCGCCCTAGAGTGGATACGGAGCTAGACCAGCTTAAACTGAAATGGGAGAAGTAGTCACTGCTTGTCGTCTGGCTCTCATAATTACGATGCACGTTAACTGATGCCACAAATGACTTGCAGGCTTATATCCAAACTGGGATAGATAGTTCTCGATGATATCGTCTGCGCTGTCTCCTATCCACACCGTACATCCGTTGTCCATCTTGTGAAAATGATTTGGATATATTTCGTGTAATTCGCCAGGTAGTTTTACGGTCGGTCGATTCCTGCTTTTGCATATGAGGTAGGCTTCAACAGCGTTATCCAATACGGCTTCTAATTCATTCTTCTCCATCGTCATTCTCGGGCAGAATGCGATAGCCCCACACCTTGCGAAGATCTCCGGTCAGGCTCTTTCTCATAATTCTTACTGGTAGCAGACGCCCAGTTTTACTGAACTGCTTCAGTCGTTTTCGTATCGCGGCATCACCCACGCCAAGCAATTCAGCCAATTCACCTGTGGTGAACGCATCGTCTGGTGATCCTACATTCTCAATAGCAGCCTGGAGTTCAGCGATGAGATCTGCTTCAGTCATCTTCATATAGTCAACACGCTTGATCTTTCTGCGTTAAACAATAT
>Ga0114904_1000697_pt1 | contig 17686 bp, 17 predicted proteins | sample MalvirDeepMed_s6_FD_83498 | JGI IMG/M metagenome (GOLD analysis project Ga0114904, IMG submission 83498) | Marine viral communities from the Global Malaspina Expedition - Malaspina viral metaG DeepMed_s6 | ecosystem: Environmental > Aquatic > Marine > Oceanic | place: Mediterranean Sea... | reverse complement strand
CCTCCCATTTACAGGGTTGAAAGTAAGGTCTGTTGTACCACATTTAGCACTCCATCCCCACCTAGCTTTCCATACATTAATACTAACATTATCTTCTCCTCTGAATACTGTCAATCCCATATCTGCTTTACTAAACCATGCCATAGATTTAGCTATATCAACTCCTGTGACTAGCTGTTTTTTACCTCGGTCTGCGGGTTTTGTTGGGTGTGAAACAAAGAAACAACATACGTCATGTTGTTTGCAAAATAATTGTACTTTCGTAAGCATATCACTAACCATATCCGTTTCTAAACCTTTGTAGTCGGTCTGAATAAAGTTAAAAGGGTCTATGACTAGTATTCTTATGCCATATCTCATTACTGCACTTGCTCCCTTCTCTAATATGCTTTCTATCGTTGGCAATCCACCATCCTGATAATCTTGAAACAAGATGTGATCGGTAATCCAATTTTCCGCAAAGTCTTTCTCCTCTTGGGTCATGCGTTGATTCTGTCCTTCAAAGAAAGGTTTGCCCACCAAACATTGTGCTAACTGCACACTATGAAGCGTTGGCGGTTTCTCAAACGAACAGAAACAAGTTTTCCATCCGTGAGTTTTGGCTACGTTTACCACTATTTGATCGATAAATGCTGACTTTCCGTCTCCTGGGTAGCCTGTGACTACGTTTAAATAACCTGTCTGTAAGGTAAATAATTCATCAACTGAAGCAATTCCTGTGCTTACTCCTCTAGGTTTGCCTTGTTCGTAAAGGCTTTGAAACTCATCGGCATAGTGATCGATACTATTTAGACCATGTAAAGGTACAGGTTCAGCGTTTAATACTTGTTCTCTGACTGTTTTTGCATCTGTTTCAGTCAATAATTCATTAGCATCCTTGCAACCTTTGTAATCTACTAAATAACATCTAGCTTTGTTGAGCCTACGAGACAACTCATCTGCTAGTATCTGTCCATTTTCATCTGAATCTGTAGCTAAAATTATCCTCTCAACATCTTTAAACTTATCTCTCTCTTCCCAAACATACTTGAATCTGCCATCTTCACTAGGGTCTATCTTGCTGTCGGTAATCTTATTTGGTGCTCCATTTGGTACAGAAAAGACATCTATATTGGAATGGTCACGAAAAGCTTCTTTGATACTTAGCTGATCTATTTCCCCTTCAGTAATCACTATAGTTTTCTCTATTGTTGGCAAACTATCGTTGTGTATTTGCCTTCCCCACAGCTTAGTAGCGTTGTTATCCCACCAGAAATCCTTTTTCCCATTGGCGGTTCGCCACTTGACCGCTATTGTGTTGCCAGAATCCTGAAAAGAAAAACCTATCACTGGTGAATTATTTTTTTCAGTCAATATACAACCGCAATTCTCTGCCGTTTCGATACTAATTCCTCTGTTTTTTAACCATTCTGCTGATTTGCCGTCTGTATTATTTTTGGGTGTGGTAATAGTTTTGGGTTCGGGTTTTTTTACTACTGACATTTGGACTCCTGTTGTTCTTGGTATTGCTCCGTTAATACCACAATGATGACAATGATATACGATAGTCTCAGCGTTTATATTTACTGATAATGGAGTATCGGTTCGGTGTTTTTTGCGGTCTTTTTGGCATGATGGACAAGTTATTTTGTACTGACCATGCCCTAAATTATTTGTTTTTGGATTGATGCTGATGTGATTTTTTATTTCACTCTGCTCTTGACTTTGCATAAGACCTCCGTTTATGCTGTATATACTTACTACTTAGTAGATACTTATTATTAAAAACTTAGTAAGTATATATACCTACTAAGCACTCTCTTTAATTAAACTTTTATCAATAATATTAGCAATTTGATTTACTAATTTTTTTCTTGATAGTAAAGGATAATCTAATAATTCTTTTATACTTTTTGCTAACTCTTTTGTGTTAAGATTATTTCTGGCACAAAGGTTTTTAAAATCTTTAGAATTAAAGTAGGAAATAGCTTTATCACAAATAGTTTTTTCTTTACTTGCGACATCTCTTATTGCTTGTTTAAGAATTGCGTAATCTAACTCTTGACTCTCCATTCCTAAATAGTAAATCATTACTTGCACATTTGCAAGACATCAAGTAAACTCATTATCAACATCATAAAAGTTGGAGCTTAGATGAACTTGGTATGCAAATAGGAGGATATTACTAATACAATTATAAAGTCCTACGCTGTTATAAGCACCTGCAGGACGCTGGTTGATGCGATATGATGCTAAACAACACCTCAGCGTAGGCATATGATAAAAAAAAGGAGCATAAATGAAATTTAAAATTAAAGAAGGTGTACCTCTACCAATCGGTAGGGGAAAGCCTAGAAAATATGACATACCTTTAGAGACTATGAAAGTTGGCGATCATATCTTAATTGAAATGGCAAAAACAAAAATACCTCAAGAGGTAAAAATAATTAGGAACTTTGTTTTGAGATATAGGCATAAGAATCCTAATACTAGATTTACAGTAAGACAATTAGAAGAAGGAGTTGGAATATGGAGAATGTAGAATCAATTTATTGGTTAGAGGACTTGGAAGAAGGCAAGTACAAAAAAGGCTACTTCTTTAGAAATGTTGATTTAAAAAACAGCATAGAGAAGTGTGAATTAAATGAATGTGAAGTAGTTGGCATTGTTGTATCAAGAGACGATGAAGGTATCGATGCAAACATAGAGTTAATTTTGAGGGATAAGTAATGTTTGAATATCTAATTATAGATACAGACGGAGAGGAAACTCACGTTGAGACAAAAGAAAAACCTGATCTCAAAGAAATGCAAGAGATGGTAGGAGGCTATATAGAGATTGTTAAGTGTAAATACAATGATGAATGGAAAACGATGATTCTTAACGAAGAAGGCAAGTTAAGAAATTTAGACTTAAACACGAAGGCTACCGAAATGTACTCTAATAATGGTATCGGAATACCTGATGTTATTGTTGGCACAGCAATTGTATTCAAGAACTTTGACTTAGATTAAGTGAAATATACCAACGTCAATAACATACCTAAAGAAGTTGTAAGAGCCTTGCATAATGATAGCTATACCAAAGGCGAATCTACTATTTCTGTAACAGGTTTGTTACAACCACCACAAATAAGAATACTTAGAGAGGAGCATGACGAGAACCTCGTTTTAGACGTTTCTAACGAGATTTGGAAGTTATTAGGGCAAAGTGTTCATTCCATCCTAGAACGAGCCAATATGGATGCTACAGACACTATTACAGAGGAACGTATGTATGCCACAGTAAATGGATGGACAGTTAGTGGACAGACAGATTCTATCGCTATCGATGAAAAGATTTTAAAAGACTACAAAGTGACTAGTAGTTGGACAGTTGTAAATGCCATGACCGAAGGCAAGAAGGAATGGGAACAACAGTTGAATTGTTATGATTGGCTATACCGCCAGAACTATCCAGAAAATACTATTCACCAGTTAAATATAATTACGATCAATAGAGACTGGAGCAAAAACCAATTACAACGTAGTGGCGGGAACTATCCGTCTGCTCCTGTATCTGTGATCCAGATACCTAAATGGAGTGATAAACAACAAGAAAGGTTTATCCAAGAAAGAGTTTCAATCCACCAAAACGCTGAAGCTGATTATCTAATCAGCAAGGAATTACCACCTTGTACAGAAGCGGAACAATGGAGAAGAAAAGATACTTATCGAGTTATGAAAAAAGGGCGGAAGTCTGCCCTGCGTGTATTGGAGACACAGGAATTAGCCGAAGAGTATATAGATGGACACGATGATAAGAATTTAACTATTGAGTTTCTGCAAGGAGAAGCGATACGTTGTAAGGATTATTGTGATGTGTCTGAATTTTGTAATCAATATCAACAGGAGAAACTTGATGTCGGATGAAATAACTTATAAAGAGGTTTGGGATAACCTCTCAAAAATGGATGTGTCGGAGTACACAGAAGAAAAGATGAAACTTACTTATTTATCTTGGAGCAGAATGTGGATGCTTTTAATGAGCCAATATCCACAAGCACAATATGAATTTGTTGAGTTTGACGGAGTACCTTTTAAGACCCTACCAGATGGTAGTACGGAAGTTGCTACCAGAATTACTATTGACAACCTAGTCAGAGAAATGCGATTGCCTGTAATGGATTACAAGAATAATCCTGTGGTCAATCCTCATGCTAGACAGGTATCAGATAATGCGATGCGATGTCTAGTTAAAAACGTAGCTATGTTTGGTTTAGGCATTTCTGTCTTTGCAGGTATGTCGGATGATACTCTGCCTGATGCTGAAAAAGATAAGCAACCAGAGGGCAAAAAAGAACCTGAACCTGTAACCGAGTTAGAGCCAGAAACTATAATAGATAGAGCCACAGAAGAAGTTAAAGACGAAGCATGGGCGAAAGTATTTGTTGAAGGCACAACAAAAGTAATACAGGCTTTTAAAACTAGAGATGATGTAGTTGATATGTATAAAGCTAATAGTGAATCTATTGGCATACTCAAAGACAAATTTCCAGAACACAAAGAATTACTAGATCAAAACATACAAGATCATGTAAATACACTACCACCAAAGGAGGAGAAATGAAGAAACATATAGTAGCTAGTCAAATAGCTGTTGAATGGAACGATAAACCAAAGTTAGTTGTTCTTAATAATGATATGCCAGAATGGGTTAGAGAACCTTTTGATGAATGGTTAACACAAATAGAAAACGAGGAGAATATATAATGGAAGAACGTATGCAAAGTGACGGAGCAATCTACACTAATAACTATAAACAAAACGACAAACAACCTGATTGGACAGGTAAAGTTGCTTTGGACAAGGAACTACTAAAGGCTTTAGTAGAGAAGGTAAAGAATGGCGAAGAAGCAGAAATGCGAGTAGCTTTATGGGATAGAAGAAGTAAAAATGGCAACGATTATAAGTATGCTCGTTTGGATATCCCACAACCACAAAAGAAAGCAGAACCTGCTCCACCTGTAGTTGAAACTAAACCTGAGATTTCCGATGACGATATCCCCTTTTAAGGTCAAAGACCAAAAGTCGGACACTACTAAGTGTCCGCAAAGGGAGGGTTTAGAAAAAATACACAATCATATAGAGCATTGTATTACTCACTTTGAGTCAGCGAATGACAACAATCAAGAGATACCTATACATAGTTATAAGATGGTGTTGTATGAACTCAGCGAGATGACAAAAAAACTATTAGCTGGTGAATAATATTTTTGGAGGCAGAGATGCAGTTTGAATTTGACGAAGATCAGTCATACGAAACTAATTTTAATAAATGGTTTTCTATGAATACTGAAGAAAAACTAGGACACAACGAAGAACCATACTCAACAAACATGGCTAAACAAGTGTTTAACGAAATGTATGGGAGTAAAAAACTAAAACCTACTGAACATGATTTAGTTGAAAGATTAAAGAATGTAAAGCATGACGTAAAGAAGGAGGAAGCTTGATCGAAGTAGAGAATTGGATGCACAAAATCAGAGAACTTGCTGTGTTGATAGAAAAGACTGAGTATAATGTTCTTAAATCTGAAGCCGAAGTAAAGAAACTACAAGCCATCTTAAAGGTAAAAGCATTAGGCGAAGGCATTAAAACTTCATCTGCACAAGACACCTATGCTGAATCCAAAGAAGAATTGTTTGAAGCTAGACTGAAGATTGCACGTTTTAAGAGTGGTTTAAGTGCCTTAAAAGTACAATTGAAGGCTTTAGAAGTTGGCTTTGAACAATGGCGAACTGAACAAGTATCAGCAAGGAAAGAACAAGCTAGATATGGAGCATGAAGGGTAGAACTCCTACCAAGAAAGAACTTGCTCACATGAACAAGGTTAGAGAGTTGGGATGTATTGTCTGTCGTAATAATGGCTATCTCTTCTCTCCTGCCGAAATACACCACATCGAAGGTAAAACCAAAGAAGGAGCACACTTCAAAGTGTTACCGCTTTGCTTTGCCCATCATCGCAGAGGCGATAAAGAACAACCAATCAGCAGACATCCGTATAAAAAAAGGTTTGAAAAGGCTTATGGCACGGAAGCAGAGTTGTTAAAACAAGTAGAAGAGTTGTTGGAAGATTACGATGATTTGCCATTTTGACCTACTGCTGTGTTTTACCGACCTATGGTTTTTTCCTAGCTGCGAAATAATATTCACTAGTGACTGTAAAATCAACCTATCAGAGCCATGAAATTAGATATCAGATACGCAGACGCAAAAGATTTAATTTTTATAGATTATTTGCAAAAGAAAAATGCAGAAGATTTATCTTTTTATCCGAAGCAAGTCTTTGAAAGAGAATTAGATAAACAAAGAATACTCTTAGCTTTGGTAAACAATCAACACGCAGGATATCTATATCATGGTAGTTTTTCTTCAATAAATTTAAAGATACATCAGGCTTGTATTGAGTATGATCTTAGAGGTAATTGGTATGGAGCAGGATTAGTTAATACTTTAGAGGATATGTGTAAGATTAATTTAAGAAAAGGTATCTCGCTGAGATGTGGTAGTGACATATCCGCTAATAGATTTTGGCAGTTAATGGATTTCAAATGTATTGATATTCAACAAGGCGGAGTCAGAAGGATGCGAGATATAAATGTTTGGTATAAAGAATTAGAAAAAGATATGTTTGGCTTTGAGTCTTTAGAACCTAGCAAGAAAGAAAAGGATGCTAGTATTTGGCGAAAAAGAAAGAAAGATAAAAGTCAAAATAGTATGTTGCGAGGCAAGGCTTTACTTGATTACAGAAAATCAATAGTAGAAGAACAAGATGCAGATTAAATTACCGCTAGAAGTTTACTATTCAAAGAATAAAAAGTTTATCTTGAACTTGAATAACTATCGCAACGCACACTACAGGGTGTTAGCCAATGCCAAAAAGTTATACTCCGAGAACCTACAAGCTAGTTTTAAAGACTTAGAGCCTTTTACTGAGCCTGTTGTCTTGGAATACACTTACTATGCAAGGAGCAAAAGACGTATAGATGTGAGCAATCCTTGTTCTATTATTGATAAGTTTACCTGTGATGCTTTGGTAAAAGCAGGTGTTCTGGAAGATGATAGTTATGCACAAGTAGATAAAGTTGTCTATAAGTTTGGGGGTGTGGATAAAGCTGACGCTAGATGTGAGCTAGTTATTACGCCTAAAAAATATTATTCACTGGTGACAGGAATTGTCGCACAAGGAGATGCTGATTTATGAGTATGTTAGTTGAACAGTTGCAAGAGGATTTGCAAGAAAGGAAAGCGGATTGGTGGGAATGGCACAAAGCCAATCCTAAAGTTTGGGATAAGTTTGAGAAATACACCTTAGAGGCTATTGCTTCTGGTCGTAAGCACTATTCACAATGGGCGATCATCAACAGAATACGTTGGCATAGCGAGATAGAAACTAAAAGTGGCGAGTTTAAGATCAGTAATAACTACATTAGCTTTTATGCTAGGTTGTTTCATGCTCGTTATCCCGAACACTCTGATTTCTTTAGATTGAAACCATTCAAGGAAGAAAAGATAATAGCTGACTTAGAAAGGGTTGACGTTCACAACAGGGAGCTCGGCTCTTTTTCTTAACTCTGGCAAGAAAGCTAGTCGTTTATCACGTTCTATTTCCATCTGTCTTAGTCGTTCTGATTTCTCAACCACAGATATATTCTCGTTTCTCAATAAACGATTACGTCTTTCTCTGAAGTTAGCTAAATATTTTTCTAAGGCTCTGACTTGACCTTTGATATCTAACACACCTTTTTTATTGGTTCTATAAGCTGATAGTTCATCAAATCTTTTTTCTTTCTTTAGCGAGTTGATAGTTGCTACTGCTCTATCTACTTCGCCTCGTAATTCATAAAATTGTTGTTGCAAACCACCTGATTTATCATAATCTAAAAGTAATCTTCTTAATGGTGTTTGTTGTATTAGACTTACGTTTTTAGGCAACAATGGTTCACCTGTGACCAATCTACTGATAGTGTCCGATAAAGCCACCACATAGCCTCCTAGAGTGCCTGTGTAACCTCTAAAAACGTGCTCTACTTTGGCAGGAGAAATGTTTAGTTGCTCTCCTATTTCTTTTGCTAGTTGACTTGTGCCCTCTCTATATTGCAACGCAGGTTCTTTTTGTAGTTGATAGTAAGGCACGATGTCTTGTTTGGTAAATGAATTTTTATTTATTAATGCTTCTACTATTGGTTTTAGTGCTTGAACACCACCTGCATCAAAGAAAGGTATTGCAAGGGATGTGCCTAAACCTCTAGATATAGAAGTTCCTGCTTCTCTAGTTGCACTTCTTGTAAAGGCTTCATCGCCTAAAGTTAAATCAAAAAATCTTTCTGGTATTACTTTAAATAAAAATCCTACTTCAAAAGGTATAGGTATTTTTACTGCATAATTAAATCCTGTAGGTACTACCCAATTATCATCTCTTACTTCTCGTTTTAAGTTTTTATATTCATCGCTATCATGGACTAATAAATAATATAAAAGAGTGATAGATGATAAAATACCAGCTTTAAGTCCAACATTTTTTAAAATACGACCTTGCACATCTTTTAAAGTTTCGCCTTGTTGCAGTTTTTCTACAGCAGAATATTTACCACTACCTGCACGATAAATAATATCTAAACCTTGTATTCTGGCATTGAAAAAAGGTATTGCAGCAGTAATTATTTTAAACGTAGGATTTAATCCTCTACGACCAAAGTTAATTATTTCTAATGATTGATAAGCTGCTTCTGATTGTGCTTGTGCTTCGTTATAACCTTCTTTAATTAATTTTTTATAAACTCCATCATAGACTGCTTGTCTTGTTGCACCATCTGATCTTGTAGTAAGTTCACCCAAACCATCCCAAAGTTTAAAAAATAATTTTTCTGCTGACATTGCATTATCTGGTGTTAGTCCTTCTCTACGCATGGTTCGAGTAATGTATTCTTTTACACTACCTTCATCGTTAGAAAAGTCATAACCACCTAGCACACCAAACTTTTTAAGATTCTCCATGTCGTCTACTAGATTTTTAAATGAATCTATAACAGGTACAAAGTCTGCACCCGAAGTAACCATAGTAGAAAACGTATCTCTTAAAATGTTAACCACAACAAAACCTGGGTCTCTAGTAACAGTTTCTCGTAAAAATCCTGCAGGCATAGCTAATACTTTTTCTATCATGCCTCTTTGTGTACCGCCTACAGCTTGTAAAGCATTTACTAACTCTACATCTACTTCGTAGTGTCTTTTAATACCTTCATCAAAAACAAATATAGTATTTAATTTGTTAGATTCTTTTGGTGTTACTTCTCTAGCTTCTCCCATAAGTTCTAAATCTCTTATAAGTTTTGCTAATCCATCATTCTTCAATGATGCAGTAAGTATAGATAAAGAGTTTCTAGATATAGCTTCTAAAGGATTTATATTCAAAGGATTTTCAGAACCTTCTAAAGAAATACTTAATGGATTATTAGGCAAAGAACCACCAGCCACAGTAGGAGCAGTTATACCTGTATCATCTATCATGTCTCGATAAAAAGGATAATAACTAGAATGTTCTCGCCAAAGGTCTGCTTGTCCTCTAATATCTATATTATTTTGTACAGCAAACTCTCTAATTTCTTGAACACTTCTACCACCATTTTCTTTTGATAGTTGAGTTAGTCTATCTAAAGTGGCTTTATCTATGCCTTGTTTCTCTAATTCTTCTATAATTTTATTGTTAGATTTAAATTTACTTAGTAGTCCTTTATTTTCTGCAAAGGTAATTAAAGTATTATTCCAACGCTGATAAGCTTCAAAAACATTTTGTACATCAGGATATTGAGTTTCTATTTTTTTTATTAAAGCTAAATCTTCTTCTTTAATAGGAGACTTAACTACACGACCATCTTTTTGAAACTGTTCAGTACGTTTTAAACTAGCATAAAATTTAAATATAGCTTCTTGGTCTACTTCTGGTCTGCTATAAAGCGGTGCTAATATTTGTATTAATCCACCATCTTCACTTTTAATTACATTTGCTAAAGCAGCTACACCTTTTATTTTGTCTGAAATAGTGCCTGTAGTTAACAAACCTTGAAATAAACCTCTAGCTCTGTCCGCCAAACGTAAGGCTGCCATAGTAGCTGTGTCTGCGGTATTGTTAAAAGCTCTTACTTGTTCGTTATCTTGAATACCTTGTAGTATTTTTTTATCTGTTTTATCTAGCTTATCAACATAATTTTCACGAAAGTCTCTAAAATAAAAACTAATATTAGTCACAGGGTCTTTAAATGTTTCTATTAATCTAGCACCAAAAGATTTTTCTGGAGCTTTTTGACCGCCTGTACGATTAACACCTTCCTTAATATCAGCATCAACACCATCTAAAGTAGGTTTAGACCAATTAGGTATGTCATCAGGTACAGACATATTAGGATCGTTGTCAAAGTCTATAGCTGTTTTTAAAGCTATATCAGAGGCATTTGTATTGTATCTAGGTATACCCCCTCTTGGTTGTGACTTTGCTTGTTCTTCGGCTTTTAAAGTGGCTTCTCGTAGTTGTATGCTTTCAGATGAGTTATTATTTTTATTGTATCTTGTGCCTTTAGAAAACATGGGTATATCAGGATCAAATTTGGTCAAAGATGGACCAAAAGTTTCACCTTGAATTTCTTGTTCTGGCATATATTCTAATTGTGGTTGCAAGCCACTAAGATCAGCAATTACTTCTACTTCTTCTCTTGCAGCATCTGCTGCTGGTCCAAATTCTCGGTCAGCATCATATTCTTTTTGTCGTTCTACTTCAGATTCATATTCATATAAAGCATCTTCATATTCAGATTCATCTTCGAAATCATCTCTGTCAGGTCTATCTAAACCTGAATCATATCCTCCGCCTGCTTCAACAGAATCATCAAATAATATTTCTGTTAAATTACCATATCGACCACCTGCATCTTCTAGCAAAGATTTAACATAAGGTATATAAACTTTAACTCTATCTAAAGGCACTTCGTAGCGATATATAGTTTGAGGTAAAGAGGCTATTTCTGTAACATCTTTTATAAGTTGTTGTAAATCTTCACGTTCTTTAGCTTTATCTTGATTTAATATTGCATTTCCTAACATTTCATCCATTTGAACAGGTGATAATTCAGCTTGTGCAGTATCAATAACTGCTTGTGCATTTGCACCTAAAGGTATTTTTCTTGTTGGTACAGATATGTATTTCATATCTTCTCTAATTAAACTAGCAGCTGAAAAATCATCAAATGGATTTTGTGCGTGTTTTAACTTAAATCCTTTGGGATTATTCAATGACCTATAAAGAATTAAGTTGCCACGTTTATTAGTAAACTGGCTTAAAAACCAATTCATATGTTCTTTTAATGTAGGATTATTTTCTATGGCTTCTATAAAAGCAAAATCTTTAGTTTTTAAAGGTATTTGTTTTAAATCTAAAGAACCATCTTCATTTACTACTTTTCTTGCTTCACCTACTCTTGATGATTTTAAATACTCTCCAAAACTACTTATAAAATCTGGCAATCTTAAAACTTTACGAGCTTCTCTAGCTATTTTATTTATAGTTTCATCTCCACTAGGAGTATCAGCTTTATAAAGTCTTTTAGATAAATCTTCTTGACGTTCAGTTTGAGTTCTACTAAGAGTTTCACCGCTACGCCCAGTTGTAGTTCTAGTTTCTATTTTATTCATATGAAAAGGATATAATCTACCCAACCAAGTTTCTCTACTTGGTTGTGTAGCGTACATGAAATATTTTCTAGCTTTTAATCTATCCCCAAATGAATTTGTGCTGCCATCATATACATCTCTTCTTCCTTTCATCCTAGCAAATGTAGGTAAATCTTCATCATTAGGATCGGGTAATAAATTTAATTGCACAGGAGTTCTAACTTCTTTAGGCAAATTAGCTAATTGATTTTTAAAGAATTCTAAATTTCTTTGTTGTTGTCTTATTCTGCCTTGTAATCTATTTAAACTACCTCTAGTCATAGTGTCAGCTTCTAAAAACTCTTCTCGTTCTAAACGATAAATAGTATCTTCTGCCTCAAATATTTGGTTTTCAATTTCTTTACGACTTAAATCACCTCTAGAAAATGTAGGTACATCATCAGGTGGAGCTCTTAATTTAGTTTGTGTTACTTCAGGATCATAAAATATATCAGTTGCATTATTTAAAAAAGCTGCAAACTCTGTATCTAATTTAGCTGGTAAATTTAAAATATCTCTAATAGCTTCAACAAATTCATTCCAAACAGTTTTTTTACTTTTATCATCATATGGTATGTTTTCTAAAAAATTTTGAAACTGTCTATCAGTTAAACCAAAAGTTATTAATTCCGAAACATCAGGACTTTTTCTAGGACTACCACCTTCTAATACATAATTAATTACGCTTTGATTCCATTTTTTTAAAAATGTTGGATTATTTTGATATGCTTTTGCACCTATTGATTGTGCCAAAACGTGTAAAATAGGATTTCCTTCTGTGTCACTGATTGCTTTTCGATAATCATCTACATTAAGTTCTTTAGTTAATTTAATAAATTTTCTTTTTTGTACAGTTATATATTCTTTTATTCTTATTTTTTGTTCTTGTAAATTTTTATAAGCTTTTATAGTTTTTTTAGAAATACCATAATCTTTTTTATCTCTGCCTTTCTCTTGTGATTCTAATATTTCTATTAAAAAATCAGGTGCTTCATCTTTTTTAATTAGTCTTGCAGCTCTAGTCATTTGAAATAAAGAAGCAGAATGTATAGCCTCATGTAATAAAGTTTCATAATTGAGACCAGTATTTGTATCTATTCTCATTTTATAATTTCTACCATAAGCACTAGACTCTACTTGACCTGAAAAACCTCGTGCATTTTTTACAAATTCCAAAGGAAAAGTTGCACCTTGTTCTTTTAATTTATTTAAAGTTTCTAAAGTTTTACTAGCTAATATTCTATAATCTTCACTTGGTGGATTATTAGCTAACCATTTCACCATAGGTATAGTTTCTGCACCAACAACACCTTTTTTATTAGTTTTTATATTAGAACTATCAGATTTACTAATAACTTTAGCTTGTACTAAACCATCTACAATTAATTCTTTTTCAGCTTCTAATTCTTCTTTGGTCTTTTCTGTTGCATCATAAATAGTATTAGGAACAGGTTTGGTGGGAATAGGCTTAGGCTCAGGCTCAGGTTTTTTTGGTTCAACTGGAGGCGTTACAATTTCTGAAGGTGAATCAATTTCTGTTGGTGCTACAGGTGCTAAAGGTTCTAATCTAGAAAGTTCTTGTGGTGTTAATACAGTATCTATAAGAACACCTTGTTCTGTTTCTTCAACTGGTTGTTCTGCTTGTGCAGCAGCTCTATCTCTGCGGTCTTTTTCTGCTTGTAGGTCTGCAGGTAATTGACTTACTGTTTCGCCTCTATCAAGCTCTCTAGTAGTTCTTAATTCGCCTCTAGCTCTACGACCAACACGACCTTGTTCTATTTCAGCAAATACATTGGCTACATCTTTGTAACCAGATAAACGCATGGCTTGTCCTATGCCTTTAAAAAACTCTATAAATTTATTAAAGATGCCATTAACTTTAGCTGGCATAGTTGGACCAATATCTTTAGCACGATACATTTCTGCAATAGCTTCTTCGATATATAATTCTTCTGCTCTTTCATCTGTAATATTTTGACCAGCGTTTCTGCGAGTTTCTATAGTGCTTCTGTTAATATCAACTGCTCGGTCATAAAAAGTTTTATTAGCATAGTTTTCATCAAAATCTTTAGGTACTTTTCTTTTTTTAACTAATCTTCGTAAATAGTTATATTCAGGTTCTGTTAATAAATCTTTTGCTCGTAGTGCATGAATTATTTCGTGGTTAACTACACTTCTTAAATTTTGTTCTATTTCTGCATCGGTTGCATTGCCATCAGGATTTACAGCATTTAAAGATAGAAAAATAATATCAGTGTTTCTATCATATTCTCCTTCAACAGCTGCTTCTCTTACTTCTCTAGGATCAAAAGCTACACCTTCTGTTGTTTGTCTAAGAGTTGTAGTTGATAAAATATCATTACTGACTACCACTCCTGTGTCTGATAAACCAAACTTATCTAATTGTTTTCTAACTTCTTTAGCAAATTTGTTATTTCTACCTTCTTCAACAGCCTCAGCAAAGTCAACTAACTTAGGTTCTATTTCTTCTGGAGGTAAAACTTTTTCTTGTCGTACAGTTTCTTCTTCTATTAGTTTGGCTATAACATCTTCAGATAAAGTGCCTTGTTCTCTAAGACTTGCACCAAACTCTTCTGGCGTTTGATCGAAAGCTTCTGCTCGTCTAGCTATATCAAACTCAAAGTTATCTTTTATTTGATAAGCACCTTGATCTTTTAAAAATTCTACTCGACCACTAGTTTTTAAATCATTAATAAATCTAGCAGCTTTTTGTTTGTTACCATCAAAAAAAGTTTCTGTATCTTTTAAAGTAAATGGAGTTTTTTCTATTTTAGAAACAAAGTCTGCCATATTTTTTGCAGAATATTCTCTAGGTCTAAAATCAGGAAAGTCTTGTTTTTGATTAAACTTTGGCAAAGCATTTAATCTAGATACTAATAATTCTTTTTGACCTTTACTCATAGCTTTAAGATCATTAGAACCTGTATAAACTTTAAGTGCATGAGCAACAGCTGGAGTATTAAAATTAAAGTTAGATATATTTTTAGACTCAGCTAATTCTTTAATATATTTAGGAGTAGTATTAACACTATCTTTACCTGCAGTTATAGAAGGACCTTTTGAATCACTAACTTTAAACTGTGCTGTAGCTAAAGAACTAGTTAAATCATTAAATTCTTTTTTACTTAAATTATTTTTAGCTTCTTCTAAAGATAAAGGCTTGGGATTATTATCTAAAAACTTTTGTTTAGCTTTATCAGATATTTTAGTTTTAAAAGCTATAACATCGTTAGGCATAACAGTAGTGGCAATAGGGTCTAGTAACGATTGACCTATTTCAAAGGCAGTCGCACTATTTATATTACCTTGCAGGTATAGTTGATTGTTAAGTTCTTGATTAAGTTTTTGATTGTTGTAGTCTGTTAATAACTCTTCTTTTTTAGATAAGGCATCAGCTTCACTAGTAAAAGTTTCAACTACTGGTTGTGTCGTATTGTTGTTATCAACAATAGAAAAGGTGTTGTTAGGCAAACTAACAACTGCTAAGTCAGGTTCTAGTAAGGTTGCTTCAGGTATTACAAGTTCTGGTTTAACAACTTGTGGTGTATCTTGTACTTCTGCAAGTGTTCCTTGTTCCTGTGCTTGTTCGAATTTTTTTGCTTGTAATAATTGTGCTTTATTTTGTTGTTCACGTTTTATTTTTTCTTCTGCATATTCGCCTTTTATGCCTTGTTTACGACCAAGACTATTTATTACAGCTTTAGCAGTACCACCAACAATACCCCCTATAGTTAGCTCATCAAAAAAACTTTCTCCTATAGGCAAGGTATCACTATATAAACCTCTAGCAGTTAAGTCTTGTGCAAGACTTGCTAAAGATTCTTGTGCTCCCTCTGCAGCAAAACCTGTTGTAAAGTCTTTAGCTATTTGAGTTATACGAGCATTTATTTCAGGATTACGAGCAGCAGATTTAGGCACTTTTTTAAGAAAAGCAGCTATTGGAATAATTTCAGTCAAACCAATAGCACCACCAATAAGCTCAGATAATACTTCTTGTCCAGCATTGGCTTCTTCACCCATGTTTCTAGCTATTTCTAAACGATCTACTTGTTCAGATATGCCTGTTGGAATAGCTAATGCAGCTGGTAGTCCAAATGTACCTACAGCTGGACTTACTACACCTCTTGAGGCTAAAGCACGACCTGCTAAACCTGCACCTAAAAATGGTCCAAATGAACCAAAACCTTCAGCTAGTTTGGTGGTGTATTTATTTCTTAATGATGGATCAGAAGCAAATATAGAATCTTTTCTAAGATAATCACGATAACCTTGTAAGCCTTTTACTATTTCACTATCATTACCAATATCAAATGCTGATGCTAAACCTAATGGTACAGAAGCAACTGTGCTTATAGCACCTCTAGCCACTGATTTAGGAGCATCTACTACACGATCTAATATAGATACTTTGTCTATATCTAAATCATATTGTCTTTTTATTGCACCAGCTAGCTCAGACCTTTTAACTGGGTCTATATCATCTGGTATGTTTATTACCTGTCCATTAGGTAAATTTATTTTTTCCATTAAGTTCCAAAAGATGCAATTAAGTTTTTATCCATACTAGCTTGTGTTTTTAAATCTATACCTTGCAACTCTAAAGCTCTTTGATTAAGTAATTGTAATTGCAATCCTATTGCAGTAGCTGATTCCATATCTCCACCATCTAAAAATTGTTTTTGCTGTTTAGTTAAAGAATCAATACTAGTTAAAACTCTATCAAGAGGCATATTAGCTACTTCTTCTTGAGCTTTAGCTGCACTAGCTGCATAGTAATCTTGTTGTGCTTTATCGCCTCTTGCAACTTGTTTAGCAGTAGCAAAATCAGAAATACCTTTACCTAACTCAGATACATTACGAGCACCCATAATAAGACCACCTAAACCTACTAAATCTAAAGCACTATCATCTAAACCCTTTCTTTCAGGTTTTGTTTCTGCCATAGCTGCTTTGTTTTGTAGACGTAAAAGTTCTTTTTCTTCAGCGGTTAATTCTCTATCAGGCATCATTTGAGATAGAGTTTTATCTTCAGAATTAGAATAGTTTAATCCTTGGAGACCTGCTGCTCCAATTGTAGCAGTAGTTCCTGCTCTCAAAGGAGAAAATTGCCTACCTAAATTAGTTACATCATCTGTTATACCTAAACTTTTTGCAGCTTCTCCAAGCGGTTGATTAGTATTTGCTCGTGTTGCAATTTTAGGTCTAGTTACTGTAGCTTGTGCTCCTTTTTTTAATAAATCTTTAGCTTGTTTTGCTTTTCTTAAATAATTTATTCCTTGCAAACCTCTTACACCTGCAGATACTAATCCTACACCTGGAACTAACACTAAACCTAAACTCGCTGCATTTAATGCTGCACTACCTGGATTTTCTTTTATGTAGTCAAAAGTTCTACCAAAAAATCCTCTTTCTTGAGGATTAGCTAGAGACTGTTCTATCATGGTTTGACCTCTATTTTGATAGCCAGTTAAACCACCACTAGCTGCTGTCTGCATTAATACTGGAGCAGGTATATCTTTTGACTCGGGGGAGAATCTATCAGTTGGAGCTGATCCTGTCATAGATGATATACCTGCATTGGGATTCGTCATAGCAAATTCATTTACCACTTCTTCTGCCACTGTAGTTTGGGGTCTTGGTTGTGCTGCTGCATACATTTTTTCCATTTGAGTACGTCTTTGTATTTCAGCTAAAACTAAGTAAGGAGGGTACATAGAACTAGGGTCCTGTGCCATTTCAGCTAATTTATCTTTTGGCAGATATTCTAATTCATTTGATAATTGCACTAGATTCATAATTATCCTCCATAACCTCTATATAAACCTAAACCTGTTAGACCTGCACCTAAAGCAGTTTGAAACAAACCTGGTTGTTGTTGAAAAGTGCTTATAGTTTGCTCTGGTCGTACTGGCACACCTCTTAATAAACTTCCAAAATCTCCT
>Ga0114904_1000691_pt1 | contig 17777 bp, 20 predicted proteins | sample MalvirDeepMed_s6_FD_83498 | JGI IMG/M metagenome (GOLD analysis project Ga0114904, IMG submission 83498) | Marine viral communities from the Global Malaspina Expedition - Malaspina viral metaG DeepMed_s6 | ecosystem: Environmental > Aquatic > Marine > Oceanic | place: Mediterranean Sea... | reverse complement strand
GTGGAATGCGGGTTCTCGGTGTTGGCCTCATGGTCGCCGAGATCGCTCGCAACAGTGGCGATTCCTCCGTCACCGATCCGCACCCATCGACCCCAGGTGTTATTCCAAGAGAACCGCCCCGCATTGCTTACGGTTGCGCCATCGTAGCCAGTCGCAGTGGCTTGCGAGTGCGTGCCGACATCGTCCGGCAGGACCTCGCCGCCAACACCATCCATGCTCGGTGACATCGTCAGCAGATCTGCCCAAGACGACTTACTCACGAGGCCACTAGTGATCTGCGCCTCCAGCTCCTCAAAGCGGGCCGCCAACGGCCCCACCCCGAGGAGTTGAGTCCCAAGAGAAGTGCTCGAGAGTAGGCCGGTCGTGCCGTTGTAGACCGCCAGCAGCGAGTCAGCCGAAGAGAGCGCACCCTTGTCGGGGACGCGGATACCATCAGGCATGTTGAAGACCTCAGATAATGGTGGTGGGAAGAGCGTCGGAGACGCTGGAAACGATGCTGTTCGCGCCGACAGCCGCGAAGCGGTATTCATGCGCCCCCTGCGGCGCCGTCGCGGCAGTCTGCGCGTAGAGAACGATCTCGGTCACCGATCCGTCGAAGTCCGACGTCGCGACAATCTCGAAGCGGTCATTTCCGGAGACGGCCGTCAGGCTAAACAGCGCTTGGCCGTCAACGTCGATCGCGGCTGTCGCGACCGGCGTCCCGCCCGCCAGCTGCACCGTGATGCTGCCTGCGGTTCGCCCTGAGACCGTGACTGCGCCTCGGTAGGTCGTGCCCGCAGAAAGGCTCAGGGCCTGCGACAGCGTGCTGGCCACGCTGGGCGTATGGGTCGCCGACCCGCCGGAGATCAGCCAGCCGCCGCCCGCTGTCCATTCGCCCGGATCGTCCATGTCTCCGGCGCTCAGGATGTCAGGCCGGGTCCGGTCGCCGTCAGTGAAGGATGAGGTGACCCCGAGCTCGACCTCGAGGTTCTTGATCAGGTCGGTCTCCGCGTCGAACGTATCGTCGGCAGCGGTCCGGAAGATGAGCACTGTGTCAGTTGCCGGGTCGCCGTTGGCGTAGTCGATGCTGGAATATCCCAAGCCGGAGGACAGCAAGATGCTCTCGGTATCGGGAACATCAGGAACGGTCTCGGTGTCCGCAACCGTGTAGGTCAGAATCGAACTCGTGCCGCCGGCAGCGCCGCCGACGCTGTAGGCCGTCAACCGGATCTCGATCTCGTCGCCAACCTCGTATTCAAGATCAACCGCACCCTCGCGACCGTATATCGTCGCGCTGTCCCACGTCGCCTCTCCGTCGAGGCGATGCTGCACAAGGATCGAGCCGACCTGCACAGTCTCGTTGTCGGGCATCCGAGCCGAGACCCGCACAGCACGGAAAGACGGGTCACGGCTCCCCCAACCATCGATAATCGATAGGGAGAAATCGACCGAATCGTAGATCACGCTCAAGCCGGTGAAGACCGGCGCGTTGGGCAGTCCCCCGGTGAGGATCGAGCCGACAATCGGGTTCCAGTCCGGCGGAACGTAGGCATCGGTGAGTGTGTCGATCTCCTCGGCGTCGTTGGTGAGCGTGAGCCGGCACGAAAAATTCTCGCCGGGCTCGATCAGGAGCACCCGGCACGGAAAGCTTACCTCCTCGCACGGACCGAAGAGGACAAGATCACCCGGCGCCGGCAGTGAATCGCCCTGCACCAATAGCGCCTGCGTCGTTCCCGGTGACGTGGTAACGGTCGCGATGGCGCTGTCGCCCACCGTGTTCGCCTCATCATAGGCCATCCAGCGCAGCGCGTAGCTCCGGCCGGCCTCCATCGTCACCGGCTCGTCAATCACCACGCGCGAGCCATCGACGGTCAGAACCTTGCCCGAGACCTGCACCGAGGACAGCACGTCATGCGACAGGAGCACCTTGTCGCCGCGGGTGGCGGCGCGGATCGCCCCCTCCTGCATGACGCGGAAGGTGTCACGCCGCTGGATCACCTCTTGCATGCGCCGAAAGGTTTCGCGCGCCACCTCGTCGGGATTTGTCTTTCCCGGCATCTCCCACTCCTCGAGCAGGTCGATCGCGCCCTCATTTCCCGGCCACGGATGGATCAGCTCGGCCTCGCTGAAGTCGTCGGTCTCGTCCAGGAAGCGGACGCGGATGCCGTCCGGAGGCTTGATGTAGCTCCGCTCCCCCTCGAAGCCCCAGCTGTTGCGCGGTGAGATGTGATCGACGACAACATCCTGTGGCCGGTCGATCACGACGCCCCACTTCTCACCATCGTGCCGCGGGGAGGCCCGCCCCGCCGCTGCAATCTCCGACAGCATCTCGCCGAAGCTCATCTGCGTGGTGATCGTGGCATCATAGCGCAGGCCCTTGTCTTTGCAGAACTGCCACCACTCATCGAGCATATCCCAGTCGACCTCGGTGTCTGGGACAGGTCGCGCCTGGTAGGCACCGCGCAGCGCATCAGCGTAGATGTCGGCCGGATTGCGGCTTAGCCCCTCGGACCTGGCCTCGACCCCATCGAAGGCATAGACATAGCGCTCGACGAGCGCGTTCAGGCGCGAGATTGTCCCGTTGATCTGCTCGGTTGCCTTGACCCGGGCCTCGACAAGGGCCAGCGGCGCCGCATCGAAGTTGATCGGGTATTCCGGTCGGATGGACTGGAATGCGAAGAGAGTGGTGTCATCGCGGAACCGCGCCTCGGTTCGTGACTCGGTCAGCCTGGTGATCTCCACCTCCCACGACCCGCGCGATGGCAAAGCCCACCGGAACTGCCGGAAGAACGGCGTGATCGTCCTCTCCGAGTAGGCGACCTCTTGAACCTCGCTCCACTCCGTCGTGCCGCTCTCGCGCTGCCGGATGCGCAGTCGCACCGTCCGACCATCCGGATCGCCGTCGCTGTCGATCCTCGTCAGGCCCTGCGGGAAATGCACGATGATCGACACCTCGGTGGCGTTCGCGCAGGTCTCATAGACATTGGTCTGCAGCTCGGCCGGATCGCCTGTCGGGTTGCCATACTCGTCCAGCGGCTCCTGGGGCCCCTTGAGCTCGACGTTGACGTTCTCCTCGAACACCTGCTGCGTCACGATCTCCATCGGATCATCTCCGACGACGCCTTCCCGGGTGCGGTAGAGCACGTTGGTGAACTCGTCGATCGAGGTGTCGCCGATCCGGATGTCGGAGATCTTCAGCCGACCATAGCCGAAGGTGAAGGCGGCGCAGACATACTGCTCGCCGTTGATGATCTGGCTGTAGGGCAACGCGGCATAGACAGGCGCCATGCGCATCTTGCCGAGCACCAGCGGGATCGGCTTACCCGCGGGCAGGTCGTTGCTCCAGCCATTAATCGAATAGCGGCTCTCCGGACCGTCGGGCGAGCTGAGGGACGGACGCGGGATGAGGGCGTTCATAGCCGCACCGATCAGCAGCGTCGTCGCTACGGCAGTCCCAACCCAGATTGCGTTCAAAGCGAACGCCCCCAGGCTTGTAGCAGTCGCCGCATAGAAGGCTGTCCCGATGGCGCTGGCCACCCACGTCGCCACAGCAGAGACGCCTGGCAGAACACGGATGATGACCGTCGTCCCACCATGCGGCCGGACACGCGACCACCACGCGCGCGGAATGATCTGATGCTGATCCCGGTAGCAGATCGCCACCACGACGCGATCCATCATTCCCTCCGGCGCACCCGGCAGCGCCCGCGCGATGATCTCCGAGATCGTCAGGCATTCCGCGACCTCGAACGAGCGCCGCGCTTCGGGCGCGGGAATGCGATAGAGCTGGACAGCTGTCGTCATGAAAGGGCCTCGTGCCGGTAGATCCCGACAAGTCGATCGCGCCAGCCCGACGCCATGATCGGAACGATCACCGAATGGCTGCGCTCGTGAACATGGAGCATCCGGCGGCGATCCACCGCGATGCCGAGGTGGCAGTCATGCCGGCCGATGCGGAATTGCAGCGCGTCATAGGCCTGAGGGATCTCGACGCTACGCCACGGGTGAGCGCTTGTTTCGCCAGAGATCAGCACGGCGAGCTCGTCGCGCTGTTCGCAGCTGCCATATGCCTCGGTGTAGCTCGGCAGATCGACGCCCAGCACCTCGGCATAGACGAGCCGCAGGAGGCCGTAGCAATCGACCCCGGCACGTTCGCGCCCAAGATCCGCATGAGGAAGGCCAACGAAATTCGACCAGCTCATCGGTAGAGCCCCGGGAAGCGATGCTTGCCGACGATATGCATCGGCGCGCCTTCCTCTTCGATCGCCTCCCGGCTCATCTCGATCGAGACCTGCGAGCCGAAGCCGGCACCAACCATCTCGAGGCCGAGCCAAGCCTGCTCAACGAGGTCGGGGGTCGAAGCCATGACGACCGCAACATTCGCGGTCGCACGATCTGCAACACTCCGCAGAAGAGCCGGAAGCGATGCATCGAACAGATCGAAGACGATCCGCATCGCCGCCGGCCGGTCGCTCTCGTCGCTCGGCATCTCGAGCCCCATCGGCAGAAAGAGGAAGGGCTCCGTCGCGGGATCCGCCCCCCGCCAACTCGAGCGCGTACCACGGATCTGCGCCTCTGCGCTCTGCGAGATCAGATCTGCGTTGTCGCTGCTCAGGCGGATCGGCGTCACGAGTTCAGGGTGCGTGATCTCGATCAGCACCGCCGGGAGATCATCGGCGTAGGCTGCATCCTGCTGCGCCCTCGCGTTCAAAGACAGCGCCCGGCTCACGTGGGAAGCTCCACGACCGAGAAGCTCACGACCTGGCGGCGCAGAACCGGATTTGCCGCGACGGGTGGCGCGTCGCCCCACTGGCAAAGCATCATCTTTGAAACAAGGAGCGGGGCGTCATTCTCATCGAGAAGCGTTAGCCCGAGCTCGTCCAGAAGAAACGCTCCATCCACGAGACAGTCTGGCATCCAGAAAAGGCGCGATCCTCCCGCGCACTCATCAATGTAGAACCTGTCAAATTTTTCCTTCTGCCAGAGCTTCAGGTGGAAACTGAACTGCAATACCCGAGCAACGGCAGAGTACCGGCGCGACATTTTCGACGGCCCAGCGTCGAACGTCGACTTCCTTCGCGCGTCCATGCGCTGTGACTGGCGATCCACCATAAGAGGCGGGGGGAGATCGGTCGGAAAAGTGGGGATGGTCATCGGCGAGGGCTCGGAACTTTGATGCCACGGGAACGCTGGAAACGCCTGCCAGCAGATTGGTTAAGTGCGTTCACGGTCTCCTCAGACTGACTGATCCGCGCCACGACCCGACCGCCTTCCTTAACCGTCTCGACGTCCACAAAACCGGCGGCGTTGTTGACCACCTGGACGTGAACCATTGGCGCGGGCGCACTCTGCCCTTGCACGGCCCCCTTTAGTGCAGCCTGAGCCTGGGGAACGTTGAGAACTGCGCCAGACTGGGACGGAACAAAAACCTCGCTGTTCGGAGTGTTCTCATTTACCAAGTATGCGTGCCCACCTCGCACACCGCCGCCCCCTGCCCGCTTTCCCGACAACGCGGCACCAATGGTGGAGAAAATGCCACCGGCGCCTCCCGCCGCCTCGCGCATGCTGAGAAAGGCCGAGCTCATCTGCGCGCGGAGCATCTGGCTGATGAGCCCCCGCAGAGCCTCCTCCGCCGACATTGAACCGTCGAGGATGCCCAAGAAGAAATCCTCCATGGCATCGGCGCCGCGCTCGGCGTTGCTCTGCAATTGATCCAGCCGTTCGGAGTTCTCGTCGGCAGCAACTGAGGCGCGCATGTGGGCAAGGGCAAGCTCGTCCACCTGCTTGGTCAGTTCCGGAGTGACCTCGCGACCGGCTTGTTGCGCGGCATGAAGGAGTTCGGCGCGAGTCCGGGCATACTCCATCGCATCGCCGAGTTCGGTCCCGTATTCCGCCGCGACCAGCAGCGAGGCGGATTCCGCCTCGAGGCGCGCGATCTGCTCACGCGTGCGTTCAAGCTCATCCGCCCACTCATCTTTCTTTTTTCCACCACCACCGTCACCGCTGCGGGTGCTTTTCGGCGCGTCGGGCACACCGAAACTGAAGTCGACGCTGGGCAGCTGAGGACGCGGGGAAGAAGTCGGCGCGTACCGGCCCGGCGGCAGCTGGAAGTCAACAGGCCCCTGGGGCGCCAATGTCATGCCAGGAGTGCCGCCGGGCAGGTTGCGCCGGACCTCGGCCGCCCTTGCTGCCGCCTCGGCAAGCGCGCGCGCCAATCCACCGATTTGACCCAGGACTGCATCGAAGCTCGACCGATCGATCTTCTCAAGCTCCTCGAAGGCAGAAGCCGCCTGATCCGTGGCGTCCCGCATCTCTGCCTCGAAATCCGCGGCACTGACCGAGCCATCCCGAAGCCCCTCGTCGAGCGCGAGCATCTGGTCGCGCGCTTCTGCGAGCGCCTCGGCCGCCCCTTCCTCGCCGACACCCCTCAGCGCAACCACCGCCTGATCCAAGGACGGGCGCAGCCGAACTGCTTCCTCTCCGAGACGGGAATACTCATTGGATAGCGCCTGCGCGGCCTGCACCTGCTCATCAGTCAGATCAGTGAGATCAGACAGGCCATCATAGATTTCATCCCCTAGCACCGCGCGGCCTTGCGCCTCATCCGGGAAAATCTCCTTGAGCCGGGTCTCGATCACGTCGAAAGGAATATCGGCAAGCGCGACCGCGAGGCCCTTCGCCCAGGTCGACGCCTTGTCCATCATGCGCGAGAACTCGGCGTCGATCCGCTGCGCCTTGGCGACCAGCTCGGCATCCATGACGAGGCCCATTTCCCTGGCCTGCTCCATCATCATTCGAATGCCGTCCTCGCCTTTCGCCAGAAGCTCGACAAAACGCTCGCCACCGGTGCCGCCGAAAATCTCGTCCGCGACCCTGATCTGCGCGGCGCGGTCGAGGTCTTCCATGCGCCCGATGATGTCGAGGAGAAGCTCTTCCGGCTTCTCGAGCTGGCGTTCCAGATCCGCCGCCCCGAGGCCGAGGCGCGCGAAGGCATCGGCAGCCGAGCCCTTGCCAGTCACGACGAACTCGTCGGCGCGCAGGTTCAGCTCCTTCATGCCATCGACCACCGCGTCGATCGGGATCCGCGACTGGCTTGCGACATAGCTCAGCTGCTGGAACGCCTCGACGCCGAGACCGGACCTGCTCGCCTCATCGCCGATCTGCGCGATGGCATTCACGCCCTGACGCAGGTTTGACGTCAGCACGCCCACGGCGGTCGCCGCCGCACCCGCGGCGAAGGCCTTGGTCAGATTGCCAACGCTCGCCGCGGCCTTGTTCAGATTGCTGTCAATGTCGCGAGCCATCTTCGACGTGTTCTGGGTGGCGTCGCGCTGCAGGCGGGCGATCAGCTTGTTGTTGCGATCCATCGCCCGCGCGAAATCCTTGTCACGCGCTTGCAGAAGGATCGTAATGCGTTCGAGTTCCTCGTCAGCCATAGCGCTTCAACAGCTCCTCGTATTCGTCCTCGGTCGGCGGCGCGACCTCGCCCGCGGCCTCGCTCTGTGCCTCGTTCCAGGCCGCGACGAGGTCTGCTGTTTCGCGGGGCGTCATGGCACGAACCTCAGCCGGTAGCCGCCCCATCACACCGCAGATGTTCAGGATTTTGTCGCGGGCGCCGTAGTGCGTGTCCGGCCTGCGGCTCTCGCGTGCGATCCAGCCTCTTTTTTTTTGCTCCGGTCGAGGACGGCGGGCAGGAAGGTCACCCCCAACACTCGCTTGGCGGTTTCCCGGAGCACGAGGTTCTCAGACGGCGGCAGGCTCGCGACAAGTTCGTCGGCCGCACGATCGGACATGCCACCACCGACGAGCGCCAGGGCGATCAGGTCGCGCACGTGGCGCGCCTGAGGACCACGCTCGCCACGTCCGAAGAGCTGATCCCAGACTTCGAAAATCCCGAGATCGTGCTGCTCTTCGAAACGCTCGATCTCGCCATTGCGAAGAACAAGCTGGCGGAACTCCCCGCCGACCGTTTCCTCGTAGACACCCGAGCCGGCGATCGACATCAGCTCGCCGCCTCGGGCGTGAAGGTCACGGCCCCCGTCGACCCCGCCGAAAGGCTGAAGGTGACGCCACCCGTCTGATCGCCTCCGAAATCTCCGGACTGGATGAAGAAGCTGCCCTCAAAAGCTCCAAAGTTCGGGACGATGACCTGTGCCGCGATGACCGGTGGGCTCGACATGGCAACTGACGCAAGGCGCGCCTCAGCGTTCTCTTTCTTCGAGATGCCGTTGCCCGAAACCGAGACCCGCTTCACCCCGTCAAGCACCTCGGTCCACAAAGCTCCCTCGGGCGCATCACAGTTCGCCGTGGTGACATCGATTTCCTCGTTGTTGATCGTAAGCGTTTTCGTCGTGAGCGCGCAGAGCGTCTCGAACTCCGGCGTCGCCTGTCCGTCGCTGAGCTTGATGAGAAGCGTACGCCCCTTTTTCTTAGCCATGATGGCCTCCTGTTTGAGAAGATGGGCTCACGCCCTGGTCGCCTTGCCGAAGGGCGTTAAGCGGCGGGTGCGACAGCGGCCTCGAAGGCGACCGTCGCAGTGTAGGTGTCGCCATCCTTCGAGCGGCTGACGGCGTGGGTGAGGTAATCGCACCAGTCGAGCGTGTAGCCCGTCAGGGGCAACTCGGCGTCGTCAAGTGCGACCCTGACCGCGTGGGCCATCTGGAGCGCCTCGACCCGGGCCGAAACCGGGCGAGACTGGCATTCGACCGAGAAGAAGATCGACTCGTCTGTGTAGCAGCCGATCCGGTCAGCGCTGGCATCTTGCCGGCCGAGATGGATGTAGGGGAACACAACATCCTCTTGGGGCTCCACGTAGACGCGATCGTCGACCATAGTCGCGACCCCAGCGTCAGCGAGAAGCGCGACGACCAACGCATCCTGCAGCGCAAGAACGGGCCCTTCATCCACGGAAGCTCTCCTTCACCGCCTTGTTCACCGCCCGCTTGGCGCGGTTCAGCCGCCTCTTTCGAAGCACCTTGAGAGCAGGGTTCACGAAGGCACGCGGCCCGCGGTCACCCTCGATGACTTTCGACTTCGGCCCGAAATCCACGAGGTAGCTGCCGTCCGGATTTTGGGTGCCCCTGATCTTCTCCCGCTCGTGGCCGTCTTCGTGGACGTCTTCTCCAACCGGGATCAGAACCTTGGCCGTGCGGACGAGTTCCTCGCCGCTCTTCCGGTTTCCCGCATCGACCTCTTGCTTGACGCGGCGCTCCAGTTTCGAGAGCTTTCGCATCACCTTATCAGCACCGATCACCGCCATAGGAGCCTCCATTATGAAATCGCTGATTGTTCTGGGCGCATTCGTTGCGGTCATGGGAGGCGTCCTAGCCTACGGGCACTTCTTCCAGATCACCGAAGCCGACCGAAGCGGTATCGGTCAGGCTTGCGCCAAGTGGATTTCCGAGGACTTTGCTGATGGCCGCTCCACTGAGATTTCGGACGTGTGGCGCAAGAAGGGGAAGTTCGTCTTTGAGGTGCTTGCACATCAGGCATCAGGATCATCGAAAAGAGTGATGCTATGTGTCGTCGACAAGAAGGACGGCACGGTCATGAGGCCAGGTCTCGCCAACTACCAAGATTGGAAGAAATAGCGCGCGGCTATTCCGGTGCCCTAACCCACTCCTCGCAGGACATCTCCAGCACGTCCGCCCGCTCTCGCGATCGCGCAGGCGTGCTGCGAATTTTCCAGACCGCCCCCCGCGCGACCAACCGGTCCGCCGCCGTGATCTGCCTCGCCGCTGGGCCATCCTTGATCAGCACCTTCGCCAGCCGCACCGCCTCATCGCGTCCGGCGACAAGGGTCTCGCCGCCGGGTTGCTCAGCAAAATCCGCCCAGAGCTGAACCGGCACGCCGGCCTCCAGCTCGAGGTCCGCCCAACGCTCTGCCACAACGCCAGGCCGGACCGTGCCCTTCACCTTGCGCTGAACGGTGATCCGGTCACTCAGACGTCCCCCGGCCATGTCAGCACCCCGCCGAGGCGCAGGGGCGCACGTAACGCTCCTGTTTGATGAGCCGCTGCACGTTGAACGAGGCGCGCGGCGGCTGGATATCTCCCGAGACGCTGATGTCCGCATCGCGCCATTCGCGCGCCAGGGAGACGACTGCGCGCCAAAGGTTGCGAGGGAAAACCCCGCCAACCTCGGCCCGAATGCGCAGCGTCCGACCCGCTTCATTGCCCGACCAGCGCTCGGGAAGCAGCAGCTGCGGTTCGTCCTCGCCCTGCACCAGCATCACGCCGTCAAGGGGCTGATCGACCCACGCGCCATTGTCATCGGTCACCGCAAGCGCGGAAAGCGATGTCACCGGGCAGCAGGGAAACCACCAGCGGCGCCAGCCGTAAAGCGGATAGGTGAATTCGTAGAGGCCGGGCGCCGGAGGGATGTTCGCCGCTGTCGTGACCACGTCCTGCGCGGCCCCGAGCAGCATCTCGATCGAGGCCTGCTCGCTGGCACCAGGCATTTCACCATGCACTGCATTGATGAACTGCGAGACACTGACCACCGGCGGGATTTCATCGTCCCCGATATAACGCATGCGCCCGGCCCTTTCTTACTTGCGGCCCTTGCCCTGCGCGGGCGGAGCTCCGGGATCTGCGTCCGGCTTCGAGCCGTTGCCATCGTCGGCTTTGGGCTCGCCGTCCTCTTCGCCCTGCTCGCGCGTCGGCGCGACGGGCTCTTCGCCTCCCTTCGGCTCGTCCACCTCGGGCAGCACTTTCGGCATCGGAGCATTCGGGTCGCGCGCGATCCCCGCTGCGATCAGCTTGTCCGCGTGATCGTCGGGGAAACCGGCAGTCTCACCACGCTGATACATCAGGTGGGTCCGGTTGAACTTCACCGCCTTCATTGCGGCAGGCGGTCCATGCCGCCACAGACCAGCACAGCCGACAGGGCTGCGGTGTCGGTACCGCTGGCGCTGAGATCCGGCGTGTAGCCGAGACGAACGTAGCGACCGCAGGCGCGGAGCTTCACGTCGATCTCGAGACAGCCGGTAACGGTGCCGCCGCCGGTCGGGCCGGTTGCTGCAACCACCGTCTCGGTAACCAGCGTGACCGCGTCCGACAGGTCGCTCTCTTCGCCTTCCTCGACGGTGTACGCGACGCTCAGCGTCTCGCCCTCGGCAAGGGTGGCGGTGAACGGGATGGCCAGCACGCCGGATTGCGGCATGCTGATCTCGGCGCGGTCGATGATGGCGCCCGCCACCGCAGTGTCATCCCCGGCGCCGCCCGCGGTCACCGCGGCGTTGCCGGCGGCGCGCAGCACTTTCAGAAGCGCGCCGATATCCTTCATTTGCATCATGGGATCGGTCCTCAAAAGGATGTGGAGACGGGCGCGAACGCCCGCCCGTGGGTCATCGTCAGGGGTTACTGGTCCGCCCAGGTCACGCCGGTCATCACAGCGACGGCGGGCAGATGGCGCAGGCCAAGGTCGTGCTGCATGATCATCCGCATCAGGGTTTCGTCGCGGCTGAACGACGACTGCAGCTGGCCGTTGTCGTCGCGGTAGGCCGCCTGGTCGGACATCGCGATGGTGATGCCCATGTGCTCGCCGATGACGACGTGCATCGGGTGCACCAGCATGATCTCAGACTCGTTGCCACCCGCGCCGAGGTTCGAGGGCATCTCGGTGGTGACATGCACCGGCTTGCGACGCAGCTGACCGCTGGCCATCTCGGGGAACGCCTTGTTCCCGTTGCCGTCGACGAGGTTGGTCAGGAACATCGCGGTGCGCGGCGACATGATCCAATGCGCCCCGGCGTAGGGCACATTCGCATTGGCCAGCGCCAGCTCCATCCGCCCGAGGTTGCTGTTGACCGCCTGCACATTCGTGCCACCGGTCATCGCCAGGATGTTGGTCGCGGCAGCGGCGGTGCCGAGCAACTGGAAGCGAAGGCCCTTCGGCGCGAACTCGGTGCCCGCGCCGCGGAGGAAGTAGCGATCCTGAATTTGCGCCGCATCCGCGATCGCATCGTCGCGCACCATGCGATCGACGGCGGTGGAGGCGGTGCGAAGAAGATCGTTCGAGATCGGGATGATACCACGCATCTTCTTCGCCGAGAGCTTCATCTGACCGTAGGTGTAGCCGGTCACCGGCGCATCGGTACCCTCGTCACCATAGCCGAAGTTCGCGCCGCTCGCGCGCCGGTTCTGCGTCAGGTTACCGTCGGGCATCGGTACGATGCGGGGTCCCATGGCTGTCACCACGCTGGCCGGGCGCAGCAGCTCGATCACCTCGGAGCTGACGTCCTCGGGAACGAGGAAGCCGCCGGCCGCGGCCGAGGACACGTTCTGCGCCGAGAAGAGACCGCTCTGGCCATTCTCCTCGGCGATGACCCGGGCCGTGTGGACGTTGCCGCCCGCCGCCGCGAGAGTGCGGAGCATGGCCCCGAACTGCAGGCCCTTCTCTTTCGGCTGCGCGATAGCAGAACCGCGCGGCGCATCGGGCTCGGAGCCGGGCTCGGGAACCGCCGCCGAGGCGCTCGCCGCCTCGACCTCTTCGGCGCGCTTCACCTGGCGATTCGCCTTGTCGAAGGCAGCCTTGGCCGCGTCGAATGCCGCCTGCGCGCCCTGCAGCGCAGCGTCGTCGGCGCTCTCCTGATCCTCGATCGAGGTCAGAGCATCGGCCTTGGCCTGCATGTCTTCAGCCGCCGCCTTGCGGGCGCGGCGCAGGTCGTTGATATCGCCCATGGTCAGTTCTCCTGTTTGGTGGGCACCGCGCGATCCGCGCAGCAGAAAGACCCCGCCGCGCACCGGCAGGGCAGTCTCAGGCCGCGGCAAGCGCCGAGGCCGGATTTCGGAAAGTCAGATCAGCTGGCCAGCCGGGCCGCTGCCGCGGCAGCAAGCGCCTGCGCCCGCGCGCCACGGCCGGCCTGCCGGGTCGGGCGCGGTGCGTAGGCTGCGCCGATGCGATCCCAGAACTCGCGGGCCGTTTCGAGCCGATCCACGAGGCCACGCGACCGCGCGTCCTCGCCCCAGAAGATCGCGCCACCGTCGGCAGGATCATCGGTGGCGGACAGACGCTCGGTCAGTTCCGCGAGCGGGATGCCCCGGCCTGCGGACACCGCTGCATGGAAGTCCGCCTCCATCTCGTCGAGCCCGCGCAGGATTTCCGTGCGTCCCTCGTCGCTCGACGGGTCAGGCCGTTTTGCACGGGCGTGGGTCGAGGTGGTGATGAAGGTCTGCTCGCCGAACATGCCCGGCTGCATCGGTGCCGCGTCGATACGCATGCAGCCGATCGAACCGACGACGCTGCCCGGAGTCAGCGAGATGTCGGTGGCTTGGCTCGCGATGTGATAACAGGCCGAGGCGGAGAGCGGATGCACCAGCGCGTGCACGGGCTTGACCGCCTTCGCGGCCGCAACCGCCGCCGCCGCCCCGGCGATGCCCAGAACATAGCCGCCGGGCGAGTCGCAAAGCAGCACGATGGCCGCGACATCCTCGTTCGCGCTCAGTTCCCCCATCGTGGCTTCGAGACCGTGGTAGGTCGACCAGCCGAACCACCGCTCGAGCAGGAAGGCGTTGGGCGTCAGAAGGCCGCGCACGGGCACCACCGCGACGTTGCGCGTGATCGCATAGCGCTCTCCCGGCTCGAGTCGCACCGAAAGGGCGGTCTCGACCGCCTGCGGCTCGCCCACACCATCCGGCATCGCCATCTGCAGGAGCGGCGCGCCGTGGGTGCGGGACATCGCCAGCGGCGTGCCGGTGAAGAGGCTCGCAACGGTCTGAGCGGTCATTCGTCGTCTCCTTCGGACTGGGTGCGGGACGGTTCGGTCCGCGTCATGTTCGGCGCCGGGTTGAGTTGCGCCCCCTCGTCGACCGGCGTGAGGCCGAGCTTCATGCGGGCCTCATTGGGCAGCATGAAGGGCCCGCCCACCGCGCGGTTCAGCGCCTCGTATTGCTCCTTGACCGTCGGCTGCAGCAGCGCGCCGAAGTCATGGCGCAGGAACAGCCCGGCATCTCGCTCGGAGCGGGTCAGCAGCGCGACGCTCAACTGCGCCTCGACCAGGGCAGACCAGTGCAGCAGGCAGTCGGTCAGATAGTCGATGGCCTGCTGCTCGCCGTTGGCCTTCACGCCGTATTCCAGCATCTGCAGCTTGCTGGGCGGCATGCGGTAGATGCCCGCGATCATCTCGCGGTCGAACTTGCGGCTGGAGAGCAGTTCCTGGTCGGCAGCCGAGATATCGAGCGCCTTCACGTCCTCTTCGGGATTGGTGACGATCCACCCATCGCCAGAAGGATCGCTCATCGCGCCCTTGATGCGGCGGGCGTTGCGCGTTCGCTGTTCCTCGCTCTCGTAGCTATCGCCGAGCTTTATCACGCCCTTGGTGGTGCCGCCTGCGGCGTTGCGCGCCGCGGCACGCTGCCCCGCAAGGGCAATGCCGACACTTTCGGCCGCGACACTGATAGGGCTGCGCCCGGTCCAGCCATCCTCGGCCATGTAGCGCAGGTGAGCCATTGCCCGGGCTGGCACCCGGCGCTGCACCCCGGCGCCGTCCTCGAACTGGTAAAAGCGCTCGAGCCCGTCGCGCAGGATCGAGACCGAGCCCTGCCGCACGATGTCGAGCCGCATCAGCTCGCCGCCGCCATCGCGGGGCCCGTAGATGTGGCCATTCCCGCGAAGGGCGTAAGCGTAGACCGCGGCGAAACGCACCAATAGCGCGGGAACGCCGGGGGCCGCTTCGCCGTTCAGCAGCTCGGACACGGCATGCTGGCGCACGCGCTTATCCTGTCCGTCGCCCTGTCGCTGCCAGAGCTTCAGCGGCACCTTTGCAAGATCGCCGGCGATATTGTTGCAGCAGGAGAAGACCGTGCCGTGATGCACCGCCGTCTCCGGCGTGACGCGCGGGAGACCTCGGACCGCCGTCGGCCCGCCAAGCGAGCCCCAGCCCACGGCGAGGAGACCTTCGTCGCTGACGGCTGCCGCCGCCGGTGCGGAGACGGGCGGCTCGACGCGCTGCGCAAAGTCGGCCGGGCGGCTGCGCGAGATGTCCAGTCCGAAGAACTTCATACGATCACCACGTCCCTTGCCTTGCGTTTCTCTTCGCCGACCTCGGCGCGGCCCACGGCCATGATGGCAGCGACTGCCGGGTCGATACGCCCGGTGGCCTTTTTCTTGTTCGGCTTCACGTTCTCGGCGGCGTCCTGATCGAGGACCACGTTGCCAACCGACCATGCCAGCAGCGGGTTTCCGTTGTGGCGCAGCCGGTTCTGAATGACCGCGCGCTCGAAGCGCTTGGTGGCCGGCGACATGCTGGCGTAGCCCTGGCCGAACTCGAGGAGCGGGAAGCGCATCTTGTCGAGTTCGCCCGCGACGTACTTCATGCCCCAGCGATCATAGGCGACTTCCTGAAGATCGAAGCGCGCCCGAATCCACTTCATGCGCTCGATCACCTGGTCTTCGTCGATGACGCCACCCCGGTGTACTTCGAGCCAGCCGTCGTCGCGCCATGCGACATAGTCCCGGTTCTCTGATTGCGCCCGGGCGACGAACCCCTTTGGCCCCTCCGCGATGAACCCGAAGCACAGCAGGTAGATCACGCCTTCGACCGGGACCGCGACAACGATCGAGGTCAGGTCTGTGGTGCGGCTGAGGTCGAGGCCGACCCACGCCTTGCGCCCGTAGAGCTTCTCGAGCGCGAAGGGCGCCTTGGCCAGACCGCCGTCCCAGACATCCCGCGCGATCCAGCTTTGCGCACCCTCGGTCCAGAGGTTGAGGTGCAGGCGCCGGAAGTTCGGCATCTTGCCCCGGATCGCCTGCGCCTCGTCGTGGATGCGCCGGAAATCCGCCTCGGTGAAGGCAACCCCGAGGTTCGGGTTCGCCATGGCCCAGGTCGCCGGGTCCGACGGGTCGGCATCCTCGGGCGGCTCCGCCACGAAGCCGAAGAAGCTGTCGTCGCGCACGTCGCCGCGCATCACCCGCTCGGCGTATCCCCTGATCTCGCCGCAGAGGCTCGCGCGATCAGCCCCGGCGGTCGTGATCGCCCAGTCGATCGGTTGCGACCGGGCAATCATCGAGTTGGTCACCACGTCCGCAAGCTCGCGGTCTGTCCAGCGGTGGACCTCGTCTCGGGCCGCAAAATGCGGGTTGATGCCGTCGGCGCTGTTGCCGTCGCGGCTGAGCGCGGCGATGTAGCCGTTCGTGCGCGGCGACTGGATCTGCGTCTTGTAGACGTCGAGCAACTGCGAGAGCGCCGAAGACCCGCGGATCATCCGCTTGATCTCGTTGAACAGCAACCCCGCCTGATCACGGGTGGTCGCTGCGCAGTAGCCTTGCGGCGCCCCCTCGCCGTCGAAGAGCTGAGTGTAGAGCATCGGCACCGCCGTATCGGTGGTCTTGCCGTTCTTCTTCGCCACCTGGTGATAGGTGGATCGGAAGCGCCGCAGTCCGGTCTCGGCGTGCTTCCAGCCGAAGACCGATCCGTGCCGAAACACCTGCCAGGGCTGCAGGGTCAGCGAAGCGCCGGCCATTGAACCCGTCGTGTGCCGCAGCACCTTGGCGAAGCGGATCACCATGTCCGCCGCGTCGGTGTCGAAGACCAGACCACGATCCGCGCCGGTCTCGAGGTCGAGCAGGTGGCGCTCGCACGCCATCCGGACCAGCGGCCCCGCGGCGATATTGCCCTCGAGCACGTCGAGCGCGTACCGGCTCACCGGGTGATCAATCGCCTCCACGAAGCTGTCGCAGGAGATCGTCGAAGAGATCGCCCTGCGCCCCCGAGCTGAGGCGCGCCTCGTCGACCGGTGTCATGCCGAAGAGCGCGCCGAGCTGGCGCATGTTCGCCAGCGCGTCCTGCCGCGCTTGCCAGTTCGCCGTCTTCTTCTGCTGTTCACCGTTGCGGGTTTTGACCGAGTAGGTGCGCCCGTCCATCACGATGCAGCTGGTCAACTCGATGACGTCGGCCACCGACTCGCAGTATGCGGCGAACATGTCCTCGAAGTGCGGCTTGAGCCGGTCGAACTTGACCAGCTCCGGCGCCAGGCGCTCCCACACCTCCTTGGCGGCGTCGGACATGAGATCGTGCGGCGCGGGAACCGGCTTGGGCATCTCCTCCCGCATCGGCACCACGTTCTCCATGCTCGGCTTCCGCCCCTTCATGGCTTACCTCCTAAAGCCCCTAGAGGTGGGCTTTTTTCTCCAAATTCACCGGCGCGAAAAGAAAGGTTGGGGTGTCGGTTTCCGCTCCCCAGCCCAGATTTTTGACCTACCCCCGGTCCCCATGAAAAACCTCGCGCGCCGTCTTCCGGCTGTGGCACCGGTGGCACAGGGCCTGCCAGTTCGACCGATCCCAGAAGAGCGAGCGGTCGCCCTTGTGCGGCACCACGTGGTCGACGTCGGTAGCGGGCTCGACCACCCCAAGCTCGTCGCAGTCAACGCAGCACGGATGCCGATGAAGGAAGAGCCGCGCTGCCGCCTTCCACCTCGGATCGGCGTAGAGCGCGCGCGCCGCCGCGGCGTGAGGCGTGGCCTGTGCCGCTGCCTTCTGCCCGGCCCGCTTCTCATCCTGCTCCGCCTGATGCTCAGCGCACCGAGGTTTGCCGGGAAGTGCGATCTCTTCGCAGCCGGGCGCGGCGCAGAGCTTACGCATCGCCGTGCCCGGCTGCTGCCTGTGGGAAGAGGTCCATGCCCATAGCCTAAAAACGACAAAGCCCCGCACGATGGCGGGGCTCGGGACACAGTGCAGGCGTGTCAGATGTGGCGTTCGAACCCATCCTCGCCGCCCACCCGCTCCGGTATCTGTCCCTCTTCGGGAGAGCACTCGGAGCATGAGGCCTGTAGCGGCAACATAGGGATCGCCGCGTCGC
>Ga0114904_1000685_pt1 | contig 17889 bp, 17 predicted proteins | sample MalvirDeepMed_s6_FD_83498 | JGI IMG/M metagenome (GOLD analysis project Ga0114904, IMG submission 83498) | Marine viral communities from the Global Malaspina Expedition - Malaspina viral metaG DeepMed_s6 | ecosystem: Environmental > Aquatic > Marine > Oceanic | place: Mediterranean Sea... | reverse complement strand
GCCCGTCAGTATCGCGGAAGATCCGCTTTCCTGCGTTGCGATCGGCACCGGTCGGGCGATGGAAGACCCGGTGTTCCGCGGCGTGCTGATGACGGCTTAAACCAACCGGGCCAAGGTTTAGAAACTACCGGCCGGACGGAGGAATTATGGCCCTGGCTGGGTCTAAACAGCGATTGTCGGGGCACTCCAAGAAGGCCCAGTACGGGGCCTTCACCGGCTACGTGCTGGTCGTGCTTGCCATGTTGCTGGGCATCGTGCTGCTCGTCATTTCTCTCATCCAACCCGCCTCGTTCGACGGGTTGCGCGGTCTGTTCAGCGATGCGACGCGGCCCGCCGCCCAGGTTTCCGCCACCACGCGCACCGGCGGTCGCGGCTTCTTTGAATCGGTCCAGGGCTACCTCGAGGCGGGCCAGCAGAACGCCGACCTCAAGCGAGAGGTCGAGATCGCGCGGATCCGCCTGGCGGAGGCCCGCGCGACCGAAGAAGAAAACCGCCGCCTCAAGGGCCTGCTGGGCCTGCGCGAAACCGATGTCGAGCCGGTCGCGGCGGCCCGTCTCGTCGGTTCAAGCAGTTCGAGCACGCGACGCTTCGCCTATCTCGGCGCAGGACGCTCCGACGGGGTGCTCCCCGGCATGCCCGTTCGATCCGAACGCGGGATCGTGGGCCGGGTGCTCGAATCGGCGCGCCATTCCTCGCGCGTGCTGCTCATCACGGATAGCGAAAGCGTGCTGCCCGTGCGCCGGGCGGGCGACAATACGGTCGCCTTCGCCGAAGGGCGCGGCGATGGCCTGATCAACATCCGCCTCATCAATCTCGGCATCAATCCGCTCAAGCGGGGCGATGTGTTCGTGACCAGCGGCGCGGGCGGCCTCTATCGCCCCGGCATCGCGGTCGCCATCGTCACCCGTCTGACCGACGATGGCGCGGTGGCCCGGATCATCAGCAATCCCGCCGCAACCGACTTCGTGGCGGTCGAACCGGTCTGGCAGCCCGAGGCGCGGCGCGGAGCGAACACTCCCATCGAGGAAGCGATCGGCTCCAACGAGACGGTCGCCGGAGACGGCGAGGACGGCGCGGCGGAAGCCGTCGAACAGGGCGGCGTGGTGACCCCATGATCGAAGGGCGCGCCCACAACAACCGGCGCGGGCCGGCGAGCCGCCAGATCAACAAGGAACACTCCCCGTTTCTGATGGTCTTCATCCCGTGGGCGACGATCATGCTGGCCTCGTACTTCCAGAGCGTGCCGATCGCCACGGTCGGCCCGCTCTTGCCGCCCATCGGCTTCCTGTTCCTGCTCGCCTGGCGCTTGCTGCGCCCCGGCGTGCTGCCGATCTGGTCGGGCATCATCTTCGGCATGTGGGACGACCTGTTCAGTGGCCAGCCATTCGGCTCCGCTATACTGCTGTTCTCCGCAGCGATGCTCGCGATCGAACTGATCGAGATGCGCTTTCCCTGGCGCGGCTTCGCCCAGGACTGGTTGATCGCTGCGACCATCGCGGTGATCTACATCCTGGTGGCGACGCTGGTGTCGGGTAGCCGGCTCAGCCTGCCGCTCTTCGCCGCCATCGTGCCCCAGCTACTGCTTTCAATTATCGCCTACCCGTTCATCGCTTTCATCGTTTCCCGCCTCGACAAACTACGCCTCATGCGTTTCCGGACCGTCGCCTGATGCCTTTCGGCCTGACCAAGCAAGTGCTCAACGAAAGCACGCTGACCAACAGTTTCGATCGCCGCTGCTTCGTGCTCGGCGTGGGCGGCCTTTCCGTCGGCATGCTGCTGGCCGGGCGGATGGGATACCTCGCGATTGCCGAGAACGACAAATACGCGGTCGAGAGCGAGAGCAACCGCGTCAACCTGACGCTGATCCCTCCCCGGCGCGGCTGGATCCTCGATCGCAACGGCGCACCGCTTGCCTCCAACCAGGCGGACTTCCGCGTCGACGTCATTCCCGAGCGCCTGCAGGACGGCGATCGCGAGCTTGAGACGCTCGCCACGCTGCTCAAACTGGACGATGCGAAGATCCGCGACCTGCGCAAGAAAATCGCCGATTCGGCTGGCTATGCGCCGATCGAGGTGGCCAGCGGGCTCGATTACGACGCCTTCGCGGCGGTCAGCATTCGGCTGCCGGAGCTGCCCGGCGTGGTGCCGCAGCGCGGCTTTTCCCGCTACTATCCGACCGGAGCCTCGGTCGGCCACCTGCTCGGCTATGTCGGCGCTGCGAGCCGCGAGGAGTTCGAGGCCGACCGCAATCCGCTGCTGATCACGCCGGGCTACAAGATCGGCAAGGACGGGCTCGAGAAGCAGTTCGAGCAGACCTTGCGCGGCGAACCCGGCGCACGCCGGGTCGAGGTGACCGCCTCGGGCCGGATCGTGCGTGATCTCAGCACCCGGCCCGATGTGCAGGGCGATCCCATCCAGCTGACCATCGATGGCCCGCTGCAGGATTATGCCGCGCGCCGCCTGGGCCTCGAAAGCGGCTCGGTCGTCGTGATGGACTGCCTGACCGGCGATCTGCTGTGCATGGCTTCGATGCCCAGCTTCGATCCCAACTCCTTCTCCGACGGGATCGGCAGCGTCGAATATGCGATGCTGAGCGAGAACGACCGGGTTCCGCTGCGCAACAAGGTGCTCAAGGGCCTCTATCCACCCGGCTCCACGGTCAAGCCGATGCATTCCATGGCTTTCATGCACGAAGGGATCGACCCGAACGAGTCGATCATCTGCGGAGGTGGGCGCCGCATCGGCAACCGCTTCTTCAACTGCTGGAGCAACCATGGCCGCGTGGACATGGCCAAGGGCATCTACCAGAGCTGCGACAGCTATTTCTATCACTTCGCCCAGAAGGTCGGGTTCGACAAGGTCGCCGCCTACGCCCGCCAGTTCGGCCTGGGGCAGGAATTCGACCTGCCGGTCGCGAGCCAGTTCTACGGCACCGTGCCCGATCCGGCGTGGAAGCTGAAGAAATACGAGCGCGAATGGCAGCCTTACGACACGGTCAATGCGTCGATCGGTCAGGGTTACTATCTCACCAGTCCGCTCCAGCTTGCCGTCATGGCGACGCGGATCGCCACGGGTCGTCATTTCGAGCCGGCGATGATCAAGACCGACAAGCGCAAGCCTGCGCCCTCGCTCGACTTCAAGGCGGATCAGATCGCCTATATCCGCCAGGCGATGAGCGACGTGGTCAATGGCCCCGGCACCGCCGGTCGCGCGCGCCTGCCGATCGACGACGTGCTGATGGCGGGCAAGACGGGGACGGCCCAGGTCGTTTCGCTCAGCAAGTCCGATGGCAAGAGCGGTCCGTGGAAATACCGCGATCACGGCCTGTTCGTATTTTTCGCTCCGTTCGACAATCCGCGCTACGCCGGAGCGGTCGTGATCGAGCATGGCGGCGGTTCGAGCGCGGCCTACCCCATCGCGCGCGATGTGATGACCTTCCTGTTCGATCCGCAAAAGGGCATGGACGCCCTGCGCGCGCTGGAAAAGGAATGGGGCGGGACCGCGCAAGAGCGCCTGCAGCGCCGCTACGCCGAATACGCCCGCGCAGCAGGCGAGACGATCCCGCCCAGCGCGCCGCAGGATCGCGAGATACAAGAGCGTGTCGACGCCGAAGCACGGATCGAGGCCCAGCGGATCGAGGCCTTTGCGCGCGACAATCCGCGCCGCGCCCGGCGGACCGATGCCGAAACGTCGGCCGCAGACGGTGGTAGTTCGCAAAGGGCCGCGCAATGAGCAGCATCATCCCGGCACCGATCGCGCGCCAGCCCTGGTCGATGCTGACCCCGCTGATCCTGCTCACCTGCTTTGGCTCGGCAGTGCTCTATTCGGCGGCCGGCGGCAGCTTTACGCCTTTCGCATCCTCGCACCTCCTTCGCTTCGCCATATTCATGGTGGTCGCGCTGGTGATCTCGCAGTTTCCGCGCGACTTCGTGAAGCTAGCCGCCTATCCCGGCTACGTCGTCATTCTCCTCCTGCTAGTCGCGGTGGAAGCCGCAGGCGCGATGGGCGGCGGCAGCCAGCGCTGGCTCGAGGTCGGCCCGATCCGCCTCCAGCCATCGGAGCTGATGAAGCCCGCAGTCGCCCTCGCCCTCGCCCGTTTTTACGACACGCTGCCGACCGGCATGATCGGATCGTGGCGCGCGCTGGTGCCTGCAGGCGTCATCATCGCGATGCCGGTGGCGCTGGTGCTGATGCAGCCCGACCTCGGCACCGCGCTCGCGATCCTGTTTTCGGGTGCGGTCGTGATGTTCCTCGCCGGACTGCCGATGAGCTGGTTCCTCTCCGCCGGAGCCGCCGCGGCGGTGGCCGTACCGCTCGCCTATAGTTTCGCGCTCAAGCCCTATCAGCAGCGCCGTGTGACCACCTTCCTCGATCCGGAGAGCGATCCGCTGGGCAGCGGCTATCACATCACCCAGTCGAAGATCGCAATCGGTTCAGGCGGCTTTTCGGGCAAGGGTTTCAACGAAGGTTCGCAAAGCCATCTGCAATATCTGCCCGAGCCGCATACCGACTTCGTCTTCGCCACCATGGCGGAGGAATGGGGCTTCCTCGGCGGGCTGTTCGTGATCGTTACCTTCGGACTAATCCTCAACTGGGGCCTCAAGGTCGCGCGCAATGCCGAAGTGCGCTTCGATCGGCTGCTGGCGGCCGGCATGGTCGCGACGATGTTTTTCTACATCGCGATCAACCTGCTGATGGTCATGGGCCTTGCGCCCGTGGTCGGCATTCCTCTGCCTTTCATGAGCCACGGCGGGTCTTCGATGATGACCAACATGCTGTGCATCGGCACACTGATGATGGTCTATCGCTGGAGCGTCCAGGGCCGCGGCGGCGGGCTTCTGTCGACCTGATCGGCCTGCTCGGCAAGAAGGGGGTTGCACCTTTCGCCACAGGCCCTATGTGACCGCCTCCCGCCGACGAATCGCACCGTCGATCCCCGGCGAGGCCTCTCACGCAAGCAGGCCGGTGTGGACGCATAGCTCAGTTGGTAGAGCAGCTGACTCTTAATCAGCGGGTCCTAGGTTCGAACCCTAGTGCGTCCACCATTTTTTGCAAACAGAACAGTAGCTTACGCCCCCCTGGATCAGACGCTCCTGCCTCGGCCATGCCGCGCGTTCTACCTTATTCCTAACGTTTTTGCGGAGCGCGGAGCGAGGCCTACTTGCGCTTGGTCGAACGCTGTCCAGCCTTATACGCCCATTCCATGGCACGGGCGATCTCGCCGTTTGTGTCTGAGTTGAACCCGAACTTCGTTCGCTCGGCACGACCTGTCGTAATGTGCTTCGCAATCCTACGAAACGCGGCCTTGCGTTGTGAGGTATCGGCGTCTTCCACTGGCACGTCGCCAAGTATCCATGCCGCAACCTCCTTCGGTGATAGCTGCCTGAGACGTTCGTAAAAGGGATGGTCCTTAATGCTCACCATTCGTCCTCGCTCGGTTCCTGCACCACACATTTGGCTACCTCGTCTGCCGATGCCACGAACACCTGCTCAGCTTTCCGCCAACCCGATCCGCCCCACTTGCCGATGGGTCCCCAGCGCCCCTGATTGAAACGCTCAAGCGAGGTTTGTCGAACCCGCGGGCTGCACGATCTTGCCGACGGCACCGACGGCCGCGTTCCTCGCAAGGTCGAGGGCCGAACCGTGAGCAGGTTTGATGTTCCGATGCAGGCGGAAGTCATTGCAGCGGGTTCAGACAATGGCTCGCAAAACGTCTGTTAATACGAGATGACCCCGCACCTTCGGCAAGCGGCATCGCTATATCCTACTCGACGATAACGAACGGTGCCCACACGGCGGGATGCGAGGCTTGAGGAATATCGGAACCTCCGTTTATCAGGCTCAATTGTGCCTTTCGAAGCGCCTCTGCGCGCGGCAGTCCGGCCCGCGCATCCTTGATCGTCGCCACCGTCAGAAAAGCTGCCGCGTCGTCGCGCACCTGCCAATGCGACAGCATCATCGCCTTCGTGCCGGATCCCAGAAAAGCATTCGCCAATCCGGTATAGACCGGGGCGGTTTCATTCCGCCCAGCCGCACTGTTGCATGCCGACAGGATGACGAAATCGGCGTCGATGGCCAGATCGGTGATTTCGCTTGCCTGCAACAGCCCGTCATCGGACGCGAGATCGCTCCGTTCGCCGGGGGTCAGCACCAGCGCAGGTTCGCGTAGACCACCCAGCTCGCCACCGAGCAGGCCGTGCGTAGCAAATAGCACGACCCCGCTCGCTCCCTCGGCAGCGCGACGAACCCGCGCTTCGGTCGCCGCCGGTCCGGTGAGCACCGTGGAATTCGAAGCCTCGAAAGCGGCAGCCACCGCCGCGATTTCCGCTTCGGTGGCGGGCAGCCTGGGCAGTGCGAGAATATCCGCGGCCGCCACGCTGCCGCCGCGATACACGGTGCCAAGGTCGATCGCTTGCGCCTCATCGCCGCGCAGCGCCGGTGCGCCGATGCCTAGGAAACCGGCACTGCGCGCCGGCGTCTCGTCCACTGCGATCGCGGAGGCAGGCGTGAGGGCGATCGAGAATGCGTGGCGGCGGACAAGCCAGTCCATCGATTTGTAGTCGGTCTGGTCCGTCTTCGTGCCTCCGTGCAGCAGGAGCCCGAAGGGAAGCCGCGACAAGGCATCGGCGGTCACCACCTTGACGCGCGAGCGCCCCTCCAGAGCCGCCGCCGCGCGACCGGGCAGGACGATATCGTGCAGCGCAGCGGCCTGCCGGACGGGGAAGTCCTGGGCCTCGTCGGCATGCGGATCGAGCGCAGCCTGCAGATCGGCGACCAGCGAGCGGACCTGCGGCCTCCCGCCGGAGCTTTTCTCCATGACGACGTCGGCCGAGGTGATCGCCATCGTGAAGGTGCCCGTACGCCCGGGCATCACGATCAGAACGGCTTCGTCGGGCGACAATCGAGCCTGCATGTCGGATATGCTCGGCGCCTGGGGCCGCAGCCAAGTGCCGTAATCGGGGATGTCGATGGCCAGCTGGCGATCGAGCTGCTCCACCTGGCTGGTCAGCGCCTCGATTTCCATTGCCCGCTGTGTGGCCAGTTCCGACTGATCGCTGGCGAGAAGGGCTGCCCTTTCGCGGTTGAGAAGACGCAGGCGCTCGCGACCCTTCTTCACCCGGTCGATCCGCTCGGCGAGGCCGGGATCGTCGTCGACATGCGATCGAAGGGTCGCGAGCTGGCGCGCGCGCGCATTCGCGCCCCAGCTGGCCATTTCGAATGACTTGAGCGCGGCATCGGGTCGACCGGTCAGGAACGCGGCTTCGACCACCTGCAGGATGGGGTCGTAAAAGGACGAAAGATCCGCCCCCACTTCGTAGGACCCGGCCGCGGTAATCAGGTCGCTTTCCAGCTGACGATTGCCGCGTTCCACGAGGTCCCAGCCGGCGTCCCGCTGACCGGTTTTGATCGCCAGCACTCCTCGCTGAATGTCCAGCAAAGCGTCCGGTGCGAAATCGCCCAGTTCCTGACGCCGGTTCGCGACGGCTTCGATGCTCGCCCGAGCCTCGTCGTACTGCCCGGCCTCCTCCTGACGATGCGCCAGCACGGTCATGCCCCTGATCGCCCTGCGGTTATCTGCCGCAAGGCTCGAAGCACGTTCGGCGGCCAGCTGCGCCATGGCGAGCGCGAGCGCATTGTCGTTCGCCTCGAAGGCCATATTCGACCGGTTCGCCAGGGCGATCATCTCCCTTTCCGGATCGGACCCGCGTGCCGCCCCGACCAGAACTTCGGCCAGCGCGAGCGATTCCTCGTAGCGGCCCAGCCTCGCCAGGATGACACTGAGGTTGGAAAGCGCGGCAAGGGTGCTGGGATGATCGGGGCCGAGCTGGTTGGCCATGATATCGAGTGCGCGGCGTGCCGGAGCCTCCGCCTCCTCGTAGCGCCCCGAGTCCAGAAGAACTCTGGCGAGCGTGCCTTGCGCAAATCCCATGAACGGGTGGCCTTCCGGGAGCAGTTCGCCCGCCTTGGCGACGCCGCGTTGCGCAAGATCGAGCGCTTCGACCCGGCGTTCGGCGTCGGAGAGCATATTGGCACCGCTGGTCATCGCGACGAACAGGGTCGCATCGGTCAGCTGGCCGGTGATCAGACCGTCGATCGACGGCTTCACCAAGTCCGCCGCCTCGTCCAGCCGACCGCGGACAAAGAGACTGTTCGCGTAGTTGAGATAGCCCAGGCCCAGAACCTTCGCCTGCTCCGGGGGAAGCACCAGTGGATCATCGCCATACAGGTTGCGCCGGATGGCAAGCGAGCGCTCCTGCAACGGCAGGTCGAGCTCCGTCTGGCCTGTCGCGCCGTAAAACGTCGCCACGTTGGAAAGGGTTTCCGCCATGGCTTCGCCCGCAGTTTCGCCAGCCTCTTCGAGCCGACGCTTGGCCTCGAGCGAGGAATCGAGCGCTGCTTCGAAGTCCTGCTGGTAATAGCGGGCGTCGCCGATCCGGTTGAGCGCCAGCGCCTGATCGGCGACGGGGCCGTCATCCGCTTCCAGCGCGGTGAGAAAAGCCCGCCAGGCCGCCTCGGACCTTGCCGCCTCCGCCAGCGGATCGATCGCTTCTGCGGCGGCGCGCAGAGAGGCGGGATCGGTGTCGGATGAAGGAAGCGCCTCTTGCGCCCACAATGCGTGGCCCGGGAACGGGGCGAGCAATCCAAGACACAGCGCTCCGCTAAGGCCTAGTTTTGTGCGCATTCACCCTCCCCCTTCGTTCAGGGCAAACCTTGCCCTTCGTCTCGTCTAGTCGATAACCAGATAATAGCTGACCCGACTTCGCCCCGGGTTTGCGATCTCGATCACGTGCCGCTGGGTAAAGATCGGGGTCCATTTACAGATCGCCTTCGGCGCGCGTTCGCCGCATATCCGTTTTCCCGACCCGCCGGTAATGCGCAGCGCGAGCGGCGATCCATCGGGTGTGGCCAGCGATACGACGGACTTCTTGCCCGAGAGAAAGATCTGTTCGAAAGTCCTGTCGCGCGCGCCGCCGATGGTGCCGCGGTGATATCCGGGGCCAAGTGCGCGACCGCGAACCGGCGGTGCATCGTCGGGCACGAGTGCGTCCCACTCCGCCCGTTCGGCGCGGGCCTCGTCGTCGAGTGGCCGAGCGCGCAGGCGCCGGATGATGGCGAGGCTCCGCTTCAGGGCAGTCAGGTCCCCACGCTCCCGCGCGCGATCGGCATCGGCCAGCGCGACTGCGAGTATCTCACCACGCTCGGCCGCAGGGCGAACCGCATCACCGGTCGCCGCTGGCGGAGCCGGCGAGGCAGCGCACGCGGACAGGAAAACGAGCATCAGCCCGGCAAGACCGCCACCTCGACTCACATCCGCCCTCCCTTCAACTGGAAACTTGCGCCTTTTTCTGTGTCGAGCAAGCCCAGCGTCAGTCCGTGACGTTCGGCGATAGCGCGAGCGAGAGCCAGTCCAAGCCCGTTACCCGGTAGCCCTTCGCCGTGTTTGTGCCCCCGGAAGAACCGATCGAACACCCGCTCGCGATCCTCGGGCGCGATGCCGGGGCCATCGTCCGCGACCGTCAGAATCGGGCCATGTTGCAGCGAAAGCGTGATCGTGCCGCCGGGCGGAACGTATTTGAGCGCATTGTCGAGCAGGTTGGTGACCAGACGCCCCAGCTGCGATTCCTCTCCCAGAATGACGACATCCGGTTCGATCGAGAGTTGGAAGGCATGGCCCGAATCCTCGATACTGTCGGCGTAGAGATCGCAAATTCGTTCGACCAACTCGGACAGGTTGACCCTGGACAGCCCGGCCCGGTCGCCCTTGCGGGCATGGCTGGCATTGATGTCGAGCAGCGATTCAAGCGTATCGACGACGCGCCGGATGTCGCCGCGCGCCTCGGACAGATCGTGCGCAACCGCGATCTGGGGGTTGGCGGCCAGCGCACGCACCAGCCGCCGGTCGAGGTGCATCAGCGGAGTGCGGATTTCGTGCGCGATCTGATCCGAAGTGTCGCGATAGGCTTCCTTCAGGTTGCGTTCGCGGTCGAGAAGGTTGGCACTGCGCGCTGCAAGTTCATCGATCTCGTCGCCCCCGCTGCCCATCGATCCTGGCAGATCGATCTGCCCGGACGGATCGCGAAAGGCCTGATTTATCCTCTCGATCCGGCGCTGAAGGTGGATGGCGGCAAGGCGGCCGAACAGGCCGATCGCGAACACGAAAGCCCCCCCACCCAGCAGAAAATTGATGGCAACCCCGCGCAACAGGCCGGCGCTATCGCCCGTCTCGCGCGCGACGACGATCTTGAGATCGGGGCCCAGCCGGGTGGCCCTTGCATAGGCGCTGGTCGCCTCGCCGATGCGGATGATCCCGCTCTCCGAGGCACTGGCGTCGAGCGCGGGCCAGCGATCGATATCGCCCGCAATCCGCACTCCCTGCGCATCTGCCAAGAGATAATGCGGCGCGCCGCCGTCGGCCGGAATGATCGCGATCCTGTCGGCAATGCGCCGCTCGAGCTCGGCCTGCCCGCCGCTGGCATAGATGTCGACCAGCCCGGCAATGTCCACGTCGACCGCGTCGCGCGCCGACTGGTCGAGGGTGGATCGGATCGTCTGATCGGTCATCAGCCACAATCCCGCGACCAGCGCTGCGGACAGGGCGATGGCGATCAGGACGATGCGCCAGAAGATCGATCGGCGTGCGGTGCCGATCACGATCCGTCGAGCAGACGATAGCCCGATCCCCAGATGGTTTCGAGGGCGGGCGTCTCGAATCCTTCCTCCAGCTTGCGTCGCAACCGCCCGATATTGACGTCCACGACGTTCGTCTGCGGATCGAACGACATGTTCCAGACATCGCGCAGCAGCATCTCGCGCGTCACGGTTTCACCTGCATTTTCCATGAAATATCGGAACAGATCGAACTCGCGCGGGCTGAGCGCCAGATGCCGGTTCTGGCGGAAAGCGGTGCGCGCCTTCACGTGGCATTCGAACGCGCCATAAAGGATGACGGCCATGTGCGGCTGGCCGGACGATCGGCGATGGAGCGCGCGGATCCGCGCCATCAGCTCGAGCGCTTCGAACGGCTTTGCGAGATAATCGTCGGCGCCGCTTTCCAGCCCTTCGGACCGATCGCTCGTCCGCCCGAGTGCCGAGAGCATCAGAACCGGTGTCGCGACCCCGCTCTCGCGCAGCCGCCTCAGCACTGTAAGGCCATCGCTGTCACCCAGCATCCGGTCGAGAATGATGACGTCGAACGCTTCCATCCCGGCGCGCTTCAGACCGCCGCTGCCGGTGTTCTCCCACGCGACGCGGTGCCCGTCTTGGTCGGCCAGCATCTGGATTTCCTTCGCCGCCGCCTGATCGTCTTCGACATAGAGAATGTTCAAAGAGGTCATGGCCTAAATCTCACACCAAGAATCTGTAAAAGCCAATGCTTTCGTGCGTTGCCTGCGATCTTTTCGTCGAAAAGCAGTGGCCGGACCGCTGCATCGCCGCGACCGATCATCGAACAGGCCAACGGTCTGCCCGGCACGCGAAGTGTTTGAGCGAATTTGAGGTTACCCCGGACACCTGCTGTCCTTGTGTAGTGTCGATCTATGTGCCGGTCCTGAGCATAGGCGCAGCTCGTGCGCCACCTACGGATCGTGCGAGGAAGATGACAATCGCTGTTAGGTCGCAGGCGATTTCTCGATCCCGCCGATCTTCACCGCTCGCGACCGGATCGGTCTTGGGAGAGCATGCGAGGCCATTAACAGGCTTTGTCATCTTTATATCGGCGTTCGTAAATGCCCGCCGACGGCGCTTCTCGATATCACGATATCCCTAAGCCGAGGGGAATATCATGAAACCGAAGTCTACGATCTCGCTCTTGGGTTGCGCCGCGCTGATGATGCTTGCGCCCCCTGCACTTGCGAAAGACCCCAGCCCCAAGAGTCTCATGAAGATGAGCGCGGGCTGCGCCTATGTCGTTTCGATAGCCGAGGGCAGCAATATCGAGCTGCAGTACGGCTCCGCAGAATGGATGGGCATCGTCAGACTGCTCGAACAGAAATTCGGTCTCGATGGCGAACATGCGATCAAGGAGGCCAAGGCCAAGTACAACAAGCGCGCCCGCGTGATGGGTGCGGACGAGGCGCGCAGCCACATGCTCGACCGGGCGCGCGAGTGCGATCGCGAAATGGCCGTGATCCAGTCCTGATGGCCGGGCGGTCCACAACCCGCATCGGCGCGCGCACGGCGATTGCCGGGGCCATCGTTTTGGGCGCATCGCTTGCCGTCCTTTTCACGGCGGGACCAGCCCGCGCCAGCACGGACGATGCGGAGCTGATCTACGAATGCGGACTGGCGCTTGAGTTCGCTGCGAAAAAGGGTTCCACACTACCCGTCTCCGCCGGGCGCGCGATGAGCCACTTCGGGCAGGTGACCGGCAACGACCCGGCCCTGCGCAAGCAGGCGGATCGTGAAATCCGCGCGGTCTGGGACGAACAACGCAAGCGCGATGGTCGCAAGGCGTTCGAGAGATACGTCCTGTCGGTCGCGCAAGACTGCTCCGACCTTTACGTCGAACTGGCGGAGCGCGAGGCGGCCGAGGTGGAGGGCCAGCTCAATTCGCTGGGCACGCTGTCCGCCGCCGCGCTGCGATCCTATGCCACGCGCACGGGCGATTATGGCGAAGTCGCCAACTACCTCGTCTACTACTACCCGTACGGCAAGGACCTCTTCAAACCGAATGAGGATGGCGACCTGCTCGGCCAGCTGATCGTCGAAGTCGGTCCGGCGGGGCTGAGACGCTGGAGCGATGAAGCGATCTACGCGATCGCGAACCGCCACTACTGGCAATACAACCCGCCCGCCACGCGGCTGGTGTTCGCCGAATACCAACGCCGCATACGGATGATGCGCCAAACCGAGGCAGAGGCGAAGCGATGGGCCCAGCGGGCTGCCGATGATCGCGCGCAAAAGGCGCGTCAAGCCAACGCGCCGTATGTCGGCTCGCTCGGCACGGGCAAGCCGTACAAGCCCAAGCCGAGCAGCGGCGTCTATGCCTGCACGACCTACAAGGGCACCGGCGGTGGCCGGGTCTGCAAGGAAGAGTGATGCTGGCGCAGGGACTCTCGCCTCGCGGCGCTGCGCTGGGGAAGCTCATTCTGCTTTTCCTTGCGCTCACCGTGTGCGCAGCAAGCGTGCAGGCTGCGCCGCAGCGTGCCGGGACATTGCAGGCCAGCATTGCCGCCTGCGATTCCGGCGACCGCGCCGCCTGTACCGAGGCCGGTATGCTGCTGTCCGATGTCGACAACGCCGCCTACGACCCTTTCCTGAGCCTGCGCTTTCTCCAGCAGGCCTGCGCCGCCAACCAGGCGGCGACGTGCGGCAGGCTGGCGCTGATCTTCTATGCCGGTGAAGGCGATGTCGAACGCGACCTGCCGAGCGCGGGCAATTTCGCCATCCGCGCCTGCGCCGCGCAGGATCGCGATGGCTGCGAAGTCGCCGAAGCGGTGTTTGCGGAGCCGGGTTCGCCGCAATTCGATGCCGAAAAGGCGCTTCGCTATCGCCGCGTGAACTGCACTTACGGCAATCGCCGTTCGTGCATCGACCTCGCGCGGATACTCTACACGATGGACGATCGCCTGCCTGCCGAACAGATTGCGCTCAACGCCTGCGTGCCGGGCGATCCCGCCAGCGAAGAGGTCTGCGCCTTCGGCAACCGCCTGCAATCGCTGCGGCGCAAGGCCGAGGCGGAACGCGAGGCGGCCATTCGGGCAGCACGCGGCGCGCAGGCGCGCGAGCAGACGGCGTTCGACCGCTATATGGCTGAGCGCGACTACGATGGAGCGCTTTATTACGCGCTGTATCACATGCGTTCGAAGGCCCACGCCGAAACCGCGATCCTGTCGGCTTCGCGCGCGGGCGCACTATCGAGCATATTTCCCGATCACTTCTATGTGCTCGAATACTGGTTTCCCTCGGGCCCTGTGGCGCAGATCGCCGCGTCGGGGATCGCGCGGACCAGGCGTGCCGACGACTGCGGCATCTGGAATTGCACCAATACGCCGGGTGCCAGTTCTGCGCGGTGGCGGGCTGCCGGCGGGGGCAAGGCGAGCAGTTCCTACAGAAGCAGCTCGCCCTCTTTCACACCGAGCCCCGGACCGAGCAGCACGGATATCGCAAAGCAGACCCGGGACAAATACCGTTCGTACAACTGCACCGGCTCCCGGAGGCTGCCCGACAGCCATCCGGTCTGCCAATAGACACAGGAGTTTGAGATGAAGGTTTTTGGGATAACCGTGGCTCTGTTCGCGGGGCTAGCGATCTTCGGCCCTGCCCCCGTAATGGCACAAGCCGCTTCGGGAGGCGACAGCGACGCGATGGCCGGGCAGGCCGCCTATAATTCGGGCGACTTTGCAACCGCGCGCGCGAAGTACCAGGTCGGCTGCTTTACCGAGAACAACGGCTCGGCCTGCACCAATCTCGGCGCAATGGCGACCAAAGGCGAAGGCGGCGCCAGCGATCTGACGCTCGCCCGGCGCGCCTACCAGCAGGGCTGCACCAAGGGCGTCGGCGAAGCCTGCGAGAATTACGGCTCGATGCTGTTCAAGGGGAGCGGCGGGGCAAAGGATTATGCCGGCGCAATCGCGCCGCTCTCGACCGCCTGCGACGCGAACTTCGCCACGTCCTGCTACGATCTGGGCGCGACCTATTTCTTCGGTCATGTCGGCGGCAAGCCGGACTACGCGAAGGCGCGCCAATATTTCACCAGGGCCTGCCCGGGTCAGGCCGCCGATGGCTGTTACGCCCTCGCCATTCTCCAGCGCGATGGCAGCGGTGGTCCGGTGGATGCCGCAGGGGCCGCGAAGTCGTTCAAGCTTTCATGCGAGGCCGGCAAGTCGGACGGCTGCCTCGAATACGGCGTGGCGCAATATAACGGCGCCGGAATCGCGCAGGATATGGCGGGTGCGAGGAGCAGTTTCGGGCAGGCCTGCAACACGGGCAACGCCGGTGCATGCATGAATGCCGGTATCATGGCGCGCGACGGTCAGGGCGGCGCCGCCGATCCTGCCGCTGCCAAGCGCTATTTCGGCCTCGGCTGCAAGCTCGGCATCCAGGATGGCTGCAGCTTCGCACAAGCGATTGCCGGTTGAGGAAGCCCAGAGAGGGGGCGATGTTCATGCAGGCATACAACGCCTTGAAAGGCACGCTCCCACTCGCGCTCGTGCTGTTGGCGATCACGCCTACCCAGTCGGATGCAGCGCATGCGCAGGATACGCTCGCCACATCGAGCAACCGGTCTTGCGAATTCCTCTACACCGAAGTGAGACTCAATATTTTCGCATGGTTCGGCAGCCGCAAGGTAAGTTCGGAAGAGCGCGCCTGGGCAGAGGAACAGACTGCACGCAAAGCCCGGGGCGAGCCCTGCCGGTTGCCGACCGACACTCGCGGAGACAGCGTCAGCGACGGCGGGGCCGCAGCACGTTCGGGCCATTACGCCCTTGCGCGCAAGCTCTATTCGGATGCCTGCGACCGGGGCGAAAGTCCGGCGTGTTTCGAACTGGGCAACATGCAGCGGCAGGGCACCGGCGGATCGAGAGATATGGCGAAGGCCCGGGTTTCCTTCGCGCGGGGCTGCCTGACAGATGGCCCGTCGTGCCGCGCAGCGGGTTTGATGTTCGAATATGGCTGGGGTGGTCCGCAGGATTTCGCGCAAGCGGGAGAATTCTACCGCGACGGCTGCGATCTCGATGACCCGGTGGCATGCCACAATGCGGGCGTTCTTTCGGAAAAAGGCACAGGCACGCAGCAGGATTTGCCCGAGGCACGACGGCTTTATCGGCTGGGCTGCGACAGAGGCAACGATACGTCCTGTTTCAACCTGGGCATCTTCCTCGACGACGGTATCGGCGGATCGGCCGATGCCGCCGCCCTCGATACATTCCTGAAAGGCTGCGAACTGGGCTCCGCGCCCAGCTGTCGCGAAGCGGAGAAACTGCAATGACATTTCACACGAAGTCTCGGCCGATCGCATTGGCAGCTTTGGTGGCCGGGCTGGCCTTCGCGCTTCCGGCATTCGCGCAAGACGACGGCGCATCCATGGCCGCCGACGATACCCCGGCAGCGCACAATTCCCTTTATGAGAAGAAACTGGCGATCGCCCTCACCACCCCCGTAACCGTCCGGGAAATGCTGCATTGTTCGGCGGTCTGGGATCGCTGGACCTATGTCGTCGAGAGCGCGGCGGACCCTGCGTTCAAGAAGGGGCTTCGCGCCGAGCTTTCCGTCAAGAACGCAAAGAACCGTCAGCGTCACTGGGAGCGCATGGCCCGCAGGGAAATGCGCGGCGATGACGATGAAGATTACTTCGAAGGCAGCCGGGATATTGCCGAGCGCGAGGCCGATAAACTCTATGCCGCCTATGCCTCCGGCAGCGAAAGCGGGATGGCGTCTATGATGGGATGGCTGGCGTCGTGCAGATGAGGTTCGGCACCCTGCTCGCGTTGGCGGGCCTGCTGTGCGCACCCATCGCGACAGGCGCGGATGCGCAATCTGTCGAGACAGGCTCCACCGCGCGCAGTGCCCAGCAGATCCGCCAGGATCGCGAACTCGCCGACCGCATGATCGGCTTCGGCAACGCGGCTGGCGCGCGCGATATCCTCGTCAGGCTCTGCCACCAGGATGGCGACGATATCGCCTGCCAGAACCTGGGCGTGATGGCGATGACCGGCGAAGGCGGCGAGGTGGACATGGCGGCCGGTCGTGCAGCGTTCGCACGCGGCTGCGATCTCCAGCTTCCCGAAGCGTGCCAGAACCTTGCCGATGCGCTGGTCAACGGCGAAGGCGGCCCGGTGGAGGATGTGCGCGCGCTGTCGCTCTACTACCAGCTATGCCAGCGCGGCTATGGCGGGCGCAATTGCCACCGCGCCGCCATGATGATCGAAACCGGGCGCGGCGTGACACAACCAGACGCAGCGAAGGCGCACGAGGCCTATGAGCGGGCCTGCGATCTGGGCTTCAGGCCTGCCTGCCAACGCATGGAGACAGGATCATGATCTTTAGAATGAGTGTGATGGCGTGCGTCGCTGCCTGTGCAGGCCTCTCCTCCCTCGCCCTGGCGAACCCGACCGCGATCGACGGCGAAGAGCCGGACATGTTCGAAGATACCTACACCTTCGTGTGCCCCGATGGCGGGTATGAAAGCGGGTGCACGCGCGAAGACGTGGCGCTGGCCGTCATGCTCGACGAGGAACCGCGAGACGTGCTGGCGAGCGAATGCCTCTACCGGACGCAGGCGGATTGCAGCGTTGTCGCGAACGGGCAGATCGCCGCGCTGACGCTCGGCACGACGCTGCACTGGCAGCTCCTCGCCCTGCAACCCATCGACGGCCCCGCGATCGAAATGATGGTGTTGTTCGAACAGGACGGCGCAGTGTCCAACCTGCTCGTCTCGCATCAGAGCGAGGGCTATTTCGATCCACCCGTTGCGGTGCGCGACGGGGACGAAAGGTTCATCCTGCACGTGCCTGCGCGCAATCGTGGGCTGGGCAATGCAGACCTGATCCTGATGGAAAGCGGCGGGGGGTGGAACTGGTGGACCGCCGACCAACTGATCGCCGATGCGAACCGCCTGCTGCCCGCAGGATTCACGCTGTCCAGTCCGGTCCAATTCAACCTGCGTGAGGGCAGCGCCTTCGCGCTTGTCCGGCGCGAGAGCGACGCGGGCTGCTGCGCCACCGGAGGCGTCGCGATCGTCGATTTCGATGTCTCGCGGCCCCATTCCATCGCGATCGCCGGCGTCTCCTTTCAGCAGACCACGCCCGGCGAACTGCGCCGCATCGGGCCGGATGGAGAGACAGGCGACAGCGAATGACGAAACTTTCCGCAATGCCCCGACTGAAGGCCGTGGTCACTCTCATACCAGCCGCCGCCCTCCTGTTCGCTCCGCACGCGGCGTATGCG
>Ga0114904_1000666_pt1 | contig 18194 bp, 26 predicted proteins | sample MalvirDeepMed_s6_FD_83498 | JGI IMG/M metagenome (GOLD analysis project Ga0114904, IMG submission 83498) | Marine viral communities from the Global Malaspina Expedition - Malaspina viral metaG DeepMed_s6 | ecosystem: Environmental > Aquatic > Marine > Oceanic | place: Mediterranean Sea... | reverse complement strand
ACCTCAATGACAAAGCTAGGTTATCTCCTCAAGATCATAGTTATGGGTTTTTTTATTAGTGCTGCAGTGGGGTTGGTATTGTTTATCCTAGCCAACCTTGAATACGCCCTTAGTCATTAATAGATAGTTCAATATATATATATATATCTGTCAGATACTTGTTCATCATGAGGTGAACAAAGCTGAACAAAGCCTGCATACCCCCACAAGATGGAAATCTGGTTACCCCTTGAGCTGATAGTAGCCCTGGTTGCCATAATCCCCTATCACCCATTACTGATACGTGGACAAGAACTGGTCTACGATGACCTGCCTATTGCCCAGATGATAGATAATCTGGCTACTGAGCATCAAAGGATTGGTCTTAAATTGTTCTCTGTGGGGCCTTACCGATGGTTGGAGAGATTAACCTGGTATTGGCAGCTCAAGATATTTGGTAAAGTTCGGCAGACCTGGTTGGCTGTCAATGTTCTTCTACATGTAATCATCAGTTTAGAGGTGCTTTGGATTGCCATGAGTGTGGATCTGACAACTACTGGCTCTCTACTTGCTGGTTGTCTGTTTGCAGCTCATCCCATGCATGTAACATCCGTAGTGCCAATAGTTAGTCGAGGTAACCAATTAGTAACCCTGTTCATGCTGGGGTTGGTATTGGGGTTCCTTCATCAGTCCTACCTGCTAATGGCTGTGTGTGCGGCAGGATCTGTGGGTAGTAATGAGGCTGGTTTAGGGGTTATAGGCTTAACTATATTGTTGATGATTGGAGCTTTATGGCACAGCATATCCTGAATCCCTTACCTGCCAAGGTATATTATGACTTTACCCTGCGTGGATTAAAGGTAGTTACCACCTATTACCTCTATTTGGGCACCCTTCTAGGCCTGAATCTCAAACTAGATGCTGATGATAATGATTTAGATAGATGGATCGGCTTGATAATTGCCCTTCCAGTGGCCTCAGTTGCCTTCTACGGGCTGTTGACAGGTCCAGAGGCAGTTTGGGTAGGGTTAGCCATGTTTGGTGGCTGTGCGGCGTGGCCACATGCATTTATTGATTTACGTGAACGATGCAGGGATGGCAGGGCCTACATGCTACCTGCAGGATTGTGCATTATTGCTGGTTGGATTGGTGGGACAGCAGCTTGGTGGCTTTTGATAATTCTGTGGATGGCTTGGTCTACACAACGGGCATTCTGGTACAGGGATGGTCTGTTGTTCTGGCAGAAGGCCTTGGAAGGTAGCCCCAATAAAGGTCAGTCATTGCTGGGGGTTACAGTCTACAAACGTATGAAATTTGGGGATGTGCCGGAGTTGGAACCTGAACTTCTTCATATCATAGACACAGTAACAGATATTGAACGTGAGGTGGCTGCTGCTAATCTGTCTAAGCTGTACATTGCCAGGAAGGATCTAGATAAAGCTATTGCCATTGCCAGCCGGGGATTAGAGCGATTCCCATATAATGACAGTTGTCGTCACAGTCGTGCCCTGGCTTATATGCATGCAGGCTTGAATAATGAGGCTATAGCAGACTTTAACGTGGCCATGTCACATAAGAGTTACAAAAACTCCCACCCTACTAGAGTTTGCAGGGCTGTCTGCTATCACAATATAGGACAGATTGACATGTTCAACAGTGAGATGGTTTATGTTATTCAACAGACTTCATTGGAATGGGCTGCGGCTGCTCTGCCTGCTCATATGAGGCATTTAATTGCTCCTGCTCATACTTGATACTCAACTCCTCAGCCTTCAACTTCAGTTCCAATTTTATTTGGTCATCTTCCATCATAGCCAGATGAAGTATGAATAGTTCTAGATCCCCCATTTCACTTTTCATGGGCTTGAGAATGGCAATCAATTTTGTGTACTCTTCTGATGTGGGCTGAAGTTTACCACTCTCAATACGGCAAAGACGGTAGCTTGGTATTCCAATTCTCTTTGCCACGTCACGTTGAGATAGATCTTGAGAAATTCTGGATAATTTTAATTGTTTGCCTAAAGTGTTTGATTTCATTCCTTAAACGCCTCCAGAGTAGCACTTAATTCTTGTCATGCCATCTCTCCCCAATTAACCCCTTGTTTAACAGACGTTTTAAATATTTTACCCCCCTGCTCAACTACTGGAAATTCCATTGCCTGCCTCAAGTAAATTGAAACAGCTGCTGCATCCTGATCATCCTTGGCTCTGGCTATAAGCTCATCATGGACTGTCAGGAATAACTGCCCCTGATCCAGCAGGTATTTGGCATCGTTAGAACCCATAGCTCGACGCATGATGATAGCTGCTGAACTTTGCTGTTGATTGGCCAGAACCTTTTTAGCATCCTCAGCCCGAACCCATACCCACTTACCACCACGTTTGATTGGCTTCTTGACATACCAGAACCATCTCACATAGCCAAAGTCATTAACTAGATGGGCTTCTCTATGTGCTCTGTCTACAAGGTTATCCTGCCATTTCTTGATTTTAGGGAATAGATCAAAGTACATCCTGGCAGCGCGAAGGGCATCTTTTCTAGCTGGAAATACCTCTGGGTAATTGACCTGCATGAGATGAGCAGTCATTCCGTTATTCAGACCATTAACTGTTCGTTTGGCGGCGGCATAAGTGGATGTATGACCCCCCGGTACACGTTTAGCTTTCGTCCTGATTTTAGCTTCACGTATAAGCTCGTCCAACTGACTGTCTGAGGTGGGTATATCTGGCTGTTCACCCAGGAAATACAATCCCAGGTATGCGTGAATTCCTCTCTCTGCCAAACGTATATAGTCGCTGTCTCCTGCATAATGACCTACTTGAATTGGCTCTGCCCCGTTGTAGTCTCTGGACACCAGCCATTTGTAACCAGCACCGGGGATCACCATTTGCCTGATACGCTGGTACTCCTCAGTTCTACCAGGCAGATTGTGGACATTAGGTCTTTTAGCACTGAACCTGAACGTGGCTGGGTTATTGGTAAAGGTTGTGTGGATCAGCCCATCAGATTGAGGCTTCCACCCCGTTAAATGGCCTATCTTAGACTGTAGTTTCTTGGACTCTACAGCCATGATCAAAACAGGATCACTGGTCTTCTTAGCCAGACGTTCTATCTGATCACCCTCAGCAGATGGAGTACCAGTTCGTTTGTGTTTGGGCACAGCAGATTGACCATGCTTAAATTCAATATATTTCAACAACTGCTGATGACTGTTGAGGTTAAAATCTACAATCTTGGCCCATCTGGTAAACTCTTTAACCAGCTGCTTACCCTCCTCTAACACCATATCCTCAATCTTTACCTGCCTCATTCCTGTGACATCTGCCGGAGTATTCTTATAACCCCTTTTGGGATGGATATTCTTTAGGGTGTTGGGTACTAGATCTTGTACCTCACTGACAATAATGGCTTGCCTGCCTTCAATAATTTCAATTTGAGTAAGCCTGTCCTTGTTGTCTATGGCTATGCCATTAGCAGACATCTGCCTGGTTCTATGGTTGATCTCTACAATATCCTTTTGGAATGTATCCCACCTGCCTGCAGCTTTTATCTTGACCTGAATAGCCTGCCAGATCTGTAAGAGGCTGTCACTGTCTACGCAGGAATAGAAAGGTTCCTCTACTCCCTTGAGATGTTTCCATGGCTTTATTTTGGTGAAAAATGGACTGACAAAGCCTAGCTTCTTTGGTAAGTCAGGGTATAAAAAATGCCACCCTTCCTGGGCGTCAACTGTATTGTTGCAGGCAGCATTTTCTGCTTCCAGTCTGGGAATATCAAATCTATCCCCATTCCAAAAAACAAGACTGCCAGCTGCAGCAAGCATTTTCCTAGCCACATCCACATATTGTCCCTCCCATGGCATCGTTATTGCATGGCCAGCGCGATAACTAAAACTGATCCTTTCAATCTTCATGGGCAGTTCATCTACCTTATCCTCAGTAGCATCCTCGTCAGCTGGTTGACGTGGGGTTTCAATGTCACTGGCCAAGGTAGTAGTGGGATCGTTTGCTAATGCCTGCAGGTAGTCTCTGAGGTATTCCTGAGCAACTGTGGCTGATGGTTGGAGGATGTAGTCTGTGGGTTCTGAGTCAAACAGCTTTTCATGGCCATCCCACTCTCGAACCTCACAAGCCTTCTCAATATCAAACCTGCCTACCTGGATCATCTCAAAATTGCCACGCATCAAATGTGCAGGATGAAAGGTCGGCACTATCCACTTGTTCAATCTATGATGTCGATGCACAGTGCCATGGAAATTGGCTATGCCCTTTTGCCCCAGCAGGTAATACAAAGCCACGTTACCCATGGGCACAATGACTTTGATCTGTGGGTTATCTGCCAGGGTCTGCTCAAAGTAGGGCCTGCAATGCTCAATAGCATCCTCCTGCCATGGAGCACCCTCAAGCCAGTCTCTGGGGGGCCTGCAATTGACTACATTGGCCACCAGGAAGTCATCCCTATCCAACCCCAGCCTGTGGAGTAGAACGCCCAGCATGATACCTGCAGGGCCTACAAATGGCCTTCCTTGTTTAGCCTCTGCAGTTCCCAGAGCTTCCCCCAGCAACATGACTCCATTCTTGCCCGTACCTGTGGGCAGGGCAAAGCCATCACCCTTGTTGTAGAGATCACATGCTGGGGGGCACCCTGGTCCTGCCATTAGCTATTCTCTTTCAAGTTATTGACCACACAGAGGTGAATATTTTTATTGACATGGTTTTTCATTGAACCTTTGCCCATTTGTTATGCCCTTCATGCACAGTAACCATGTTTACTATTGGTATCTCTTGTTTAAATTCTGCATACAACATAGTTGCTATATTTTCTACAGTTGGTGTTGTAAGGAATAGATTTAAATCCTTATGGTCATACTTGTCTAACACCACTCTGAGCTTCTCCTTAATCAACCCAAAATCCATAACCATTCCTTGCTCATAGTGAAGCTGATCTGGAACCAGTTTCAGTTCATCTTTCAATTCAATATCTATCTGGTAGGTATGGCCATGCACTCCGCCACATTTAGGATGTCCTGGCAGGTGGTGAGCACAATCCATATATAATGTAATGCCTATAGTGATCATTCCCTCAACCCCATAATTTTAGTTGTTTACCCGCATTTGACTGCATTTCCCAAGTTGGTAAGCATTGCTGCATATCCCACCTGTTTGCCATATCTACAGCCGACCTGCCGTACTTTTCCCTGACTTCGTTGTGATGTCTAGCAATGTCTGAGGAGTCTACAGAAGCAAACGGAAATAGCATCTTGACTGTTTGCATCCCGCGCAACATATGAATAGGAACAGCCAGATCCAGCCTACTTTGCAGTACATCAAAGGCTTCGGAAACGCGCTCCATCCAGTCCTCAGCACCTACTTGGCTATACTTACCACTAGAACCAAAGCAAATGCGGTCGTACCCAATATACAGGCGCAACAACCTGTCGAAGCTTTCATGCAAGTGCCATACCGGTGCAGCTTGACGCAGATGGCCAATACGGGCATACCACTCACAGAGCAGATAATCATTTTCTTTTTCAGTACCATCAATCACATCAGGTATGACTGCCCAGGTAGTTACATATCGACACCAATAATCAACCCAGTCATAATAAGGTTGCCAATCTTGGACAGGCTTATTCAGTTTCCAAGCACTAAATGCTCCATTGTCTAACATTACAGACTGACCAATTTGGTGGGCTATTTTTACTTGGCAAGGGCGGTGAAAACTAACACAAAAATTTCTCCCAACCAGTGTTTCCAATACATTGTTGGGTGTAATTGGAGTGCCGTGATAGTGAATTGTCATAGCACTCCCCATTGTTTATGCTGTTGAGTGCTGAGATGCCACTTGGGGTACTTCATATAAAAGTCTATAGATGCCTGCAGGTTGTGTTTGTAATTCTTGTCCATAACTGGCTGAATGGACCACCATTTGAAGTTGAGGTGAGTATAGGCATGAGGGTCAAACGCAGGATATAGCACTTTTATTTCATCCCCTGTCATTACAACTAACTTTTTTGTCTTTGGGCTGACGCAAATCCAGTCCAAATTGTGTGGTAATGGATGCCCTCCATGTGTCTCTATATGTGTTGTTAGGCCAACTTCTTGCAGAAGTTGGATCAGGCTTACATTTACCTGCAATGCAGGTTCTCCGCCAGTTAATACAACATGAGTGCAGTTACTGGTATTGGCTTCTTGAATGTCATGTACAAGTTGATTTCCTGAATATGTCTTACCTCCCTCAAAATCAGTGTCGCAGAATCCACACTCTAGATCGCAGCCAGCAAACCTACAAAATACAGCTGGTGTTCCAGCCCAATATCCCTCCCCTTGAATTGTGTAAAAAATGGACTTGATCTTGTACATCATTATTTTTATTGACAGGCTCAGAAGACAATAAACACAGTCAGCACAAACCAACCAATGGCCAACGCAAGCCCGAAGGCTATGTCACCTACCCACTCTGGGATTTCGATGAGCATTTTCTCTCCAACTCTCTAATTCGACGTAATACCCACTCAGGGTTTATAACCACCTTTGTAGGCTCTGAACCACGGTCTGTTCGTATCAGTGGTACACCTGCTGCTTCCAGGGCCAACAAGGATCTGTATATTGTCCTGCGGGATACCTCATACCTTTGCTGCAGTGTTGTTGTCGTTTGGTATCTTGACGCAATCAACAACAGGAGCATGTCCACGCTTCTGATGGTTGAGCGGTTTCTATAGAAGTTGTCATCAGCACAGGATTTACAGTGGCTGTGGAAGCCATAGCGCATCCACTTGGATCTATAGAAATATTCACTGGTCAGTGGTTTCTCCACCTGACATCTACAACAACAAGTAGTGGCTGGTATTACCAATCTAGTTCACTCCAGTGGTTACCTTTGATGTATAAGGCACCCCACCTAGCAGTTGCTTCAGATCACCTTTGGCCAGATGGCTAAAGTCAGTCTGGGGGGTGATGTAGGGCTTCACGAACTGCATTAGAATGGCTGGTCTGGGGATCTTCGAGTGATTGATTGAACTGGTGTGTAAGATGTCTGGTCGGCTTATTAGAACGTCACCGCATCTTGATTGTGAATCAGGGACATCCTGTATCAGCGTACAACCACCTGGATTGGCAGAATCAACCAGCGGGACAATGACTTGAATAGCCAGGGATTCAGTCAAACCACACTTCAAACCATAAGCCTCAATGTTATAGGGATAATCAATATGCCAATCCATCTCAAAACATGGGTCTGGATAGATTGTATTTGATTCAAATGCAGACAGGATAAAACCAGATCCAAGCATTTCTCTTGAGGCATCCAAAATTGCTGGATTTAAAAGCAGCTCGGTAAAGCAATCCTTAGTGCCAAGCAAATCAAAGATTCGCTGATCCGTAAAGCAGGCAGTAGAATGCCGCTCATCTGCACGATACTGCCGATTACGCTCCATGACGTAATAGTGCAATGTAGACACCAGTTCGAGTGGGATTACGCCTTCAAGGATTGTCATTTGCATTCACGTGCTTAAATGCATCCTTCAGTGCCTTGCAGTGGTTGGTGTTGCTTCTGGTGACACATTGTTCAGGCTTCCTAAATGATACAAATGACACAGACCAAACACCATGCCAGAAGCTGCTTCCGAACTGCCATTTGTGTTCCAGGCACCATCGCTCAATATCGGCGTACAGCCTACTCATTCTTAGGAGGAACCGATACTCTGGTATTCATTCTGTCCTTAACAATGTTCTTGAGAATTTTGAGCATCAGACTGACTTCAGATAATGGCGCACTGTGAAACCAGTCGAGGATTCTACTTTCCAGATCTTTAGCTCTAGGCATTTGTTTACTCCTGAGAAAGGGGGTGGGGGTGTTAGGTCTGGCGATTAAAGACCTATTCCAAGCCAATTGTTGGCAAGGACACCCCCATAACTACTGACTAATTTTCGACTTCATATGGGAGCCAGCTATCTACTGCTGCGAAGGCTTTATAGATCTGGCCATCATAGGTAGCTTCTCCATTCTCATTGAAGTTAACTAGATTGATGTAGACCTTTTTGCCATCAGCTATGACAGGCTCTCCCTGTGCATCCAGCTTGGGAATTCCCCTTTTCCACTTGATTTTGCACCTGGCTGGCATTCCAATGCACCATTCAAGGGCATTTGCGTATTCCTGGTTGGTGTGGATCGACCCCTTATGGCCAATTGCCTTCAACATGTCCGCCATCATGTTAGATCCAACTCGACTACCCTTTCTGAAAGGTGACCTGCTTATGTACTGAAATCGCACTATTCTGCCCTTGCCCTCATCTGTCACTAGCCCTTCCTGGTCAAACAAACCAATAAGCTCCAAAGAGTAGAGAGCAAACAGAAAGTCGTTGTTGTCCAAGTTAAATTTTATCGGCACAGTTCCCGTCTCATCCACTGTGGACATTTGGCCATCAATGATCTTTGCCAAATATATGCCACGTTTGGGTGGGGCAAAAGTTTCTGACGGGAGTGTGTAACTACTCAGATCAATGGGATCTGACTCTGGTTCTCTGACTGGTAAGTGACTGAGATCAGCCATGATGATTTACTCCTAGTTTTGTTGGTTTTAGGATTCCAGCTAATTCCTTGAACACATTATGTTTAAGGTCGTTAACTATAAACTTTGGAACTTGACTGTGATCTATGCTGGCAGGTAGCCTCAACCCACATAGATAAGGGATTCTTGGATTGTCCTTGTCGAAGTGCTGCTGAATGTAGACTTTGTAGATGTTGCCAACTACCTTTTTACCCCCAGGTCCAGGAACCCAGCCCTCTTCAGATGACAGGCGTAAGGTATGGTAAAACCAACTGGGCACTTCAGAGGTCAGCTTAGTACCTACCAGAGCCGGTCCAACGACATCACCTATCTTTTTATCCTCCACCTCCTTCTCTCGTGCTGTCCAGGCTGTAATGCCTGGTAATCCAACTGATTGACTGACATAGCGTTCAATGCGGGAGAAGATTGTGCCATACATGCCAGTAGGCACCCCAATAATCATGGTTGTGCCATCCTTGAAATGAACAGGAGGCTTTTCATAGCGATTGTTGGTATCAGGATTGACTGAGATCTGACCATCCTCAATTCTCTCGTTAATTCGCCTGTACATGGCACTGGTGAAGCTTGTGAGGCCCTCATAGACCCTGGCCCCTACTTTGTCCCAAGTCTCAGTGGTGGGTGGTCTGAGGCTGTTTACTGGGTCAGACATGTCTTCTGGCCACCATGCTTTACTCACTCGATCCAGAGCCTCGAAAGTGTACGGATGAGCCGCCAGGTGCCAGACCTCAATTTTACCCTCGTCAATTTTGTCCTGGATGGTTGCATCCCCACCTCCATCAGCACTGTATAGACGGGTGATCATTTTGCCATCTGTAACGTCATGGACATAGTCAGCCAGTTGACCTGCTAGAAGGGTCTTACCCTGAGCATATCTGCCGTACCAAATATAGCTGGATCTTGGAATGATCATTGTCCTGTAATAACCTCCTCCATACCCTTCTGCCATCTATCCGGTATGGATACAGCGGGTGGGTTATTAACCCTGGCCAATTGGATCTGAAGGGGCCTGTCACAGGCATGATAGGCCACATCAACAACCTCAAAGTCACCCAGATGGCTAAAACTGTCTGCCACACACTGTGCAACCTCATGAAGGGTCAGGTTAATCTGCACTTTCCACCCCCAGAACTGCCTCCAGCTGTTCTACTGGCAGGCCCTCCTCCAACTCCAACCAATCTGCTATAGCCTCACGGGTCCAATTGTGTTTATCATTCAGATGAAAGGTGATAATGGCCCCTAATTCTGCTTTCTTTCTGCATGCAGGGCAACGAACCTGTTTTGTAATGTTCCACTGCTCCGGGTAGACGATTTGGGAAGACCCTGTTTCCTTGGTAGTCCTCCAGAACTTTCCATTTCTGCCCAGTATTCTGGTCCCTATAGCTACTTTTTCTGTAGTCATTCCACCAACAGCCAGAAATGCGGCACCTAAGGCGCAGGTGCCTTTGTCTTTATGTGAGAAGATGCCCTGAACTTGCCTGCTCAAGGTACTACCCAACCGGATTGCTTCGCTTAGTCTCATGTTGTTGTTTAACCTCCAATCAATAACTCAGTTTCGTGATTCGGAATGCGCTTTGTGTACAGCCCACTACCCACAGGATCATCCCTCACAGCCTCGTCAAAGCAAGCTGACACAAATTGGCAAGGATAGCTGTTGGTGTATTTGTAACAGTGGTCTGTGTTCATCGTTGCAGTCGCTTCAATGGTCTCAATTCGTGACTGTTCCTCAGTTAGTACATATCGCCTCCACCGTTCAACCATGAGGGGATTAACCCCAATGGGTTCTGGCTGCACAAACTGGGCTGCTTTGACTTCTCTGGGCAGGTCATTTACATATTGTTCAATGGATATGGACGACAGGTCTGACAACAGCACTGGAGGGCCTAAACGATAGTTGTCATGGCTTGTCTTGGCAGAAACCAGCCCATCCTCCACCCCAGAGGTATAAGCCCATGTGAGGGGGCTGTAGTAGCGTTTATATCCCAGCCTGTTGTCCATGCGCTGAGCACCCTTGAGAATACCCTCCAACAAAAATCCCCCCACTGGCTCACCGTAACAATGTTCCACAGCTGCCATTTGTCCCTGAACTAAAACACTATGGGCAAGATTGCGATCAAGGTCGCCAATTCTCGCTTGCTTCATGGTCTTCAGGTCCATCACATATAGCAGTTTATCGGACTTGCGCCGAAGGATTATGTCTGGCCTGGATAACCAGACAACATCTGTTGAGTAGTAGCCCAATGATTTAGCATGTACCATCTCATGCACATAACCCAGTGAGTACTCCAACTCCTTCTCGATAGCCACAATCTCATATTCATCTAGGATCGCAGGCACTCTCACTTCCAGCCATGCCCACATCACAGCCTCTATCCAAGTGGCTTGTTCTTTGGCTGAAAGATCAAGAGGTGGTCCTTCTTCAGGCCATGAGAATTGTTCTGCCTTGTCCATAAAAGACCAAATCAGCTCCTGAGCAATCCTTGTGGCTGTTTCTTTGACAGGATTCACTATCAGCCTCTCCAAAACCTCATGAACGGTAGTCCCAACCTCAAAGTAGCTGGGCCTCGCCATGGGTGTTATACCTCTGCCGTTATGTTCATAGCCCAGGTAACGCAGGCGAGAGCAGTTCAGGCCATCAACATACCGAGAGCGGTCTGTATAGATGGTTTTCATGGATTTACTCCTCCTCCTCTAATATGGCCATGCACTCATCCATCAATGCCAAATATCGTATACGATCTATTGAACTTCCTTTATTCACTGGAACATGGCCTTTCTTGAAGTGACGCTCATGGAAGGCAGGTGGGGGCGGTGACCTGATGATTAATCGGAATAGCCGACGAGTCTCACCATGTTGCCCCCTGCCTCCAATACCCTTCTTAGGCAATCTTATGCACCCTTGATTTCAACTGCAGGCTCACCGTCCATCGACCTCAACATGCTGGCAATTTCATCAGAGCATTTGTACGTGATTACCTCCTCACACACCTTTCCCCTTGGGCATGTAATGCTCACTTCTACCTTTTTCGGTAGATTTGAGACCTTTATTTCGATATACCGGCCAGCATCAAAATTTTTTGTAACTGATCCTAGACCTCTGACAGCTGACTTGAGCGATTCCAAATCAAAACACCACTCATTTAGCTTGATACCACCTCGAAATGTAGGGGCATTTGGGTGAGTCCGCAGGTAGGCCTCTAATTGAGGTAAACTATCCAAGATGGCCTGATTATTGTTGACCTTAGGATTAACGTCAGGGTTGTCAGCCTTGTCGATCTGAGCAGTAGCTTCATCTTGATATCCCATCTTCCATTCTCCTTTAGTTTCTAATTTAACTGTCATTTCTAAGTCATACTCAACTCGGTAGCAGGTTGTCAGCTGGAGGTTGTGGCTTTAGGTAGGTCACTGATCATCTTTAAACCCTCCAAATCTAAAGATCTTCTTTCTTGATCAACTTTCTGAGGTAGGTGCTTACATTGTGACATCCAGCCCAGTCAGCTTCGTCTTGCAACTCCTTGAATGTTGTGGCCTTGTCAAGCAACCTTTTTAGATAGATGCTCTTATCCCCCTTGGCAGTGAGGCCTTGCTGCCGGAGTTGACCCTCCAGACTCTCATTGACAGTCTTGGATAGCCAGATCTGTACCTTATGACCATCATCCAGCCTAAACTGGATAAGTTTGTGCCTTCCAGCGATTTGATCAGTTTGTTCCAGGGTTGACATAGCTTTAGCAGGCATCTTAAGCAAGGGGATCTTGAGATTTAACCACAACTCCAGCCTTCCTCTCCAAACTCTTCATGTAAGCCTTATCACTGCTAGTGTCATAAATCATATTACCTATTACCCAACCTCCAATTGAGACCAAAGATAACACAGCTGTAAGGCCATGATCAATGATTAATGGGTCCAATTTGATTATTTCTTTACAGCTTGAATGAAGTTTGCTTTATCTCGACAATTTTGGTAATCTTCCTAGTGACACTCTGTTGTTGTCTTTCAACCTCCTGGGCAGGGGCCGATGGTCTATAGCTGTTGGCCCCTTTCCATTTTACCCCTAGAGTACTCACTTGCCAAAAAAGCAGCATTGGCTCCTAAATCCCATATTCCGAACAGGGCAGTATTTTATCGTCACTGCCTCCCCCCAGACGGGCAAGACTCACATTATTATGCAGTGGATGGCGGCCTGGGAAAGTGGTCAATCCTTTTTGGGCTATCGCGCTGATCCTGTACCCTGGGTGTATATTGCCCTGGACAAGCCCCCTGATGCGATTGAAGAGGATTTTCTCGATTCTGGCTTAGATCCTTCTCAACACGATTGGGTGTCTCTAGGCACAGAGCCAGACGTTTCATGGCAGATGCTAACAAATGAGGCAATTGTCCAACCCAAACATCGGCTGGTAGTAATCGAGGCCTTCACGAGTTTTTGCACTAAACCCAATGATTACATAGCCATGCGAAGAGTGTTAGCTCCTTTTGGCGGATGGCTTGCTGAGACTCAAAGGGCAGCCCTCGTTAGTGTGCACGAACGGAAATATATCAACGCAGATGAAGTTGATCCACTCCAGCGGAGTTTTGGGTCCACAATCCTACCTGGCATGTCTTGTAGCGGTACATTGTCAATGTGGCGTGACGACAAGAATGATGACACTCATCGAGCTATTGCCATAATGCCCCGCAGAGACCGCAGAAGGGATCTAGGTGCTCATTTCACCTCTTCTGGCACCCTAGAGTTCGAGGACCGCCCCCAGAACCTCTCAGATGGCAAATGGGCTATGTTACAGACCCTGCCAGATAGTTTTTCACGAGAACAAGCTGCTGAGGCCAACCCATTGACCACCAGAAGAACCTTGAATAGGTGGCTCTCCGAAATGGTGGAATCCAGACATTTGTCTACCAGCAGTTCTAATTCCTTCCAGAAGTCCCCAATAAATCACTAAGTCCCCGATAAATCACTAAAATTGGCCCCAAACGGCTAACCCATAGTAGAATCATAAGTTTAGACGAGACAATGCCCATTAGAGTAAATGGCCCGGTGGCTCGATGGGGCCATTGGGGACATTCCAGGTCATTACCATCTGACCACCTATCTATATAATAATAATATACTTATCGGTATGGGGCCAACTTTTCATACACCCCATTAGGATTTATCCTCTTCTTTCGTTGAAACCGCCCTTGAAATTACATTCAGAGCTTCAAGACGTGCATCTAACAAGCCATAGTTTACAGTGTCGTTTCCTTCATTATGTGGGACTGTAGCCTCTAGGAGTCCACGCAAGGCTTCCAGCAAGTCTGGTGCTGCAGCTATCAATGTGGCGTCTGCTTTCGAGCTAATGCCACCACAAATTGTCCTACCCCCGGCCACTATTGATACCTGATAATGGGAAACCTTGCCCTTGTCATTCCATCTGACAGGCGCAGGAGCACTCTGTTTCCAAGTGTCTGGTATGTACTCAGTCATTTGTTGGTTCTCCCTCTTAAGTACTTATTTAAACAAAAAAAAAGGGGAGGCCCCCGGTGGAGGCCCCCCCCTAAAATTACGATCAGAACGCCATTTCAATTACGCGACCCGCTGCACGGTCCAACTGGGTACGGTTATCTGCGTTAGCATAGCCCTGAGACACCCGTGTAAGGCCTTGAGCATAGCTCCAAGCTGTCTTGGGATCGCCATCGACATCAGAGTACTGGTCTGCAGTGTCGTAGGCCATCAGAGCGGTTTTTCGGGTTACTCCACTTCGACCCAACTTTGCGAAAATCAGGTCGAGCACTTCATCTTTATTTTTGCCAAGCATGAAACGCTGAGCAGCCCTGATGCGCGTCTCATCATCTAATGATGAAGCATTTGCATGAGCAATCAGCTGATCATCCAAGCCATCGAAGGCAGCATCTGCAGTATCCCGTCCACGATGGACAATTGAAACCTCAGACACGCCTTGAGCACCCCATATAAGGTGATTCCCGCAGACCCCCCTGTGGAGGAACGAAGTACATCGAAATTTGGACTTACCCGCAACCTCACTGTTTTGAATGATAAACCCACGAGAAAGACCTTCGCTAGACCCGTCTACGATATTTTTGGAGGGGTCGATCATAAAAATAAACATGTCCTCTAGGGAGGCGTACAGCCCAGCAGGGGCTATGGTATCACCTGCAACCACTGTAAGGCTCAGAGCGGCGTCTTCTGGAGTGGCTAGCCTTGTGCGTCCATGGTAGTCACTAGAAGGCACATATGCCGGAGGAGCTTGCCAGTTATCACCAATCTGGAGCAGACGACTGGTCAAGTCCACATTCCAGATCCGCCCATATTCCTCACTGTGAATGCTACGAACCTGAAAGCCCCCATTTCGATTGAGGAGCAATTGTACGTCACGGCCATCTTCAGCCTTATTTTTTAGTCCATGATTGATATTCTGGACCGCTAGAGTGGCTGGCAACTGTCGCAAATAACCGGCTGGTGCTTTTGCGCGATTAGCAAGTTGCCCAAAGGCCCAGTGTGTGATTTTTCCGGGCTGGCCGGTTTGCCCTACCAGCTGGACATCGCCATCGACAGCCTCAACCCTTAGTTTATCCGCAGGTGTGTGACCAATAATCGCGTTACGTCTATGGACCTGTACAGCCTGATGCAATTCTGCGAGATCCCAAAAACGCTCATCATCAGGTCTGTTTGCCCACTGTCGGGATGCCGTCGTCATCGTGTTAGGCATTGTTATTCTCCATTTGTTGAATTAAAGCATCGAACCCTGAAGCGAAATTGCCCCTAGTGTCGATGCCCAGACAGCACTGTAAGGCTTGTCAAACCTAAATGCCGTCAAAGCCTAGGAAGGGAATCGAACCCTCCCCCATAGGACCACCCAGGCTAGTTATTCGTGTTGTTGTCTTTTACTTTTTTACGCGCTCCCCTAACTTGTTCTGAAAATCGTCTACAGGTGGCATGACAACTCTGGAGGGCCTAATTGATCATCAATAGCATCAATAACTTCCTTCATTCTTGAAAGCCCAATGGCTCCCTCAGGATTTAGTGAAATGTCCAGCACATGTCCTTGATTGTCACATGCTGCAATGTAGATCCGATGCTCCTTGTATTCCAGAGTGCGATACGCGGCATCTGCCGGGGGAGCTTGGTAGTCATATTTCATTGTTAACCTTCCATTGATTTAGTTCGGTAGAAAGTCAGAACTCGGGATCTCCGCCCTTAATAACCTCGCTGCCAATCACAAAACCTTCATGATTCCCAAGGTTGCATAGCATCTGCCTTGAGACTGGCGCAAGCCACAATTTTGTGACTGTATCCGCCTTGGATTTTGCTGCCTCCAACGCTAAGGCTTTAGTTGGATAGTGTCCTCCATGACCACAGCCGTCATCCCACGTACTAGGCCCAAATACGTGATATATGATCATGGTTTAACTCGTTGTTCTTCTAGGGATTTATCCATGATATTCCTACTCCTTGGATTCGTAACTTTCCCATAAGTTACCCACTCCCCTTTAAGTAGAACATCTATTTCTTGTTCTTTGTATATAGCATCTTCTGGGGCATTATCTCTTTCTGCTTTTAATAGTTGTGACTCGATATAGTAGTCATAACTTCCCATAAATCTTCCCCAAGCCACAATGTGCTTATACTTTTCCCTGAGTCTTGCTATCTCTTCCCGCTCTCCAAGTGTTTGTTGCTCTTCACACATTCTAACCTCCTGTTGTTCTGTTGTTGTGCATTTCAGACAGCCTGCCAACCCTTGCTGATAGGCTGAAGTAAGGCACAACTAGCTGCCACAGTCATCGGGTGTATAGTCCGTCATACCGAACACCTTATTAATAATTTCATCGTGTCGTGCCGTTTTCCCGGCAAGGGGTAGACCTTCACGCATGAAACGCCTGTGAATCCGTCTTCTGGCTTCTTTAATGGGAATACCCTTATACCCATTGCCGTGTGCATCCCCCCGCATCCACCAACGGTACTTGTACGCCCAAAAGTAGGCCGCGCCCCTATATCGGGGTGTGCCGATGTTTAGTTCGTCTAATTCAACGTCATAGTAACCTTCTGGACGCCATGAAAGTGTCGGCGCTGGTGGTTGATCAAATGACCAGCTAGTTGTATTTTCATTCTTAGTCATCTTCTAACCTCCTATTGTTCTTGTGAATTCCAGCCAGTTCGCAAACCTTTGAGGAAAACAGGTCTTTTTAAGTTCACGAACTGAAGTAACACACAAAACCTACTTTAGCCTAGTGTCCTCCCACGGCAACTCCAACCCCTTTAGGAGTGTATCGCTATCACCTAATGTCCATGCGAGCGTATTAGCAATTGCTTGGTACTGCAATCGAAGTGAAGAACTGGGTTCAGTCTCAATTAGAGCACTAACCACTTTATGAAACCTTTCGATTTCAGTTGTTTGGCGACGCATGGCTAACTTTTTCTTTTCCTCTTTCCTGTCATCTAATTTCTTACGAGTTGCAAGCAATCGCTCGCGGTCTTCAATTTCATTCTTAGTCATCTTCTAACCTCCTTCTGTGTTGTTTGTGCAAATCCAGCCAGCACGTTAACTGTATAGCTGACATGCTGAAGTAAGGCACAAAACGCGGCCCTAATGTAAGGGATAGCTAACTAATGGAACGCTAGCGGTCCAGCAAGCGCGACAGTCACCGCAGGCATTATCTTGCGTCCGGGCTGGACATGAAAACGCTTCTTTTGCAGGTTTGGTGCTATGAACGGCTGAACCCTGACCAGTAAGATCAGTTGAAGGCAGCGTATCAACCATATGAGCACTCATACGTACAATCAAGTTGTTTGGAAACGGCCCGTGCGCCTTTAAATAAGCCTTTACTATTGAATACTCTCGGGTGGGCAACCAGAACTTTACTAGGGGCAGTCTGAGGGCAACCTCACTTATTTTAGAAAGGTGGTCAACACTGCCCTGAATATCTCCGGAATCGTGCCAGCGAAAAAATGTACACTTTTTAGATCCTATCAGCTGGACAATAGCGTCAACCCATTGAGGATTCTTGAGCGATTCCAGCCGTTTGTATTGGGCAGGTTTAACTACTTTACTGAAGCGCTTGTACATGCCTTTCAGGGCATAGCACGATGCGCACACGCTCCCTTGAACCTTGGCCAGTTTGGAACCTGTAATGCATTTCTCAGCTGGCAACCCATAAGCATACCCTGGCATTTTACTAGGGTTTGAAAGGGTTCCAGCGACTTGCACTGCATCCTTAGTTGTCATATCAACCTCCATTGATATTGTTGTTGTCTTCTACGGTAACGGTAAAGGCCCTAGATGGGAGTTGAACCCAACTGGATAGCAACCGACAGGGCCGAAAGGCTAGACTCTTCCAGCCTTCAATATTTTATCTGTAGCGGAGAATATACGCTGTGCCGATCGTTCTGGTATCTCTGCGCCAGCAAGCCATGACTGGATGTATCCACGGCAATACTGGGCACCCTTAAGATCCAGTGATTCCAAGCATAACAAGGCGACTGATTCGGCTTCAGCTTCCTGTAGTGACCTTGGAAGTGTTTCGCTGTCGCTAACCTTGGTTGCTTCAGCTGTATGCCCAAGAACTACATGCGCAACCTCATGGAATGTTGTCTTATCTGGTAGCTGTGCAACTGGGTTAATGGCTATGGTGCTCCCCACCGCGTAGCCTTGCGCGTT
>Ga0114904_1000661_pt1 | contig 18322 bp, 28 predicted proteins | sample MalvirDeepMed_s6_FD_83498 | JGI IMG/M metagenome (GOLD analysis project Ga0114904, IMG submission 83498) | Marine viral communities from the Global Malaspina Expedition - Malaspina viral metaG DeepMed_s6 | ecosystem: Environmental > Aquatic > Marine > Oceanic | place: Mediterranean Sea... | reverse complement strand
GGAGGTGGGGGAGGCAAATCATCAACGGGTTGATTAATGATGTCCAGGAAGCCCTGTGCGGGGCCATCCTGTCGTTCCTCGGCCTCTATTTGTCGACGTAGTTCTGCCACTGTTTCGTCTGAGATAGCTTGCGGAACAGAACCGGGTGTAGTCCGTCGTTGTCCACGGGCACCAGTGACAGGGCCGCCTGCCTGCTCTTCGGCAACTTCACGAGCCAAATCTCGTGGCGTGGCCAGCGGTGGCGTGGCAGCACGACCCTTGCCCTCTTCTTCTGCAATATTCGTCCAAGTGGTAGGGGGATTCTGAATACTTGGAAATCGTTGCTGTACTCTGAACTGTAGCCAGGCTGCTCCCTGTTCATTGCCTGCGAACTTGTTAAACTCGTCAGCGGCTTCTGATTTGGTTAGCTTACCTCGGAAATACTGGTCTAATATCTCATCAGGAGTCACGGGCTACCTCCGGTTTGGGCACCCGGTCTAGGAGTGCCTGGGGGTACGTTAGGGCCAGCCTGGGGCGTTGGCGGTGCCTGCGGAACGCCCTGTAACTGGGATGGCAATATTTCGGGGGGCAAGTTGGGTGGCACTGCTGATGGTACCTGACCTGGAGGTGCGCCTTGTTGCGGCCCACCAGGGCCAGGAGGTAGCCCACCCCCCAAGAGCATTTGTTGTTTGGCCATGAATTCTCGGAGAATAATATTTTCCAACTCTTCCTTATAAATTATTGCCAGTGGCATATTACCACGCTCTAGCAGGGCATCAATTAATGTATACAACATTGCCTTGGGTGATGCTTGTTGAGCAATTTGTTCATCTATCTGTGCTTTAAGTTCATCAGGATTCTGTATCTGGAGAATGGTATCCCAGATATATGGGTCAGGCAACATCGGCCTACCATTGACCAGTTGTCTCGCAACGCTGGCAAGCTGCATCTTACCTTGGTCATCTGCGGGCAGGATAGCTGTGATTTCAAACAATGGCGTCCCTGTGCCTTTGATGACATCAGGTTCAATCTGCTCACTGAAGTAATCTCGGTTGATATCGAAGCCATTGATTTGGAATGACTGGTAGCCACCACCCTCATACTGGTCGGCGGGCATCATGCAAATCTGTCGATATGCCCTCTGAAGAGCAGCAATCCGAGGCTGAAGGATGGTTCCAATATTATCATTCAGGGAGTTGATGGCAAATCCAGATAGTTGGAAGGATAACTCACCAAAGGCCGAGTAGGGAATAGCTCCCCGTTGGATCTCTGAGGAGATATTGCCAAGGAAGGGCAGGGTATCAATGGCCATCCTCAATGGGTCGAGGGCCTCAACATCATCGCCTTCAGCAAGAGAGATTTCTGAGCCTTGCTTGAATGGGTCCTCATCTAGGGTCTTGGACCCATCCCGGCTCTTTACCTTCATCCCTGGCTTCTGACTGCGGGCTACCAGCTCCAGCATGATAGACATGACCTGGTTGCGAATCTCATACAGCCTGCGGTCTGCCCCGTAGATGCTATCACCAGGGTCGGCGTTGTAGTCATTGCCTGCCCGTCCACCAGAATGGTTGTAGCCCTGAATGGGTGGTGTTGCCCCCACAGCACCGATAGATACAGGTACCCAGAGTCGAGAGCCATCAGCAGCTCTGGCACCATGGGGTTCGGGTTTACGTAGGAGAGTCCCATTCTCGGCATTCTCATCGCCGCTGCCCAGAATCAGGACATGGTCGGTGTCATCGTAGTAGCTGTAGATATCATGGCCTTCATCATCATCATCGGTATCTGACTCCACCTTGAACTCGTACTCAGCCATGATTTCTGCTGATGTTTTGCGCATATGGAGACAAGCCCATGCCAGTTTGCCGCCCTTGCCAATGCCCCAGTAGGTGTGCATTGGATCCCAAGGGGTCATATCCACAATAGTCGAGCCGTCTTTGAGTTTGCGTAGGAGAGAGAGGCTAGCCCACCAGCCACGGAGACAGATATGCCAAGCCAGTTGTTCTCGGACACTGGGGAGAATCATATCTGTGAGGCGTTCATCAGCAGAGTCGAGGATACCGATGAGGAACCGTTCTTTGGCTGACATCTGCCGGCGTTCGAAATTCTGGGAGTTGGTCTGGGGCATTCTGATGGTCAGGACTGAATCCACAAGCCAAGCGATTATCTTATCAGCGTAGGCTCGTGGTTCATTGGAAGTGTAGGATTCGTAGTCCTCGCCAGCATCATACTGTTCCAGACGCCAGAGAACATAGTCGCCTTCCATACGCACACGGCGGTCTTCTGTGACCTCTCGGTGTCCTTTGACCTTATTGAGAATAGTCTCGACAGCATCGGCCATGATGGTACCTATCACACCACAGGTGTATGCGTTATGTCAACTAAGGCCGTAGTGGCGATATCACTGCCGCACTGCGAACAGATACGAATATATCGTGTATTCTTTTTATCATGTTCTGCGTTCTCTGGATACCAAATATCGACGAGCGCATAGCTTCGTCGCCCACATAGGTGGCACCAATCCGTGAATTGCGCAATAAGCGTATTAGGCTCGTGTCTGCCATGTTGGCTGATTATCACTTCCACCTCTTCACCCTGATTTTGCTGCCCTGTTGGGCACGGCTGTATCCGAAGCGGGCAACGAGGCCGTACACGTCAGCCTTGATGCCATGATTGTATCTGTCCTCTGGAGTTTCGCCGTAGGCATTTCCATCTCGGTCCACCCGCCAGCGGTAGCCGTGGGATTGAGTGTCAAAGAAGTCAGGGACGACGCCATACTCACCCAGAACACCTTTGCACGTGGGTGAGTAGACAATACCTGGCACCTGGTCAGTGGATGATGTCTTGAGGAAGGTCTTGAGGCGTTCAATCCCTTGACTAATAGGTATTTTCTGGGAGTGGAGGTGGATGCCACCTATCTTAAGCCAATCCTCGGAAGCAGCAGATGAGCCGTGGTGCTGAGTCCCTGCAACATCGATGGCACCACCCACAATTTTATCGAACCATGGATACCGCTTGCACATGTGGATAATATCTTCAGATACCTTGCCCCGCTCATAGATTTCATGAAATACCTGTATTTGCCCATCTATATACTGGACAGCATGGAGGGCATAGGCGGAAGGCTCAGAGTATCCTGGGTCTATCCAAATCTCCACAGGGGTGCCAGGAACCCAGGAAACATCCTGGACATGGACATCCACCTTGAACTCAGGGAACACAAGTCCCTTGGGTGGGACTCGTTTGCCCATGATGCGTTCCATGAAGAAATCATCCGAGGATTCTTTCTTCAGGCGCAGTATCTCAGGATCATCCATGCCGCCAGGATATAGGTGGAAATTACTGGGTGAGGGCAGTTCAAAGGATTGTTTATCGCCCCGGCCCAGTGACCATTCCTCTGCAAGGCTGGGATACCAACCCAGAGATGATTCGTAGGTTCCTGAGGCGAATACCCAGGCCCTGGCAGGGGCAGCCCGTCCCATGATACGGTGCCAGACCTCGAAATCCAGGGTGCCTGCCTCACAAACGATGATGCCGTTGGGGGCATTCATCCTTAGTTTGGAGGCATCCTTACCGGATTTGGTCTCGAACCGTGTGCCATCAATGAGTTCCAGGAAGCCTGGGTCCACGCGCTTGCTCTGACCCTGTACCCCAGGCTTGAGCCAGCCCAGTTTGGCAAAGTCCTCGGCCAGGTACTCAAATTCACGCCGGGTGCCATCATAATCCGAGGCAACGAGCCAGTAGAGGCCAGGGGGTTCGCCTTCAGGGACTCGCTTCAGGGTGTATTTGGAGGCGGTCAGGGACTTGCCCCCTTGTTCACCACCGACCACGAGAATGAATCGCTTGGGAGAGGATATGATGGGCAACTGGGTTGGTGTTGGGTCGAAGCCCACCGTATCGTAGAGCCACTGAACGCTCTCAGAGAGTGGGAATTTGGGTGGAGCGGTGGTCATTTCTTCTTTCTGGCATGTTCTCGCAGCTTCTTCTCGGATAATCCGGTCTTGGTACGCTTACCAGCCCGTTTCCGAGCCAGTTCTGCCCCGAAGAAGCGTTGCTGTTTCTTACTCTTGGCCGGCATCTGTCTCTTCCTGCGGGAAACGGTCAGCTAGGAGCCGTTGCATGGCCTCCTTATTGCTCTCACGGTCATCTTCGGGTGCTGCCGGTGCTAACTCAGGGTGAATCTTTAGGTGATTGGCAATGATTCGTAGCTGCTTGAGGGACTCAGCCCCGGATTTATCGGTATTATCCCCAAATCTCTTGAATTTCTGTGGATTATTGGCATTCAACAGCGCAATCAGGAGCACATCTGAGCCAATCTTATCCTGGGGACCTGCATTCTTGACCCTATCCAAAGCCAGCGTCTCCAGATACTCAGCATGCTCCATCTTGACCTGAGCAAACCGCTCGATGAACCCTAGATTATCTCGCTCCAGCCAGTGACTTACCATACGCTGGCTGCCCTCAATGCTCTTCGACTCCAGAATATGAGCAATGGACTTCACAGTTGCCTTGATACTCCCAAACTCAGGATATGCTGCCAAGAAAGCATCCTGCTTTACCTGCTGCTCCTTGAGACGAGTTGTATCATCGTACCTGTCCCGTGCCCCATACTGACCGCCTGGACTCTTTATGGCACTCCCATCATCGTTGTAGACCGTGTTCCGCTTCTTCGGTGCCTTCGATATTCCCAGACGTTCCTTCGTCATTGGCTTCCTCCTGAGTCCATCCCGGCATGGATGTTATCGCACCTTGGGCAAACAATCCTTTGAGCATAGACCTCGATGCTACAGAGGACGGGGGCAGCATCTCTCGTATCTGTTCTAAGGTCATCGGATGCACCCGGTCAGAGCACCCTAGATGTGGGCAATCATCCATGCCTTCATCATACCACCGCGGTCAACGTGGAGCGGCGATGATTTTACAGACATAGCCCCATGAAGTTCCTTTCCGTGAATTGCGCAATAAGCGTATTAGGCGAAATAAATGCTCTTGTCATGGCGAAGTCATCCTCATATATTTCTCGATAGACATCATGAACTTCTTGCTGTATACGACGTTTTGGCTCCTACAGGCGCGGTTGTAGAATCCGGCGGCAGCTCTGTGTGAAAGAGGCTTTAGCGGGTTAAGCAGGGAATCTGAAAGAGAACCACAGTTTGGCTCGAAAAGCCAAGGGGTCGCCCCAACCTGATATATTCGTCCACCTTCACCAAACGCAGCCTTTGGCCAAGCTCCTCCATTACTGTCCCACGCAGTGGCAGTATCAGAGAGTTCTGTAGGTTTTCTGATTGCTTGACCGACCCAATTCGACATTGGTACGCACATCGCGTTTCCGACCAGTTTCCAGCGGTGGCGTTGTTTGAACTCTCCATCTTCTTCGATGGGAGCGGTCCATTCGGCCGGAAATCCCTGGAAGATTTCCGCGTCTTGGATACTTGGCGTGCCGAAAAAATCATGTGAGGAGTTCCAAACAGCTGGGGGGGAAGGTATGCCCAAGCCTGACCCACCCTTGATTGGCGGTATCGCTTCTTTGGCCCAACCGATTCCACGAAAACCTTCTGTCCAATAGAAGCCGTAGTTTGCGTCATTCTCAATCCTAGATACGGAATCATCGAAAGGGTTGCGTCCGATATCCTCGTTGAAAAGGGCATGCTTGGGGTGAGCAACACGTGAGGCTGCGAAGATGACTCGCAGCCTCCTCTGCTTGACACCCAAACTTCTTGCGTCTAAAACTCGATATGCCCATCTATAGCCTAGCCCTTCGATTTGCTTAACAAGGTGCCACATGGCTTTACCCTTGTCCAGAGAAAGCATATAAGCAACATTCTCAATCAAAAGCCACTTGGGTTTGCTGTTGACCTGGTCTTTCAGTAGCCTGAACAGATGGTCGACCCTAGAAGAGTTTTGGCCGTTGATTCCTGTTTTGGTACCTGCGATGCTTAGATCCTGGCAGGGAAACCCCGCCGTAAGGACATCTACCTCTGGAATTTTCTTCAGTACGGTGATGTCATCAAAAATCGGGATGCCTTCGAAGTGAGTGTTTAGTACTCTCTTCGCTTCAGGTAGTATTTCACAGAAGAAACTCGTCTCGTACCCATTTCGTTCAAGGCCCAGCTCAAATCCTCCGATTCCAGAGAATAGCCCTCCAACTTTAAGCATCGTTCACGACCATGAGTATCAGGGCGAGAATGTACACCTTGGTGGTCAGATCGCCATCCAAACTCCCGTGCATATCAGCACAAACATCACATAAAAACCAGATAGTCTGTCCTGCGTACTCAGTAAAAGTGAAGCATGACTCGAAACACTTGGAACAAATCTGGGTATGCGCTCTACGTCGAAACTTGCGAGGCACAATGGCCATACAGGCCGCACATGCCGCCACAGCTATGACCGACAGACTCTTCAAATCGATGTGCTTATCAGCCTCGGTTAGTGCTACGATGGGAATAGCCATGAGGCTCCTTTGAATAAAAAAGTCTGTCAGGGATACCTATAGTATACCACCCGAGCGATCCTAAGCCATGCTGGGGGGGATAGGGGGGTCCATGCTTTGCCTCTAATAGGTATCACCCGAAACCTTATTGCAGCATCAATGGCCATACCTCTAATAGGTATCACCCGAAACCTTATTGCAGCATCAATGGCCATACCTCAGGAGTCAAAAATGAGTGGGTATTATACCGAGCTATGGTTATCGGTATAATACCCACTCATTGTACCCATCGATAGCCAAGGTCCGGTATCCTGCGCTCCGTGGCTTCTGGCCCTGGCTCCGCCGGCACCACGTAGGGCCGCTCTGCCCACACCGCAGCTGGACCGATGCGGCCGGCTGAGACCACGATCGGTCCGGCTGCCCACCAGGCGATGATGCGTGCTATCTCTGCGATTAACATAATGCACAGAATTTGCCTAAGCGGCTGGGACCAGCATAGCTGTTATCTACTGCCGTTGCAACCTGTGTCTCTGGGCAATTCCCGTATCTGCTCCAACGTGACTTTCCCAGCATCTTGTCTTACCCCCTTGACAAACCTTACGCCGTGTGCTAGTCTTTCATTATCAACTATAAAGGGGGGGCATCAAGACAATGACAAAACATCACTGCGAACACTGTGGAGCATTGGAGTATCTCAACATCAAGAGTTTATGCGCCTTATGCGAAATCAATTTCCCAGAACTGAACAACGAGCCACCGAAAAGGGGGAAGCTGCGGTGCGCACCATTGTAGTTGGTCCCAAGCGCAAGCCTGAGATTCGATGGGTGATCAAAGCTCGCAAGGTATCATAAACAGCGAAACTCCCTCAGGGAGTCTATGGATCAAGTCCATACTGAAGAGCTGTAACTAGCTACCGCCCGGTAGCAGATCGGGGAACATGGACATAGCGGATCGGGGCGATAAGCCACATATAACCTGGTAGCCACCACGCCAGTAAATAGATTTGGTAACCAGTGTGCCAACGGTGGATAGGTTGCAGTTAGGGGGCTCTTAAGGGAGATCAACTCTGGACTCAGCCTAGAATCCCGGGGAGTAGAGTCTAGCAAGCTTGAAACTTAGGGTGGACAACATCACTGGTAAGAGTGGGAATAAACTAGGAACCCACCTACGGTCCCGTAACAATGGGAAGCGCCTAGGCCAACCTTTTAGGGGAAGTCGAAGCCATACAACCGAATACTCAAATTAAATATCCATGCTGAAGCTGGAATAGGTATCAGCATTCCAGCTTCTCAAGGTCAAAATTGGGCAATGCGCACAAGCCGGGTTGCAGCCCTCGAGCTAGCCCATGGTGTTGACGCTGACGATGTTCGCGTCACGTCTACCCCTAAAGATGACAGAGTTTGGGATATGCTGCTAATTGGGAATTGGTCCACATTCTGGATGTGCTCATGGCCAGTAGTTCGTGGGCTACCAGTCAAGATAGACAATCGATTGCATGGTACCTATAGCTATCATCTAAAGGCGAAAGGCGGTAAATAATCAATGGGATTGAGCATACCAGTCAAGAACACCAAACTAGGCAAAATATCTAGCTTTTCACTACCACCTATCAAGACTTGCCCAGGACGTTCCCCAGTATGTGAGAAGTTATGCTACGTAGACAAGTTCTATCGCCAATACCCCTCAGTCCCTAAAGCATATGCTGCCAATTGGGAAGCTGCGGAGTCTGATACCTTTGTGGCTGACATGGTAGCTAAGATTCAGGGATTGCCTAGCTTCCGGATTCATGTATCTGGGGATTTCTACTCCGTAGACTACATCCGAAGTTGGATTCAGATCGTCGGACGTTGCCCCAATACCAAATTCTGGGTTTACACTCGAAGCTGGAATGTACCTGACCTAGTCCCGCACCTTGAGATACTCAGGGACATGCCTAACGTCCAGCTATTCGCTAGTTGGGATGAATCCATGCCAGAGCCACCTACTACATGGCGTAAGGCCTACATGGGAGCGGGATCACAGCCGGCTTACGATTGCCCAGAACAGGATGGTAGGAAAGCTGATTGTAAGGCCTGTCAGTACTGTTTCCTAGGGCGCAAGGGAAATGTTAGATTCAAGATTCATTAAAGGGGGAAGCTATGGTAATGAACGCACCCGGGAAGACTTGCCGATGCTGTGGGAAGATTGTTTACAGCAACGATGGACACCCTATCCATACGCGATGCATCCCCAAGCACTGGGGGAAGCATTCCAAGGGGATCAACGCGGGGCGATGTCAGGAATTCAAAGGAGGTAGATAGCATGGCAATCCAACTACACAAATCCAGCGTTGGCACATACCACCCAGACCCGACAGCAGACGTAGCATGGACGGTGAACGATACCCGAGGCTACGTTGATCCTGGCCCGTCCTGTGAATGCGGAGCTTGTGAGTGTATGACACCACAAGAGTTAGATGAATGTCCATGCCAATCAGACTTTCCAGCATGCCAGCTAAGAGCACATCATCATGCTTGTGTTCTCTTAGAAGAGTATGGCTCTGACCCTGGCATGTGCGTCGGCCTGAGCTTCGCCTACATCTGCCTTGACGGTGGGGAAGCCCTGTGCGAGTCCTGTGCCCAGTCTGAAGGATTGGAGGTAAAAGACTGTGACTGCAAGTAAAGCTCCTGTCTGCCGTGATTGCCAGATACCAATGGAGGAATTGAGGCGGTTTGCTTACATCGATAAAGCGCGTTCATCCAAGCTACCTGACCCGGTTGTTATCCAGTACAATTGCCCTAAATGCCAGTATCCGACAGATGTCTATGTAGACTAGCCTCGAAGTAAAGCCCTGCGATTGCCCCTAGCATCCTATTTTAACCCTGGAGGTAGCATGTACACCCATCGGAACTTCAAAACCAAAAAGGCCCTCAAAGAAGCCGTAGCAGCCGGCGAGCAGGTGACAGTGTTCCAACCTGGCCCCTTCGGTGGGAATGAGAAGACAGATGGTATCGAGTTCCTAGAAGGCCCTCACTACCCTGAGCCCCATCGCTGGTACGCCCAGATCGAGCTAAAGGATGGTTTGGTGGTCAAGGTAAAGTAGATCTCCACCCCAGCCTCTGACCCTTCGGGGGCTGTAGTGGGAGCCTATTTAGAAGGAGGAGCACACCATGCTAAAGCAATGGCCCAGAACCACCCAGCACCTCACCCTAGAACAAGTCCAGTTCGTAGCCGGGGAATTTGCAGAGCACCTGACTCAGTTCCCTGTTCTAGTGAACACCGAAACCCATCTCCGCAGGGCTGACGAGTTTGTGGTTCTGGGGATGGAAGATCCTGCCCACGGGGATGCCTGTTACTTCACCCGTCGAGCTAACAAGCAGGGTGAGCAGTTCTGGGGCAACTACCGGATGACCCTCGAGGAGGCCTACGCAGATTTCCAAGAGAGAAGGGAGAGCTAGACCATGTTCGATGTCACAGTAGAACCCAACTTCGACCAAGCTCCTAGTGAAACCTACATCAAGCCGTGGAAGGTCATGGACGATATGCTCTGCTATTCGCGGCATGAGACTGAACATAGAGGTCGACGTACAAGAGATGAACAGGATTAAGGACAGTTAAAACATAATCATTATGGCGAAGCGACCCCTGCGGGCATAATGATTATGTTTTAAGGTCCATTTAAAACCCCTAAAACCCCTAAAACCCCGGTAACCATACCTGAACTGCTTCAGGCACAGTTTCCCTAATGACTGAGCCTTGACTTTGACCTCAATGGCCCTATAACTGCTCGGTATAACACCTCTGGGCTTCGTGCCTTATGTGTTCCCACCTTCGGCATCGTCCACTGGGGCATGCACTCCCCGCTATGGGCTTCGTTCCTTGACCAATCCCACGCAGGATTGGTAGCCGTCCCCTTTACCAGACATTGCCACCCATAGCATGGCGGAACCCATCAGCTCCCTATGTCCCGGGTGGGAGATGATCCCTGGCATGATTGCGGCCAGGTGTTAGCAGCTGACCAGTTTGTTCGGTGTTATTGGTCTCACCACCGTAGAGAATCAAGTCCTCAGAGCATGGTGAATGGGGCCTTGGGCCTGCTACTCCCTGAGACTCGACGGCCTCTTTTGCGGGAGCCAACGTCCCATTACCACCATGCTCTCAACCCTCCATCCCCTTCAATGCCATATCACGCTGATGTATTCTCCACGCTGCCTTGCGGCATGTCCCATTACAGAACCGCCTGTGAATATACGCCTCTGGAATCACACTGCCACAATGTACACACATGGCTGTGACTCGCCTACGGAATTCATAGATCGGCTTCGTTTCAGTAACCGTCCGCATGATAGGCACAGAACTATATTAGCGTGGCGGTGTTCTGGTGTCAATGATTTTTGGAAACTCGTAGATATTCATAGCTGCCACGGGTGTTGACATTGCCACGATTGTGTGCTAGGCTTACCACATCGACCAGGCTTTCCCTTGGCAAACCAATGATGTGAAGCTGGAATTCATCGGGTGGGATGGGACTGTATCCCATGCATAATGCGAGAACTCAATAGGCCTCTGGCAAGTGAAGTAACCGATCAAATCGAGTGGGTATAGCCATGTCAGAGATTGTCGAGCGACTCCGAGCTATCGATGAGGGTAAGCGATATGGGGATGAGGAATGACCCTGATACCCTGCCAGTGCAGACGGGGCGATAAGACCCACACCTGCCCCATATGCCACATGAGGGCCTGCAAGCAGTGCCAGGATGAGCACGAACCGTGCTGGGGCATGGTCCCGATGATAAGGAAGGAGCAAGCATGAGAAAACACTGGCAGTGGACCCACACAGACCGTGCTACAGGCTCCACAAGGCCCGTAGACGAAGCCGCAGTGCGGACAGCCATGGTAGAGCACACCCATGACATCGACAGGGCCATAGCACTGGGCTACCAGGGCGAGAACCTGGAGACACCCCGTAGCTTCTACCACTACGCAGGCATCCCCGAGGGCCAAAGCACCTTCGATGCCCTGGCTGAGAACGTGGGTGCAGAATGAAACCCTACCAGGTCTGCACCGCAAGCCGCAGCTTCTACATATACGCAGAGAACCTGGCCCTAGCAGTCAAGCTAGCCATCGCAGAGCTTGAACCCCACGAGTACCACGATTGGAGAATATCAGGATTAGGAGGATGAAAATGACCAATGTTTACTCAGATGCCCGAACAGTCCAGTGCGTAGGGTGTGGTGTTTGGTGCAGTGATGCCGATTCATTACGAGAACATCAAGCATATGCACACCCACCGACCACAGTGCACACAGAATCCCAGACCCGCACACGGGTGAAGCTCACCCAGAACAGCAAGGCACTCAACTGGGAAATCAGCATAGAAGGCTCGGACGAGGCCGAGGTGCGGGAGCGAGTAATCAGGATGCGGGCATGGTGTGAGGCCCAGGTGAACCCTGAACCCATATGCCCTGAATGCCTGTGCATCATACCTGTACACTTGGCAGAGTGCACCCTGAATCCACACAATGAATCAGGGGAAACCAATGCGGCAGAGGAGTATGCTCGCATCGTGGACATCGTCAAGGAACGAGCGCATCGTGACCAGTAGAGACCGCCTCCTAGCCCTGATGCAGGAGCACCCCAACGCCACGCTGCGGGAGCTGGGGGATATGCTGGGTGTATCCTATCAGCGGGTTGAGCAGTTGCTAAAGGCGTTGGGGATACCACCCAAGTCACGGAGCCACCCCAAGCCACGGACATGGATTGCATGTGCAGGGTGCAAGACATGGTTCTTGGTGCCCCCTGGCAAGCTTCCCACGTATTGCAGCGTCCGATGCAGCAGCCGAGCGACCGCAGCAGCTAAACGCAAGCCCGATGTGGTTCTGACTTGCGCTGAGTGCGGCACTGAGTTTACACGGCGGCACCGACACGAATCCATGCGGTCATGGAGAGTGGCCAACGTGTACAAGTCCAATCGCAGGTTCTGCACCAGCCTATGCGCCAATAGGTACAATTTCGGCAAGAAGGAGGAGTGATGTACAGACCACGAAGGGGCAGATCACCTACGAATTCACGGTCGAGTAAAATCCTCCAAATCATGCCGCCCGGCGAGTGGCAGGCGGTATACTACCTAGAGGCGGAGCCATTCTATTTCCTGCTGCCATTGGCAGCGTGGGCATTAGTGCAACAACTGGCTGGAGACGAATGGAGTACGGCGGTGGTTGGCCTCGATGGCTTTGAGCACCTGTCCCGATGTGACTATACTGATAACTTCGCTGGTTATCAGCTTGGCACCTACGTCTCTGTAGGTATGGAAGCGATATATGTGGAGGACAGTAAGCAGCATTATGCCCTGGCCGAGAAACCCAGAAGAAAGCAGAGCTGAATGCCGAGCGAATCAAAGCAGAGGAAGGAGACAACTAATGAATGTCCAGCCCATGGAAGTCCTATGCACAATCACCAATGCGGATCAGAGACTCAGCCCCCAAGGGGATGCCAGCCTCGAAGTGACCTACGACTGCCACCTGAGTCAGTACCCCACACGGTCCTTCTGCAACAACCAGGAGATGCTGTACCTGGCCGATGTCCCCAAACCTATAGTGAAGATGCTGGTTCTGATCCCCGGCAAACTGAAGAACAACAAGCCCGACGACGGCACCTTCTACAACTACTGGTGGAACATCCAGGGGGAGGCCGTCGAGGGCAGTGGTGGCCCTGTAGCCCCCTGGGACGCGAGAGACCCCGCTACGGTTCTTTACGAGCCATCTAAGGGGACTCCATCGGTGGTCACGCCACCCAGCCCAGCGAAGAACAGCGACAACACATGGTGGTCATGGGGGCAGCGACTCCAGCAGGACGATGCCCAGAGCCGCAGCCGTGAGCTTTCCATTGAGAAACAAACAGCACTGAAGGAAGCAAGGCTGGCTGCGGAGGCTTTCATCCGTGCAAATGAGTCCACAACCGATGAGGATGAGTACATCGCAACGGTCAGGAGGTTCTACGAGGGGTTCGTGGATTTACTCATGTCTTAGGAAACCATAAGCGGTGGCATAAGCGACGTAATCATAATCCCCCCTATAGACTAGGGGGGATTTATTATGCTTACTACGTCTGGGGCATAATAAAAGCATAATCTAGCTATTACATAAGCCCATAATCATTATGCCCAAAGCATAATCGAGGCATAATAATGGCATAATCGTAGCTGAGTTATTCTTCCTCATTGCCCAGCACTCCCCACTCCCCACCGACCTGGATAAAGCGCCTCTTGTTGTTGTGCAGCGTGGCCCTGATGGTGGCAATCTTGTCGGTGGCCTCCAGTCTCTCGGCGATGTCGGCAACTGACGCTGATCCGATGCGCCCAAGTACGGCCTCGATCTGGTCAGCCCAGGGGGTGTGCTTCGCCAGCTCGGGCACCTTCTGGACATCCTCGGCAAACACCATGGTCTTGCTCTCGTTGAAGGTGAACTGAAACCCTTGGGGGCTGATCAGTTGGCCCCGGTTCTGTTTGCCGTGGTAGAGAGCGACATGGAGATTAGGGCTGTCATTGTCACGCTGCCCCACCACATGGAAGATGGTTCGAGGGTAAGCTTGCCAAAACTGTGAGCCAAATGGCGTCTTGCTGGTGGCGTTCTTCGGTTCGTGGCCGATGGTGACAGAGGTGCAACCGATGGTTCGCAGAGCCAAGAAGTATCGGATGGTGGCCTCGTGGTCCAAGGGGTTGCCACCCACGGCGGCACCGGCGGAGTCAACTACAATCATGTCAATCTGGTGGTCAATGACCAGGGCCTGTAACTTCTCCATCTCGGTGGCGACGGGAGCATAGCATCGGCGATACATGATGTTGCACTCCGCATCGGGACCGATGAACTGGTACAGCGACTGCATCCGCTCCCTGAACTCGTCGGGTTCATCCTCGTAATCCAGGTAGAGGACTCTGCCGAGGGCCGGTGACCAGTTGTGGAACCGCTGCCCTGTGTCCACCAGCATGGCCATGAGTTGTGCAATGGTGGTCTTGCCAGATCCCGGTGGCCCGTACAGCAGCGTCGGGGCATTGTTGCGTAACACGGGTTCGACGCGGAAGGATGCCACCTCACTCGCCACCATGTCCTTGACCGCAATGGGTGGTTCCCCCTGACGTTCACCATCCAGGGTGTGGGAGCAGACAGTATCTATGATGGATACCCAGTCCAGGGCAGACAGACGATCATCGAGGAACTTGGCTAGCGTCTTGCGAGCGGCAGTCGAAGTCAAATTAAAACGGGCACCCCGATGCAGAGTGCCCGTCTCCCCTGGCCGCCTCGACTTGACCGTTATCTCCCCCTTGGTTTCGTAATGGCTGTCGGTGTATATCCGGTCCACCCAGATGTCTATAAGCTCTTCGGTAAAGACCAGTAGATGCTGGCCGCCCTGCATGGTGTAGTTAGGGGTGCTAGCTGTCATAGTTCAGTCGGTCCTATCTTATCTTGAATCACTCCCTTGACGTAGGCACTCTGGATGGTCCGCTCAAGCTCTTGCCATTCTATATCTCCCTGCTCGTAAGCATTATCGAATCGCCACTTCAGGAACTCAAAAGTTGTTTTCAGTGGGACACCGGATTCCCGTAGCTGATGGGCTTCACGGTAGATGGCCTTGTTTCTCTGGTCCTTTGGAACGAAGTCTTGCCACGGGGATGGATAGTTACCCCCACTCTGGTCCCTGGAGCCCCTCTGTAGGCCCGCACAGCGGGCAATCTCGCCCCATGTGGCGTCGAGGGTGAAGGGCCAGGGCTTACCGGCGTGGGCCACAGTATACCCAGGGGAGGGCCATGTCGCAACCTGAGTTCCGGTTGACTTCAACTCGATGCCGATGTCTTGCCCCCGCCAAGCGATGGTGAAAGCAGTGGATCGTGACGGTGATGGCTCCCGGCAGAACACATGGAGCCTATGCCTCGCAGTCCACATCATGCGAGGCGGCACCTGATACTCCCGCAACAGGACCTCGTGGACATGCTGGGCCAAGTGGACATCGTCGATGTCGACAGCGGCCAGGTTGTCAGATGCTTCTCCCAGCACCAAGCCCAAGCCTTTGGCCTCATGCCACGACAACCTCTGGATAGCATCCCAGTCATGGGCCAGGGATGACCAGCCATTGCTGATTGGTTTCTTGGGAAGACCGTTGCCGTCCATGACCAGGGGGATGCAGGTGTAGCCGATATCGAAGTAACTCTTTGCAGCTTTCAGGAAGTCAGTCATTGACACCCCCCTTATAAAGGGGGTATGATACAACCCTAATAGGAGGTGTGTCAACTCATGAATACCAAAACGACACCGGTCTGCCCGTACTGCAACCAAGAATTTGCCCCGGGAGTGTACTGGAAATGGGCGAACTACTGCCGAGCAGCTTATCTTATCATGTTCATCGACAGCCATCCGAATCTGTCCGCATGGGAAATGCACCAGCAGACAGGTGTGCCTTATAAAGATGTCACAGGCGGTCTGCAAAAAGCCAGGGAGTGGCAGATTGTGGTTACAGAGGATGAACAGCGGGAGCAAGGCGGTAAACGGTTTCGGTATTTCGCAGTTGACAACTGGAAGGACACACTCACCGCTTGGGAGAACCGTGGCTATGTCTAGAGCCCTGACCTTCGTGGTCCCCGATCTGCCCAACTCGGACCTGAATCCCAACGTCAAGATGCACTGGGCTGCAAAGTCTCGGCTCGTGAAGGAAGAACGGGAGATGTGGTACATGGGCATATGGGCGGTAGGTCAGGAACAAGGCGTCAAGTGGGACAAGGACAAACCCGTTTTGCATTGTAAAATATTATTCGAGTTGACATACCCTGACCGCAGGCAGCGGGACAAGGATAACATCATGGCCTCGCTGAAGTCCTGTATCGACACCCTCTGTGCCCCGAAGCATAACAAGGACGGGACGCCGAGACTCAGCATCATCAAGGACGACAGCCCAGATTGTCTGACCGAGGTGCCCACGCTGGAGTTGCTGTACGAGCAGGGTGTAAAGCGCACCAAGATTACGATAGAGGAGGTGGAGTGATGCCATACAACGTAGGGGACATCGTGGCAGTGTATACCTGTCTACAGACATCTGCCATGGCACCCCATCAAGACAGCAAGCATAGTTTCTATGACTGCTGGTGTGCAGCCAAGGTCTTGAAGATAGGGCAACAGGGTGACCTGATGATAGAGAGCCATCGTAGCGGAATGCTACGATGGGCTACAGAAGCTAATGTCTCGCTTCTCTAAGCAATCATCAGGGGATACAGGGCGGCCCTATCTGCTGGCATACAAGGAGTTCGGGGACTTAGGGTATGTCCCAGACAAGAAACCCTGGATACGGGCTGCTAGGCCCCTCTTCTGCCCTAATTGTGGGGTAGAGGGACACTACTATATTGCCCGCATGGAGCCTGATGATGATGGCTGGGATTGCAGACGGTGCGGGTGGAACCTGTTCGACATTGGCACAGACTATGACCGGCAAGACATCAGCAACAATGGGAGACACATCCGAGGAAAACCAGGAGCGAAACATGACAACTGAACAACAACAGCCGAAAGCATATTACCCTATAACGGGGGAGGATCGTGCAACCGTGCCAAACATCAACCGGAGGTAGAGTGATGACCGAACCATTGAAAATCCTTTCCCTGGGATGGGGTGTACAATCATGGACTTTGGCTGCCATGTCTGCTCTTGGTGACCTACCGCCGGTGGACTATGCCATCCACGCTGACACAAGACATGAGGCCTCTGGTACTTATGACCATGCAAAGAAGTGGACCCCCTGGCTCGTAGAACGAGGAGTAAAGGTGGTGACTGTTACTGCTCCTCTAGACAGTACAGATATAGTGCATAAGAAGCATAATGCTGTGACGATCCCTGCATTTTCATTGGACCGTCAAAGTATGCAGAAAGGTCAAATCAAAAGGCAATGTACAGGCGATTGGAAAATTGCTCCTATCCGAAAATTCTTGCGGACTATTGTGAAAGCCCGTCCCGGTGCGGTGGAGAGTTGGCAAGGGATTAGCTATGATGAGTGGCGTCGGATGCGGGATAGTGATGTCCGTTACATTCGCAATGTGTATCCATTAGTGGATCGTAAAATGACCCGCTCAGGGTGTATACAGTGGTTAGAACAACATGGACTAGATGTACCGCCAAAGTCAGCGTGTACTTTTTGCCCCTATCATGGCAAGGAAGCGTGGCGCACATTCAAGCGCAATGGCGGCCAAGATTGGGACGAGATCGTCGCTGCTGATGATGCGATCAGAAACCGCCGCCCGAATCATATTCTGTTTATCCATCCGCACATGAAGCCCGTAGCTGATGCCATAAGTATCCCCGAAGACTTTGGAGCATACCAAGCCGAACTAGATTTTGAAGCCCCTTGTGATAGTGGTTATTGCTTTGTTTAGGCAGAGAGGAGAGTCCAAGATGGCAGTGAATGCTTACCAAGCCTCGATGATACCAGAGACGGTGCCGGGACATTGGATCTATGACCCGATGGGTGGAAGATGAACCTTGAGATTGTGCCGTCTAATCTCACGGAAGCTAATGCGTTTGTGCGACGGCACCACCGCCATCATATCCCACCTCTCTCAGGATTATTTGCCGTCGCAGCAGCCGATACAGGTGTCGTCGTGGGGGTGGCTATTGTTGGTAGGCCACTTGCCCGTATGGCAAGTGATGGGTGGACAGCGGAAATCACTCGTCTCTGTACGATAGAGGGTGCGCCCATGGGCACCGCAAGCAAATTATACCAGCGGTCTGCCCATATAGCACAACTGATGGGTTACAAGCGAGTCATTAGTTATAAATGAAGGAGCCATACAAAGCAGCCTGCTCATCAAAGAGGCTGTAGGTTTGACTTGTTTGAAGTGGGGCTTGCCTGAGGAGGGCATCCTCACCTATGTGGCTGAGGGCCATGTCACAACTGAG
>Ga0114904_1000655_pt1 | contig 18385 bp, 19 predicted proteins | sample MalvirDeepMed_s6_FD_83498 | JGI IMG/M metagenome (GOLD analysis project Ga0114904, IMG submission 83498) | Marine viral communities from the Global Malaspina Expedition - Malaspina viral metaG DeepMed_s6 | ecosystem: Environmental > Aquatic > Marine > Oceanic | place: Mediterranean Sea... | reverse complement strand
GCCCCAGGGTGTGCGCAACCGTTTTACGCTGTGGATTGGTGTCCACGACGGTAACCCGGGTACCCGGTATGCGGCTGGCAAGCCACGCAACCAGCAGACCAACGACGCCAAGGCCAACCACTGCGACCCGCTCTCCCACTCGTGGTGAAGCATCCCACAGGCCGTTAACCGCGGTTTCCATGTTGGCGGCCAGCACTGCCCTGGATTCCGGAAGACCGGATGGAAGAGGTACCACGGCGGATGCAGGAACCTGGTAGTGCTCCTGATGAGGAAACAGGCAGAAAACCGACTGGCCAGTCAGGGCCTCGGGGCCCGAAACAACACGACCTACGCTGGCATAACCATATTTGACCGGGAAGGGAAAATCGCCTTCCTGGAACGGGGCACGCATCGAATCGTATTCCGACGGTGGCACACGGTTGTTGAAAACCAATGACTCGGTTCCACGACTGACGCCCGAGTATAGCGCTCGCACAGACACCGCTGGACTGTCAGCATCGGTCGCCGAACAATGATCGTAGGTTGCTGGGAGAATGGCCCCTTCCCCGGGCCCGGTCACCCAAAATGCGTTTGTCATATCGTCTGTTTCCTTACAGCGCACGTAACTCACTATAGTACACGCAGGCTATAGTACACCCGGCCTTGCCGGCTATAGTGCATAAGGGCGCATCGATGTTTTCAATAGAGCCCCGTTTTGACCCGATGCACGCCATTCATACGCTGGGGTTTAATGATGGATTCCCACACTCACACGTTCCGCCTGCCACTGGCCGCTGACCTTGTTTGGTCCGGCGCCCTGACGGCGGTTATGGTGGCCGCCGCTGGAACCAGTTTCCACCCCCCTGTCAGCTTTTACGCGCTCGCCGTGTTGCTTTGCCTGGCAATTGCAGTGCCTGTCATTCGATTCTGGCCCGCAGAACAGGACTTCGGCTGGGCCAACCGGGCAACCCTGGTACGCGCCTCCCTCGTCATACTCCTCACCAGCCTGGCGCCGTTCACTTCCGAGTTAGGGAACTGGCTGTGGTTGTACGGGTCATTGTGTTTACTGGCGTTGATTCTTGACGGCGTGGATGGCGCCGTCGCCCGGGCCACCCGCTCAGCAACAGCGTTCGGTGCCCGATTCGACATGGAACTGGATGCGCTGTTCATCCTCGGGCTTTGTGTTGCAGTCCTGGCACAGGGCAAAGCCGGCTCATGGGTTCTGGCGTTGGGGCTGATGCGTTACGCGTTCGTTGCCGCTGGCCACTGGTTCCGTTTTATGGAGAGACCACTACCCGACAGTTTTCGACGCAAAACCGTCTGCGTATGGCAGATAGTCACCCTGATGATTGCCATACTGCCCATTACGCCAACCGGTTTCGCAACCGCCACACTCGCTATCGCGCTGGTACTGCTCTGTTATTCATTTTTTACAGACCTGCGCTGGCTTTATCAAACAGGGAGAAAGGCATGAAAACGCTACTATCCATCGCCGCACTGACCGCTTCGCTGGCAGTGGCCGCCCCGGTTGCTGTGGCCGAGCCGGAAATCTACGTCATCGATGATGAGCATTTCTCGATGTCGTTTGAGGTGAACCACATCGGCTATGCCCCGGTGATGGGCATGTTCCGAACACCGGCATTGTGACCGGTGACCTGACCCTGCTGGGCAAAACCCGCCCGGTGGGTGATGACGTTCGCCTCAGGTTCGGCCTGGAAGCCGTGAAAGAGTCCGGCTGGCTATGAGGTAGTGTGAACGGCATCACACCCTGAACACATTCTGTTACACATTCGAGCCATTTTTTTGCGCGAAGTCAGTTTGGCCCGTTATGTTAATACAACAACAAAAATAATGGTGTTCGCACCATAGAATGCCTCCAACAAGGATCCAAAGATGCCACCGCGGTTGCTCTTGGCCCTAACGCTTATTGTGTCCGGCGCCGTCGGCCTGGGATATTTCCTGTCGGCTGACAATCCTTTCCGGTTCTCCTGGATAGCTGGCGAAAGCGAGCGCGAGAGCCTACCTCGTTCCGGAACAGACAACACCCAGCCAAAGCCAGTGCCGATACAACCGCCAACGACGGAAAAGCAGGAACCTTCCGGTAACGCGGTTGGCTTCATGTTGGCCAGTGCCGCGTCCCAGTACAGCCAGAACATCCGTTACCCGACCTACTCCATTCCAATCTCAGAAGACCTGGCCAGTGCCTACTCCGGCAACCGTTTCGACCCTGTGGAGTTGCCACTGGACGGAGGCGGACAATTCACCGTCACGCTTGAGAAATACCGGTTCGTACAGGAAGAAGACATTCTGGTGGCGGCCAGCATCACCGGCTCCCAGGTGGTGGGGCCAAGCCTGGACGTTACCCTGGAATCACCCGAGTCTCGCCAGGCGCTTGCCAGCGCGACTCTCAAGAACGAGTCCGGCGCCCCCTACTATGAGGGCGTCATTGAGGCCGATGCGGAACCTGGCGAGTACCGTTTGATCGTTGAGGCAACCATTGATGGCAAACCCGTGCGTCACGCTTCAACCCTGACCATTGAGCCCGACCTGGGAGAATTTGACGGCCTGGGTGACCCCAGGGTGGCCAACAATGATCTGATCATACCGGTTCATTTCGACACCAAAGAACCCGGTTTCTATGCCCTCTCCGCCCAGCTTTACCACAACGGCCGCGCACTCGCGCAGTTGCAGGTGGAAAAGCGACTCGACGGAACCACCGACACTCTGGAGCTCAAAGCTCATGGCTCGGTGCTCGCCCATCGTAAAATCACCGGTAAGCTGGAACTGCGCAACCTGCAGATCCGGCGCCTGCCTACCTCGCCCGGCGACCGCACCGACTACGGTTTTGGCCCCGAAGATGGCTACTCTTTCTCACCACCGGACCTGGACGGTTTAACCGACAGCCCGGCCGGCGACCCCGAATCAGAGCATCGTGCTGCCCTCCTGCAAAGGCTGGCAGACAAGTTCTGATACAACAATAAAACAAAGACGGAGTGTTTTATGAAAACAAGAAAGAGAAGTGCCTGTAAGGCCGCACTTGCGGTCGCCATAACCGGCAGTTTGCTTGCCGGAACCGCCCATGCCCAGCTTGCCGGGCACAACGTCATTCTGGTCCACGGCTTCCAACAGGAAGACCTGGCCAACCCGCCGACGGATCTCGACGAGGTGAAAGCCGCCGGTGAAGACTACTGGCGCACCTTCTGGTTGTCCCGTTCCGACGCCCGCATAGACTGGGGCAGCGATGGCCGGGTAGAAGGCAACATTGCCCAGCAGGCTTACCAGCAGATGCGTGAGATCAGCCAACAAGGCCTGTGCAATGACTACTGCATTGTCGTTTCACACTCCACCGGCGATCTGGTGACCCGTTACCTCCTGGAGAATCAGGCCCGCTGGCTGCAATCGGATGGACTACAGCCGCTGAAAATCCTCGCCGCCATTGATTACTCAGGTGCTGGCGGCGGTACTGAGCTGGCCGACCTGGCCCTCAGCATTGCCTACAACGACAGCTGGTACAACTGGCCACTCAAGCAAGCTGTCCGGGCCTTCACCGGTATTACTCCAGAGCCCGGTAAACTGGGGGTCGTCAATGACCTTCAAACCAATACCGCGCGCAACCTGGCAGTCAGCCCGAACAACGTACCCAGGCTACGATTTGTTGCCGGTGGTTCTTCGTACGGGGGCATCACCAAGCCATTCATCGCCGGCACTGACGACGGTGTTGTGCCCACGCATTCTGCCTGTGGCGCTACCACCAGTAATGGTATCGATTCCTGCAGCTCCAGCTTGAGCCTGGCGGGTAAGGTATCGAATCAGGATGGCCCTTCAGACCTCTACTACAACCACTTCCCGATCCTGATGAACGAGGGCGTTTCCCATAGCGGTGTTCTGGGTTCGGAGACCGGAAACATATCAGTCCCTGTCGTGAATGACACCACCCTCAATGGTCTGCGAGTCGATTTTGCCAGCCGCACCTACAACAAGCGGGCATGGTGGCAGTGGTGGGGTTCCGGTGACCGGTATATCGAAGTACCCGGTTCGGACCAGACCGATATGTCGACACTGGTCTACAACACACTCAACAACTAAAACGACCAAGATGGACCCCACCGTCTGAAGGAGTACCAACCGGCTCATGGAAGAGCCATTTTTACCCGCCCGTGATAAACTCCGCCGCTGTCTTTCCAATGCCCATCCACTCTATGGCGGTCGTGAATGCCCCTCTCGAACACTCATAAATCCGACCTTTTACTGGTGGTTGTCACCTTGATGGCAGCCATTAGCTGGATATTTTCCAAGGAAGCCGTATTGCTGATGCCACCGCTGATGTTCATGGCCCTGCGTTTCCTGTTGGCGGGTTCGGTACTGGCGGTCATAGCCTGGCCTTCGCTGACACGGCTAAGCCTGGACCAATTAAGGCGCAGTGCTGGCGTGGGGCTGGTGTTCGGGGTGGCCATGAGCTTCTGGGTGATGGGGCTGTTTCACGTCACCCACATAGGCGAAGGCGCCTTCCTGACGAGCCTTGGCGTGGTCATTGTGCCGGTGATTGCCCGGGTTATCTTTCAGGAAGCGCAACCTATCAGCACCTGGTTTGCGATTCCGGTCGCAGTGAGCGGGCTTGCGCTATTGTCGCTCAAAAACGGATTCCGGCCGGAGATCGGGCAGGTTTTCTTCGTGATCGCTGCCTTTATCTTTGCGCTGTATTTCACCCTCAATACCCGTGCGGCCAACCAGCGCACGGTGATCAACCGCCGGGGAGAATCCGTGGAAAAACACCGCGTCCCCGCCCTGCCCCTCACGACCATTGCGCTGCTCACCGTAGGCACCGTCACCTTAACCGAGTCAGCGCTGCTGGAACCCTGGACCCCGACTATCGAGGATTTCTCCGGCATTCTCGCCGGCTGGGTGATTGCCAGTGCCGTGGTAGGAACGGCAGGCCGCTTCCTGCTGCAGACCTATGCCCAAAGCCTGGCTACCCACAGCCACGGAGTCGTGATCCTGGTCTTGGAGCCGGTATGGGTCGCACTGTTCGCTGCAGGATGGTTCAGTGAATCCATGTCCGCCACACAACTCTCCGGCTGCGGCCTGATATTCCTGGCACTGCTGATCAATCGGTGGGGGGTGCTTAGCAAGACCATAAAAGGCTGGGTCAGAAAGCAGAAAACCGCCTGAAAGAGGTTGACCACGCCCATCGGAATCAGTATATTTCCACCCCGTTGCAGGACGTAGGACCATAGCTCAGTTGGTTAGAGCGCTGCCTTGACATGGCAGAGGTCGGCAGTTCAAATCTGCCTGGTCCTACCAATTCTGCCGAAGATTCCACAAAAAAGCCGCTGAAGGATTCCCTCAGCGGCTTTTTTGTACGTCTCTACTTCCGCTAGATTTTGTAAAAATCCCGATACCAGTCCACGAAGTTGGCAATGCCCTCTTCCACGGTGGTGGACGGCTTGTAGCCCACATCGTCAATCAGGTCATCCACATTGGCGTAGGTGGCCGGTACGTCGCCGGGCTGCAGGGGCAGTAGGTTCTTCTCCGCCTTTTTGCCTACACGCTCTTCGATGATTTCGATAAAACGGGACAGTTCCACCGGGTTGTTGCTACCGATGTTGTAGAGCCGATACGGCGCCTTGCTGGTGCCGGGGTCTGGCTTTTCGCCGCTCCACTGCGGGTTGGGCGTGGCGACGCTGTCCAGGGTCCGGATAACGCCTTCCACGATATCGTCAATGTAGGTGAAGTCGCGCCTGTGGTGCCCATGGTTGAACACGTCAATGGGCTCACCTGCCAGGATCTTCTTGGTAAAGATGAACAGCGCCATATCCGGGCGCCCCCAGGGGCCATACACGGTAAAGAAACGCAGGCCGGTGGTGGGCATGTTGTAGAGGTGGCTGTACGTGTGGGCCATCAGCTCATTGGCTTTCTTGGAGGCCGCGTAAAGGCTCAAGGGGTGGTCCACGTTATCGTGGATGGAGAACGGCATGGTTTCATTGGCACCGTACACCGAACTGCTGGAGGCGTACACCAGATGCTTCACATCGTTGTGGCGACAACCTTCCAGAATGTTGGTGAAACCCACCAGGTTGGCGTCAATGTAGGCGTGGGGATTCTCCAGCGAGTACCGCACGCCCGCCTGTGCGGCCAGATGAACCACGCGCTCTGGCTTGTGCTCGCGGAACAGGGCCTCCATGGCGGCCCGGTCGGCCACGTCCTTGCGTACCTCGGTGAATCCCGGTTTACAGGTCAGGCGCTCAAGCCGCGCTTCCTTCAGGGTGGGGTCGTAGTAATCGTTGACGTTATCCACGCCAATTACGTCATCACCTCGATCAAGCAGCCGATGCGCCAGATGGGAGCCAATAAAGCCCGCCGTACCTGTAACCAGAATTTTCAACGTGTGATCTCCTGTTCCTTCAGAACGTCAGCCCAGCACTCACAAACGGGCCACCGAGGTCGATGTCCAGACGGTCATCGCTGTCTTCGTAATCAATGCTGATCTGACGGTATCCAGCACGCAGCTGTAACAACGACAGTTCGTATTGACCGTAGGCGTTGTAGTCATAGATGGAATCGCCGTCGAAGCTGATGAGGTTCGCCTCGCCACCGACGGAAACACCGGTAAAGGGAAGATCAAAGCGGGCAGCCAGGTAACCCATCGGAATCACGCCGTCGACCTCAGTCTTACTGACCCGGCCATTGGTGGCCTGCTCACGGACAATCAGCTCGCCGTCCAGATTGCGGGCGGTCACGCCCAGGTCCAGATTGGCCCAGTTGTCGAGCACTTCGTAATACAGGGTGACGTCAAACTGACTCAGATCCAGATCCGAATCGACGTCGCCGGACACCAGGTCAAATTGCGTGGACACTTCGCCACTACCGCTCTGCTCAATGCGGGTATAATTCAGGCGCACGTTGGGCAATAGCGGCACCGGATGTTCCAGGTACGCACTTAGGTTGGCATTGGTGTCGTTTTCCAGGTCGAGGTCGTTTTCGACGTCGACCACGTCGTTGTTTTTGCCGGCTTTACCCGAGAGGTCAGAATCCCAATAACTGACACTGGCACCCACCCCGACTACATCAGCGGTCGCGACTGGGGCAGCAATGACCAATGAGCCGCCGATGGCAAAAATCAGTTTACGCATAGTGCACCTGTTTTATGGTTGTTGTACCTGACTGGTCAGTCGAAACGAATACCGAGACGACGACCAACTTCTTCGTAGGTTTCAATCACATCGCCCAGTCCCTGACGAAAACGGTCCTTATCCATCTTTTTTCGGGTTTCCCGGTCCCAGATGCGGCAGCCATCGGGGCTGAATTCGTCACCCAGGACAATCTGGCCACCCGAGCGGCCAAATTCCAGCTTGTAGTCCACCAGCAGCATGCCGGCTTCCTCAAACAGGGCCTTCAGTACGTCATTCACCTGATAGGTCAGTTCTTTCATTCTGGCAAGCTCGTCGGCTTTCGCCCATCCAAAACTGACCGCCAGAGACTCATTGACCATGGGGTCATGCATGGCGTCGTTCTTCAGGAACAGTTCAAAGGTGGGCGGGTTCAGCGTCAGCCCTTCCTCGACACCCAGACGACGGCACAGGCTGCCAGCCGAGATGTTACGAACCACGCACTCCACCGGGATCATGTCCAGCTTCTTGACCAGTGATTCCGTGCCCGAAAGCAGGCCTTCAAAGTGTGTGGGAATACCGGCTGCTTCCAGTTTCTCCATGATGAACGCATTGAAGCGATTGTTCACCATACCCTTGCGGTTAAGCTGCTCTTTCTTCTCGCCGTCAAAAGCCGACGTATCGTCGCGAAATACCATCACGAAACGGTCGGGGTCGTCGGTACGGTATACGGATTTGGCCTTGCCCGCGTAAAGCTCTTCACGCTTTTCCATGTCAGGTCTCCGGACGTGCCCGCTCTGCGCAGGCACTGCTTGCATTAGTAAAGGTATTCGAACAGTTCTGAAAGCAGCTCGGACGAGTGATTCTCACCATCGTAACTCTCGGCGATGGCGGTGGAAACGATAATGTCGCCGTCGCGTTCCTCGAGTCGTATATCAAACGAATGGACCGGTTCCGGGGCGTCGGAGAACCAGCTAAACCACCCTGGCTCGCGCTCGGATTCCGGCCGGAAATCCACAAAGAAATAGCCGTCTTCACGGTTCAGGTCGATCACCGGTATGCCTGCGTCATCCACCGCTCGCCGTACTTCCGCCCAGGCCCGGCCGTAATCCAGGCTCATCACAATTTCCCGGGGTGTTTCATCGTCTGATACCAGCCTGACCAGGGGTTCGCTGGCCATGCCCAAGGCCGCACGGGAGTACGACTTGCTGTCTTCCCGGTTGCGTAAATACTGAGCCAGGTCGTCGAGCAGCTTCCGACTGGTGTCGAGTTGCTCACGGCTGCGGACGTCCCCGCCGCCCCATGCCATCAGCTCGTTGGGGTCATCGGCAACTTCGAAAGAACGGAATTGAACCTCTGAGGTCTTGCGGCGCACACCGGGAGCGACACGAGCCTGAACAACCACTTTTGCCTCTGGCCCGTCAGGATTATCCGGCAACCCCAACAAGCCCCTCGCCTGCTTGCTGAAGTTAACCAGTTCACTCTGCATCAGGCCAAGCTGGGGGCTGTCATACGCCACACCAAGGCCGTTCTCATTCATGTAGGAAGCGACCGCCGGCCAGAGGCGACCGGGAACATCGTTCACCAGCAGCCATATCTGTCCATCCAGTTCCTCAACCAGGTAATTTTCGTCAAGGATATCGGAGGTCATATCCGGCGGCCTGGGTATGCTTCCCCGATACATGCGACCCGAGTCGGCAGCTGTCGCTTCGCGTATCGGCATGATCTGACTAAACTCGCCTTCATCCGCCGTTTCCGGCAGTTTCAGCGGTGTGCCTTCCGGCGCAGTGACATAGCGCTCTGAGCGGTCTTCGATAAGGCTACAGCCTGATAGGGCCATAACAAACATCAGGCCCGCCAGGGGCCTGATGCATTTTTCGGTTTTTTTGATTTCTGTCCTGAACCTAAACGCCATCAGGCGACTCCAGTTACGATAGATGGTACAGCCTGACTCAGAGTACGCCAGAGGCTTTCAGTGCGTCTTCCACTTCCTCGTGGAACCTGTCACTCAGGGGGGTGAGCGGAAGGCGGATGCCCTCTCCGATCATGCCCATATGAAAAAGGGCCCATTTGACCGGGATGGGATTGGCCTCGAGGAACAGTTTGCGGTTCAGGGGCATGAGCAACTCATTAAGCCGCTCGGTTTCCTTTTCATTGCCGGCGATGGCGGCTTCGCACAACGCAGCCATGCCCTTGGGAGCCACATTGGCGGTAACGGAGACGTTGCCCTTGGCGCCGGCAAGCATCAGTCCGGCGGCTGTCGCGTCGTCACCAGAGTAGACCACCAGGCGACCTTTAACGGCTTCAACCAACTCTGCTCCACGGGGAATGTTGCCGGTTGCATCCTTGATGCCGATGATGTTCGGAATATCCGCCAGGCGCTCTACGGTCTCGTTCAGCATGTCGCACGCCGTTCGGCCGGGAACGTTGTAGAGAATCTGATCGACCGGGACAGCCTCGGCAATGGTCTTGAAGTGCTGATAAAGGCCTTCCTGGGTCGGTTTGTTGTAGTACGGAACTACAAGCAGGCAGGCATCGGCACCCAGCTTGTGCGCTTCTTCGGTCAGCTCTATGGCTTCGCGGGTGCTGTTGCCACCGGTACCGGCAATCACAGGGATGCGGCCGTTGACGCGTTTTATGATATGCCCTACCACCCGCATGTGCTCTTCCGGGTCCAGCGTGGCGGATTCACCCGTCGTTCCAACGGCCACGATACCGTGCGTTCCGTTGTCGAGATGAAAGTCCACCAGCTTATCAAGGTGCTCCCAATGAACGCTGCCATCGGAATGCATGGGCGTGACCAGTGCGACAAGGCTCCCCGTAATCATAAAAACTCCGTACGAATAAAAACGATATGGTAATGTTGGGCACCCACTGACACAAGGGAATTAAAGGAGATGTCATGTCAGCACCCGAACTGAACCGTCCTGTTGATGATTTTGAGGCCCCAGCTACCGGAGATCAAACCATTCGTTTATCGGGCCTGAAAGGCCAGAACGTGGTGCTCTATTTTTACCCCAAGGACAACACCCCTGGATGTACCACTGAAGGTCAGGATTTCCGCGATCGGCACGACCAGTTTGATGCATTGGACACGGTCATTTTCGGAGTATCGCGTGACGGCCTGAAAGCCCATGACAACTTCCGCGAAAAGCAGGCATTTCCCTTCCACCTGATCTCCGACAAGGACGAAGCCCTCTGCCAGCAGTTCGATGTCATCAAGCTGAAAAAGCTCTATGGCAAAGAATATATGGGCATTGACCGAAGCACCTTCCTGATCGACAAAGACGGGGTTCTTCGCAAGGAATGGCGAAGTGTGAAAGTACCCGGCCACGTTGACGAAGTGCTGGAGGCCGCCAGGAGCCTTTAAGGCTCCCTTGGCAGCGCCTCTGACTGTCCGTTCTTGACCGGCCATGCCGAGAAGATCGCCTTGAGCATGGTCGCCAATGGAATGGCGAAAAACACACCCCACAACCCCCAGATACCGCCGAAGAACAGTACGGCCACGATTATGGCAACGGGGTGCAGATTATTCACTTCGGAGAACAGGATGGGAACCAGAACGTTGCCATCCAGTGCCTGAATGACACCGTACACCACCATGACCCAGATAAACTGACTGCCCCACCCGAAGGCGAACAGGGCAATCATGGCGACCGGAATGGTGACGACGGCTGCCCCGATATAGGGAATCACCACACTCAGGCCCACCATCAATGACAGCAGGGCCGCATAGGGCATGCCCAGAACCTTGAAGGCCACGTAGGTAATACCACCAACGATCAATATTTCGACCGCCTTACCCCGTACATAGTTGGCACACTGAAGATTCACCTCGTGCCATATCCTGAGCATCATCGGGCGCTGGGACGGCAGCATGCGGGCGATGGCACCCAGCAGCACCCGGCGATCCTTGAGGAAGAAGAACACGAGGATCGGCAACAACACCATGTAGATCAGCAGCGCCACCAGGTCCGGAATGCTCTCCAGCGAGAAGGACACCAGCCACTGGGTCATGCGGCCTGCTTCGGTGGTCACCTGGTTGTAAATGGTGTTGATGCCTTCCATGGAAATCAGTGTTGGATACTGTTCAGGAAGCACTTCAAGATAGGACTGCATCTCTCTGAAAATGCGTGGAGCTTCGCCCGCCAACCCGGTCACCTGAGTCCAGATCAGAGGCAGCAGTCCGAAGAGGACGCCGATCAGCAGCCCAAGGAAGACAAAGAACACGCCTATGATGGACACAATTTCCGGGATACCGAGCCGATTCAGTTTGGTGACCAGCCCCTGGAGAATAAAGGCAACAATAACCGCAGCAATAGCGGGCGCCAGCATGGAACCAAAAAAAATAATGAAGATGACGCCTGCGAGTATCAGCAGGAAAAGAATGACGGCTTCTTCATCTGAAAAGTATTTGTGGGCAAGACCACGTAAAATTCTGATCATCAACGACTCCGGAGGGTCCCTACTACGAGCTTAATCGCCGCACTTTATCACAAAGGTGAAACAGCCATTCTGTTCCGATGTACGGACCAACTGATGGGTCGACAGCTCGAGGAACGCGGGAATATCCCTTGCAGAACCGGCGTCTGTGGCGATAACTTCAAGTTCCTGGCCGGGAGACATGCTGTTGAGCTCAAGCTTTGTTTTCAATAGCGGCATCGGACAGCGCAGACCCGATGCATCCAGTGTTCGGTCAGCCATGGCAAAAAAGCATCCGTATGTTCAAAACAGGAGCCGGCATTATGCCCACAGTGGTACTGTATTGCACCTCAATCGTAACAGACGGACTCCGAACGAACTTTCGGTGACACAATGCTGTCAGAGAGAACCCAATGACAACGGACATCGCCCATTCATGACTGTCACAAACCGCCGCCGAATTCACCGCCCAGGCACCCTGGCATCAGCCCTTGCCCTGGCATTCTCACTGACGGTCGGTCAGACCTCGGCACAGTCGTCGGACAGCACCTTGCCATCCATTGGTGGCGCAGGTGGCGGGCTGATCTCGGAGCGCCAGGAATCGGATATCGGGCGCCAGGTAATGACGTCCATCCGGCGATCCGCTCCCCAGATCACCGACGCCCTGGTTCAGGACTACCTGAATTCGGTCATTTATCGCCTCGTACCCTCAGCTCCCCTCAGCAGCAGCGACCTGACACTGGCGATCATCGACAGCCCCGATATCAATGCCTTTGCGGTCCCCGGCAATGTCGTCGGCGTTAATGGCGGCCTGTTCCTGAATGCAGAGAGCGAGCAGCAGTTTGCCTCGGTTCTGGCCCACGAACTGGCGCACCTGAGCCAGCGCCATTTCGCCAGGCGTCTGGAGCAACAGGAAACCAGCGCCCCGTTGACCATTGCCGGCATGATCGCCGGCATCATACTCTCAGCGGTTACCCAGTCGGATGTCGGCATAGCGGCTATCGCAGGCACCCAGGCACTGGCAGTGCAGAACATGCTGGCTTACAGCCGGGCTCACGAGCAGGAAGCCGACCGGGTTGGCATGGACATACTGGCCAGCTCCGGCATGGACCCGAGAGGGATGCCGGAAATGTTCGAAATCATGATGCGTCAGAACCGCCTGCAGGGAAATCGCGTACCGGAGTACCTGTCCACCCACCCGCTGACACAGAATCGGGTGTCCGACACCCGTAACCGTGCCGAGCAATACCCTCGGCGGGATGTGGCCGACGCTCAGGAGTATCATCTGATCCGATCCCGACTGCAGGTTCGCTACGCCAAGTCCGCAGACATCGCTGTGGAAACCTTCAAGGACTACCTGAACCGTTCGGATACCGAAAAGCCGGATGCTATTCGCTACGGCCTGGCGGTCGCGTGGCTGCGGAACGGAAATCATCGTGAGGCGATTGCAGAGCTCGAACGGCTGCTCGACGGAACACCGGGACGCATCACCTACCAGGTTACACTTGCGGAGGCGCTGATTGAGCAGGACATGCTCAATGACGCTCGCAGCCTGCTTTCCGAGGCCCTTTCGAGGAATCCCGGAAACTACCCGATTACCGACATGCTTGCACGTGTTGAAACCGCGGCGGGTAACGGCGAGCGCGCTGCCGAACACCTCCACAGACTGACGCGGGAATTGCCGAAAAAAGAGCATCTCTGGCTAAGGCTGGCTGAAGCCGAAGGGTTGGCACGTAATATCGTTGGGGTACACCGTGCGAGGGCTGAATACGATATCCTGATGGGCGACCTTGAAGCGGCACAGCGCCAGTTGCGCCAGGCCCAGGAGAAGCTCCCCGCCGGAGCCCCGTTGCGCCAAATCGTGACCGAGCGATTATCGCAGGTGTCAGAGCGACTGAACCAGCGCCGTAGCTGATGTCAGGCGTTACCGGCAGCCTTCAGGTTCATCTCGGCAGTGAAATCCAGCATCCGCTGAAGTGGCCTCAGCGCATCCTCCCGTAACGACGGATCCACGTGAACCTCCTGATCGCCGTTCTCAATCACCGACAGCAGGTTCTCGAGGCCGTTCATCGCCATCCACGGACAATGGGCGCAGCTACGACAGGTGGCGCCATTTCCGGCGGTAGGCGCCTCGATCAGGGTCTTGTTGGGAGCCAACTGCTGCATCTTGTAGAAAATGCCGTTGTCAGTGGCAACGATGAATTGTTCGTTGGGCAGCGTCTGTACCGCATGTATCAGCTGAGAGGTCGAGCCCACAACATCGGCCATCTCGACCACCGCATTGGGCGATTCAGGATGCACCAGAACCGCCGCATCCGGATACAGCGCCTTCAGATCCTCCAGCCCTCGGTACTTGAACTCTTCATGCACAATGCACGAACCATCCCAGAGCAGCACATCCGCGCCGGTGGTTTTCTGCACGTAGTGGCCCAAATGCTTATCCGGGGCCCAGAGTATTTTTTCACCACGGGCATCCAGCGACTCCACAATGGCCTGGGCACAACTGGAGGTAACCACCCAGTCCGCCCTTGCTTTCACCGCTGCAGAGGTATTGGCATAGACCACCACGGTACGATCGGGATGCTGGTCGCAAAAGGCTGAGAATTCATCCGCAGGGCAGCCAATGTCCAGTGAACAGGTGGCTTCCAGTGTGGGCATCAGCACCCGCTTTTCCGGGTTCAGAATCTTGGCAGTTTCACCCATGAAACGGACACCCGCCACGACTACGGTCGACGCTTCGTGTTGATTACCAAACCGGGCCATTTCCAGAGAATCGGCAACACAGCCGCCGGTTTCCTCGGCCAGGCGCTGTATGTCCGGATCGGTGTAGTAATGAGCCACGAGCACTGCATCCTGCGCTTTCAGCGCTGCACGAATACGGGACTCAAGGTCGGCTTTTTCGTCGTCGCTCAGGGTCTTTGGCTCCGCCTGGTGTGCCAGATGTTCCTGAACGAGAATACGGTCTTCAACTCGCGTCATTACTGCATCTCTGTATTGCGTTAACGTCGGAAGTATATCATTTCAGCCACGACTTTCACTGGGCTGTCACCCTGCTGTCACAGAGCTTTGCCTAGGTGCCTTAGGCGCACCCTTTAACTACACCCACTATCAAAGATGTATGACCGTATACCCAAAAAAAAAGAGCCCGAAGGCTCTTTTTTCGACAGGAGCCTCTTTGGCTTCCTGTTCTGTTGGTGGGTCGTGAAGGATTCGAACCTTCGACCAATTGGTTAAAAGCCAACTGCTCTACCAACTGAGCTAACGACCCATAACTGTCGGACCGAATCCGGACCGGGACAACGCGACGACTCAATCCACCGCCTCGTTTGTAATTTGGTGGGTCGTGAAGGATTCGAACCTTCGACCAATTGGTTAAAAGCCAACTGCTCTACCAACTGAGCTAACGACCCAAACGAGGCGCATATAGTAATGATTTTTCAGCGCCGATCAACCCCTAATTCCCAGGTTTCTCAACATTCCTCGCGATGACCACGATCAGCCGTTATTGGAGTCGAGGTACTTCTGCGCCAACTCAGCGGCACTGGTATTCGGATAGTCACGGATCACGGTTTGCATACGCCCACGAGCCTGCTCCTTATCGCCAAGCCGGTCCAGGGTCACGCCAAGCTTGTAAACAGCATCCGGAGCCTTGCGGTGATCCCCGTAACGGGTTGCGACAATGGTGAACGCCTGCCGTGCCTGCTCCAGCTGTTCCTCAACGAGGTACACCTCGCCCAACCAATAATAGGCGTTGACCGTCAGGTCCCCTTCCTCATACTCATCAATAAAGTCATACAACCCATTGATCGCCTGGTCGTAGTTCTTTTCCTGATGAATCAGGGTCTGAATTTTCTGGTAATCCGTCCGTTCTTTATCGGTAGGCTGCCGGTAGATTCTGGTTTTCACCCCCGAATCTCCTGTTTCAGCCGAATCAGCCGCACTCTTAGAGCCCGCTGAGCTCGTCGCTGGTGCTTCAGAAACCTTTTCAGAGAGTTTCAGAATTCGCTGGTCAAGGTCGATGTAGCGATCCCGGGATTGCTTGGTGAGCCGATCAATGAGGTTACGCTGCTCTTCCACCCGCCCCTGCAATCGACGAACCTCGCCCTGCAGTTGCTGAATCATATAGAACAGTTCCGCATTGGCCTGACTGTTGCCAGCCTTGCGTTCAGCCTCAGAGGCATTGTCCTGGAACGCTGGAGAAACGGATTGCGCCAGCGTGCCGCCCGCCTGCCCTAGGGCAAGCGGGAGCATCACTGTCGCCATGAGCAGATGTCTCATGGGGTTCGCCTGTTACTGGAAAACAAGTTCAACGCGACGGTTCTGGGCCCACGCGCTCTCACTGGAACCCATCACGGCCGGCTTCTCTTCACCGTAGCTGATAGTTTCCGTCTGGCCGCGGGAAGCACCGTTCACAATCAGGAAGCGCTCGATGGCATTGGCACGACGCTCGCCCAGTGCAAGGTTGTATTCTTTGGTACCGCGCTCATCGGCATGTCCTTCAATACGGACATTCTGACCAGGATTGGCTTGCAGGAACCGGGCGTGGGCCACAAGAACATCACGGGCATCGGCCTTGATTTCGGAGGTATCGAAATCAAAGTAGAAAGTGGTGATTTCGCGCATGGCGGCTTCTTCCGCGCGCGCAGCACGAGCTTCCGCCTCACGACGCTGCTCTTCGCTCATCTCGGACGAAGATACGCCGCCATCATCATCGCCGCCATAAACAGTGCTACCACCTTCCTGGTCGACTGCAGAGACATCGGAACCGTACGCGCCGTCTTCAGTGGTCTCACCGGTGCTGCTGCAACCCGCGATCAGACCAAGAGACATTACCATGGCGAATAATTTGTGGTGAGCTGATACGTTCATAATCACTTCCTTCCTTTTTGAGAGTCTGTTGTACGTTAATGCAAACGAACCTGTTCTGTTCGGAGTTCCGGTTTACTTGACGATCGGTGACCATGCCGGTTCACGCACATCACCCTCCGAGGCCGGCAGACTATAGGCCGCTCCGCCATCGGCGGCAATTACAGTTAGTACACTGTCGCCGCTCTGCTTGGTTGCATAGATCAACATCCGGCCATTGGGCGAAACACTGGGCGATTCGTCGGACCCAGTCCTGGTGAGAATCGTTTCTTCCTCCGTCTGCAAGTTAGTTCGCGCTATGTGAAACGCCTGGTCTCTCTGATGCACATAGTAGACGTACTTGCCATCGTCGTCTGGCCGTGGGCGGGCGTTGTATCGGCTACCAAAGGTAATCCTGCGGGGTTCCGCATCCTCGCTGGACTTGTGGTATATCTGCGGCCCACCGGAACGGTCAGACGTAAAGAAGAAACCTTTACCCGTATGATCCCAGGTGGGCTCCGTATCAATAGACCAGTGATTGGTCAGCCGTTTGAGCGAACGACTCTGAATATCCATCTTGTAGACTTCGGCATTGCCATCTTTCGACAGGGTCAACAGAAGTGACCGGCCGTCCGGTGACCAGGCAGGCGCGGAATTCAACCCCCGGAAGTCTGCGACCCGCGTGCGGTTGCCTGATGAAAGCTCATGGATGTAAATCGCAGGCTTGCCAGTTTCAAACGACACATAGGCAAGCCTCTTACCATCTGGCGACCACGCAGGCGACAAGATCGGTTCGTCGCTTTCGAGCCTGACCCTGGCCCTTTTGCCATCCACGTCGCTGACCTGTAGTCGGTACATTGGCTCTCCCCCGGAACGCTGAAGCGTAACATAGGCCAATTTGGTAGAAAACGCGCCGGGTACGCCGGTTATAGCCTCATACACCTTGTCACTGATGTGATGGGCGAGACTCCGGGTGCTGTTCACCGATGACGACGCTGTCGCCCCGAGAATCCGCTCCTCCCGGTTTACATCGAATAATTCATACCGGGCCTCAATTTTGTCGCCGGTACGTGTCAACTGCCCAACCAGAACGTAACGCTGCCCCAGAAGTCGCCAATCACGGAAATAAACCTCGTCGCCCTTTGACGGCAGACTGAGCATTTTCTCCGGTGGCAGTGGTTTGAATTCACCACTCATGGTGAGATCGTCGCGGACGATATTGCTGACCTTGTCGCCAGAGGGGATTTGACCCGATTCGGAGAATGGAACCACGGCGACCGGGATGGCCGAATCCGCACCCTCGGTGATTCGTATCAACAGTTCAGCGTTTGCCGGGTTACCCGCTGTCATCACTACCAGCATTAGGAACCACGCCGCGGCCAAGCCAATACGGGTTATGCCTGTTGTGCTCCGGTTCGTCATTTGATTTCCCATTATCCTTATCTCAACCGCCGGGGATTGAACTCAATCGTAAACTGGCGAAAATACTTTTCAAATGTGTCCCGATCATCGGGAATCGGGTAACGATTCAGCGACTTAACCGCGCCCAGCGCCGAATTATCGAATGCCGTGTTGCCACTGGAGGAGACAAGCTTTACCGACGCAAGTTCACCAGTCGGTAGCAAAGTGATCTGAAGCCTTGCAGTCATCTCCTCCGTTGCCGACGAAGGCGGATACCAGGCCTGACTCAACCGTTCCCGAATCAGCGCCTGATATTTCTGACTTTCCGACAGCATTTGTGACTCGCGTGCCTTGGCAGCAGCCGCCTCCCTCTTACGGCGCTCTTCAGCCTCGCGCTCCTGCTGCGCTTCTTCCGCCAGAGCTTCCAGTTGCTGCTCCTTCAAACGCCGCTCACGCTCCTTGCGCTTGCGTTCGGCTTCCTGGCGCTCCCGCTCTTCCCTCGCCTTGCGCTCAGCTTCTTCCTTGCGGCGCTGCTCCTCCGCACGGCGTTTTTCCTCTGCGGCCTTCCGGGCAGCCTCTTCCTGGCGACGCTTTTCTTCCTCGGCCTTTTGACGTTCACGCTCCTTGGCTTC
>Ga0114904_1000645_pt1 | contig 18535 bp, 17 predicted proteins | sample MalvirDeepMed_s6_FD_83498 | JGI IMG/M metagenome (GOLD analysis project Ga0114904, IMG submission 83498) | Marine viral communities from the Global Malaspina Expedition - Malaspina viral metaG DeepMed_s6 | ecosystem: Environmental > Aquatic > Marine > Oceanic | place: Mediterranean Sea... | reverse complement strand
CGCCGGCAGCACCGACACCGAGGCGCTGGTCTCGGCCTTCGAGGGGCTCACGGTCAAGAACACGCCCATCGGCGAGCTGACCTACCGCGAGATCGACAACCAGTCGACGCTCGGCGCCTGGGTGGGCACCACCGCGGTCGAGGATGGCAAGGGCGTGATGGTGGACTGGGAATACAAGGACCCGGCCCCCTACATGCCCTCCGACGAGGACATCACCGCCATGCGTCCGGCCGAGTGACCGAGCGGGGGCGCCGCCCGTGCCGCGCCCCCTGCTTCTCTACGTCGACAAATACTCCGGGGTGAATTGGCCCTCCGGGCCAAGAGGGGCAGCGCCCCTGCCCCCTGCCTCATCCGCACCCGACCGCGGGCCCGTGCGCAGCCACCTGCGCCCGCGTCCCGATGCGCCCCACGCCTGACAGGAAAGCACCACCCGGACCATGGCCTTTCTCTTCGCCCAGTTCCTGACGGGTCTCGCCAATGCGGCGGCCCTGTTCCTCGTCGCCTCCGGGCTGTCGCTGATCTTCGGCGTCACCCGGATCGTCAACTTCGCGCATGGCTCGTTCTACATGCTCGGCGCCTTCATCGGCATCTACCTGATGGAGATCCTGCCCGGCGCGGTGGGCTTCTGGGGGGCCATCCTTCTTACCGGCATCGCGGTCGGGCTGATCGGCGCCTTCGTCGAGATGGTGGTGCTGCGCCCGATCTACCGCGCGCCCGAGCTGTTCCAGCTTGTCGCCACCTTCGGCGTGATCCTCGTCATCCAGGATCTCGCGCTGATGATCTGGGGCGCCGAGGACCGGCTGGGGCCGCGCGCGCCGGGCCTGCGCGGCGTCTGGCGCATCTTCGGCGAGCCGGTGCCCAAGTACGACATCATCCTGATCGCCATCACCCCCTTCATCCTCTTCGCGCTCTGGTATCTCATCACCAAGACCCGGCTCGGCGTGCTGGTGCGCGCCGCCACGCAGGACCGCGAGATGGTCGGCGCGCTCGGCGTCAACCAGGCCTGGCTCTTCACCGGCGTCTTCGCGCTCGGCTCGGCGCTTGCCGGCTGGGGCGGTGCGCTGGAGCTGCCCAAGGGCGGCGCCGATCTGCTGATGGATTTCAACATCATCGGCGCGGTCTTCGTGGTGGTGGTGATCGGCGGCATGGGCTCCCTGCCCGGCGCCTTCATCGCCTCGGTGCTGATCTCGGTCCTGAACGTGTTCGGCGTCACCTACCTGCCGCAATCGACGCTGGTGCTGATGTTCGTGGTCATGGCCGTGGTGCTGATCATCCGCCCCTACGGGCTTCTGGGCCGGGAGGAAGTCGCCGGCGAGCACGGGCAGGTCGGCGCGCCGGAAACCCCGATCCGCCCCTATGGCCCGATGGGTCAGGCGCTGATCGCGGCGCTGTTGCTGGGCCTCGCGCTGCTGCCGCTCTTCGTCGACCAGTTCATGCTGATCCTGACCATCGACATGGTGATCTTCGCGCTCTTCGCCGCATCGCTGCATTTCATCCTCGGCTCCGGCGGGCTGGTGAGCTTCGGCCATGCCGCCTTCTTCGGCGGCGGTGCCTATGCCGCGGCGCTCTTGGTGTTCCACACCGACACGCCGATGGAGCTGGCCTTCCTCTTCGCGCCGCTGGCCGCAGGCCTGCTGGCGCTTGGCATCGGCTGGTTCTGCATCCGCCTCACCGGGGTCTATTTCGCCATGCTGACGCTGGCCTTCAGCCAGCTGGTCTGGAGCCTTGCCTTCCAGTGGCGCGCAGTGACGCGCGGCGATGACGGGCTGGTCAACATCTGGCCCTCCGAGTGGCTCTCGGGCACCGAGACCTACTACTATTTCGCCCTGATCCTCGGCGTCGGCGGTATCCTGTTCCTGCGCCACGTCATCCACTCGCCCTTTGGCTACGCCCTGCGGGCCGGGCGCGACAGCCCGCGCCAGGCCGAGGCCACCGGCATCGATGTCAAGCGCGTGCAGTTCGTGGCCTTCGCCCTCGCCGGCGCCATGGCCGGTCTGGCGGGCGGCATCTTCGTCTTCGCCAAGGGCTCGGTCTTCCCCACCGAGCTCGAGATCGCCAAGAGCTTCGACGCGCTCATCGTGGTCTTTCTCGGCGGCGTGAAGACGCTGGCCGGCGGGGTCGTCGGCGCGGGCTTCATGACCGTGGTCGAGGACTGGCTGACCCGGCTCGAATACTGGCGCCTGCTGCTGGGTCTGGTGATCATTGCCGTGGTGATCGTGATGCCCGAGGGCATCGTCGGCACCCTGCGCACGCTCTGGCGCCGCATCCGCAACACCGATGAGGAGACGGTCTGATGTCCGAGATCCTGCGAGTCGAAACCCTCAAGAAAAGCTACGACGGCTTTCTCGCGGTCAACGGCGTGTCCTTCAGCGTCGCCAAGGGCGAGCTGAAGGCGCTGATCGGGCCCAACGGCGCCGGCAAGTCGACCTGCTTCAACATGCTGATGGGGCAGCTCAAGCCCACCGAGGGCGAGGTGTTCTTCGAGGGCGAGCGGATCACCGGCCACAAGCCCCGCGACATCTGGCGCCGGGGCGTCGGGCGGACCTTCCAGATCACCGGCACCTACCAGTCGATGACGGTGATCGAGAACGTGCAGATGGCGCTGATGAGCCATCATCGCAAGATCTTCTCCTTCGGGGCCCGGGCGTGGAAGCTTTACCGCGAGGAAGCCTTCGAGTTCCTCGAGACCGTGTCGATGCAGGATCAGGCCGACCGGCCCTGCTCGATCCTCGCCTATGGCGATCTCAAGCGGCTCGAGCTGGCCATCGCGCTTTGCCACCGGCCGCGCCTGCTGCTGATGGACGAGCCCACCGCCGGCATGGCCCCGAGCGCCCGCGTCGCGCTGATGCAGCTGGTGGCCGACATCGTCCGCGATCAGGGCGTCTCGGTGCTGTTCACCGAGCACGACATGGACGTGGTCTTTGCCCATTCCCATCACATCATGGTGCTGAACCGCGGCGAGCTGATCGCCGATGGCGACGCCACCGCCGTGCGCAACAACCCGCAGGTCCAGGAGGTCTATCTGGGCGGCGGGACGCTCTTCAAGGAGGAGACCCATGCTTAGCGTCGAGCGCATCCACAGCTATTACGGCAAGGCACACATTCTCAACGACCTGAGCTTCGAGGTGCGGCGCGGCGAGGTGGTGGCACTTCTGGGCCGCAACGGGGCCGGCAAGTCCACCACGATGAAATCGGTGATGCAGCTCGTCCGCCCGAAGCAGGGACAGGTGATGTTCCAGGGCGAGCCCCTCATCGGCCAACCGGCCTTCCGGGTCGCCAAGGACGGCATCGGCTACGTGCCCGAAGACCGGCGCATCTTCACCGACCTGACGGTGATCGAGAACCTCGAGGTCGGCCGCCAGCCGCGGCGTCAGGACGCGCCGCACTGGACCGTCGAGCAGCTCTTCGAGATCTTTCCCAACCTCTCCGAGCGCCGCGCCAACCGCGGCAAGCACATGTCGGGCGGTGAACAGCAGATGCTGACCATCGCGCGCACGCTGATGGGCAACCCCTCGCTGCTGCTGCTCGACGAGCCCTCCGAGGGCATCGCGCCGGTGATCGTCGAGCAGATGGCGGCGACGATCCTGAAGCTCAAGGCCGAGGGGCTGACGGTGATGATCTCCGAGCAGAACCTGCATTTCGCCCGCGCGGTGGCCGACCGGGCCATCATCATCGAGGGCGGCGAGAAGAAGTTCGACGGCAGTTTCAAGGAGTTGGAAGGCCACCCCGAGATCCGCGACGCCTATCTTTCCGTCTGACATCGATGCGCATATACTGCGCTGCAGCATACTCGCCGGAGGGGCGCTCTTCTCGCTAGGATTGGGGCGCCAGACAGGAGGTCCGATTTCTTGGAAGACACGCCGAAAGCCCGCACCAGCGCCGAACATGGCTACCTGCTTGACGAACAGATCGGGTTCCTGCTCCGCAAGGCCTACCAGCGCAACTCGACCATCTTCGCCGAACGCGTGCCGGGAAAACTGACGCCGACGCAGTTTTCGGTGATGCACCGTCTGGCCGAGGACGGCCCGACCTCGCAGAACCTGCTGGGCCGCTCGGTGGCGATGGACGGGGCGACAACCAAGGGCGTGGTCGACCGGCTGATCGCGCGCGGCCTGCTGAAGACCGAAGCCGACCCGGTGGACCGCCGCCGCCATCTCGTCTCGCTCACCGCCGACGGCGTGGCGCTGATCGACGCCGCGGTCGACGCCGCCATCGCGGTGAGCGCCGAGACGCTGGCGCCCCTGCGCGAGCGCGAGAAGGAGACGCTGCTGCGCCTGCTCAAGAAGCTCGGCGGGGAGTGACGGGCAAGACCCGCTTGAGGCCCGGCCCGTCCCCCGAGATGCCGCGCCGCGACCGCCTCAGCGCCAGTCCAGAACCACCTTGCCCGAGCGCCCGCTGCGCATGATCTCGAACCCTTCGCGGAAGTCCTGAGCGGCGAAGCGGTGGGTGATGACGCGGCGCACATCGAGCCCGTTTTCCAGCATCGCGATCATCTTGTACCATGTTTCAAAGATCTCGCGGCCATAGATGCCCTTGAGCGTGATCGCCTTGAACACGATGCGCGACCAGTCGACCGGGCTCTTGCCCGGCGGAATGCCCAACAGCGCGATGCGCCCGCCCATCACGAGGCTTTCGACCATCTGGTCGAGCGCCGCCTGATTGCCCGACATCTCGAGCCCGACGTCGAAGCCCTGCTTCATCTTCAGCCGCGCCGCCACGTCGCGCAGATCCTCCTGCGCCACGTTGACCGGCACCACGTCCGTCACCTGCGCCGCAAGCTCGAGCCGCGCCGGGTTGACGTCGGTGATGACCACGTGCCGCGCCCCCACGTGCCGCGCCACCGCCGCCGCCATGATGCCGATCGGGCCCGCACCGGTGATCAGCACGTCCTCGCCCACCAGATCATAGCTCAGCGCCGTGTGAACCGCGTTGCCGAGCGGGTCGAGGATCGCGCCGATCTCGTCATCGACGTCGTCGGGCAGCGGCACCACGTTAAAGGCCGGCAGGCGCAGGTACTCGGCAAAGGCGCCCTGCTCGTTGACGCCGATGCCGCGGGTCTCGGGATCGAGATGAAAGCGCCCGGCGCGGCTCTGCCGGCTCTGCCGCCCGATGAGATGCCCCTCTCCCGAGCAGCGCTGGCCGATCTCGAGACCGGTCACGTCGCGGCCAAGCTCGACGATCTCGCCGGCGAACTCGTGGCCGGTGATCAGCGGCACCGGCACGGTGCGCTGCGCCCACTCGTCCCAGTTCCAGATATGGATGTCGGTGCCGCAGATGCCGGTCTTGTTGATCCGGATCAGCACATCCTCGGGGCCGATGTCGGGAACCGGCGCCTCGACCTGCCAGAGGCCCGGTTCGGGCTTGGATTTCTGCAATGCGATCATCTGGTTGGTCATGTCAGCACCCCTGTGTCGCGGCCGGCCTGCCGGAAGGCGGCGAGCGCTTCGTCAAGATCCGCGCGGGTCAGCGCGGCGTTCATCTGGGTGCGGATGCGGGCGCGGCCCTTGGGCACCACCGGAAAGAAGAAGCCCGAGACATAGACGCCAAGCTCGTAGAGCCGCTGCGCCATGGCCTGCGCCTTGCGGGCGTCGTACAGCATCACCGGGATGATCGGATGCTCACCCTCGAGAAGATCAAAGCCCATCTCGGTCAGCCCGTCGCGCCAGTAGCGGGCATTCTCGAAGAGCTGCGCGCGCAGGTCGTCGCCCTGCTCGACCAGCTCGAGCGCCTTGAGCCCGGCGGCCACCACCGCCGGCGGCAAGGCGTTAGAGAAAAGATAGGGCCGCGCGCGCTGGCGCAGCAGGTCGATCACCGGCTGCGGCCCGGCGATATAGCCGCCAAGCGCGCCGCCAAGCGCCTTGCCCAGCGTCCCGGTCAGCAGATCGGCGCTCACCCCGCAATGGGCCGGTGTGCCCTCGCCCTTCGGCCCCATGAAGCCTGTGGCGTGGCAATCATCGACCATCAGCAGCGCGTCGTATTGATCGGCAAGCGCGCGGATCTCGGGCAGCTTGGCAAGATAGCCATCCATCGAGAACACCCCGTCGGTGGCGATCATGATATGGCGCGCGCCATCCGCCCGAGCCGCCTTCAGCTGCGCCTCGAGATCCACCATGTCGGAATTGGCGTAGCGGTAGCGCTTGGCCTTGCAGAGCCGGATGCCGTCGATGATCGAGGCGTGGTTCAGCGCATCCGAGATCACCGCGTCCTCCGGCCCCAGAAGCGGCTCGAACAACGCGCCGTTGGCGTCGAAACAGGCGGCGAAAAGGATGCTGTCCTGCGTGCCGAGGAAGGCCGCCAGCCGCTGCTCGAGCTCGCGATGCAGATCCTGCGTGCCGCAGATGAAGCGCACCGAGGCCATGCCATAGCCGTGATCGCGCATCGCGTCCGTCGCCGCCTCGACCAGCGCCGGATGATCGGCGAGCCCGAGGTAGTTGTTGGCGCAGAGATTGATCAGCTCGCGCCCGTCGACACCCACGCGGGTGCCCTGCGGCGAGGTGATCAGCCGCTCGGTCTTCATCAGGCCGTCGGCCTCGATCCCCGCGAGCGTGTCGCGCATGTGGCTGAGAAAAGCATCGGACATGAGGGCGCTCCTTCCGTTGGATTGCGCCCCTTCTCCGACATCGCGGATTTCTGGTCAATATAAAAGATACGCTATCGCGGATTCGTGTCCGCTATGGCGCCGCGCACGCCACCCTCACGGCGTCTCCACGATCAGGAAGCAGCGGGCGCCCTGCTCGCCTGCGCGGATCGCATGCACGACATCTGCAGCGTAGCGCGCCGTGTCGCCCGGCGCGAGAGTCTCCTGCGCTTCGCCCGAGGCCACGCGCAACCCGCCCTCGAGCACCGTCAGATGCTCGCGCGCGCCCTGCCCGTGCGGCTCGCTCTCCAGCGCCCCGCCGGGATCGAAGCGGATGTCGTAGATCTCGTAGATGCCCACCTTCTCCGGCTCGGAAAGGATGGTGATGTGGCAGCCCTGCCCGTGGCCGGTGATCGTCGGCGCCTGCGCGGCGCGGATCACCTCGATGCCGCGCTCGGGCTGGCCAAGGTCCAGCAGCCCGGCGAAATCCACCTGCAGCGCGCGGGTGAGGTTCCACAGCGTCGCCACGGTCGGGTTGCTCTCGCCGCGCTCGATCTGGCTGACCATCGAGCGGCTCACGCCAGACAGCTTCGCCACCGCGTCGAGCGACAGGCCGCGGGCCTGCCGCGCCTCTTTCAGGCGTCCGGGAATGCGGCCGAGCACCGCCTCTGCGTCATGATCCGTCATGACGGATGGCATGGCGCAAGGCGGCACCCGCGTCAACGGTGTCGGCCGCCTCAGGAGAGGCGGCTGACCACGATGGTGACTTCCGGCTTCTTGCCGATCTCGTTCTGGGCGGTGTTGCGCACGATGCGGCGCATGCCCTCCTCGATCTTGTCGTCATCGGTGAGGGTCTTCTCGCCGGCACGGCCGAGGAACTGGCTCAGGTCCTCTTCCAGCACCTCGACCAGCGAGGCGTTCGAGCGCCCGGTCTCGGGCAGGCCCTTGAGCTCGCACCACGGCTCGCCCAGCGGCTCGTCGTCCTCGTCGAGGATCACCGTCACGACCACGTGGCCGTTCAGCGCCATGCGGATGCGGTCGCGCACGATGCCGTCGAGCGCGCCGATCTGCACCGAACCGTCAAGGTAGGTGCGGCCCGCGTCGATCCACTCGGCCACGGTGGGCTCGTTGCCGCTGAGGTCGATCATCATGCCGTTGACCGCCAGCACGCCGGCGCGGCCCTTGGCCTCGGCGAGCTTGACATGCTCGCGCAGGTGGCGGTGCTCACCATGCATCGGGATCACCATCTGCGGCGAGACGATCTCGTGCAGCCGCTCGAGATCCGGGCGGTTGGCGTGGCCCGAGACGTGATACCTGCCGGCGCTGTCATCGACCACGTCGACGCCCTTCTCCGACAGGTTGTTCATGATCCGGATCACCTCTTTCTCGTTGCCCGGGATCGTCTTGGAGGAAAACAGGAACAGGTCGCCCTCCTTCAGCTCGATGCCGTTGTACTTGCCGCGCGACAGCTGCGCGCTGGCGGCGCGGCGTTCGCCCTGGCTGCCGGTGACAAGCAGCATGACGTTCTCGCGCGGGATCTGCACCGCGTCCTCCGGCCCGATCACCGGCGGGAAATCGGTCAGCACTCCGGTCTCGATCGCGGCCTCGATCATCCGCCGCAAGGCGCGGCCCAGCAGGCAGATCGAGCGTCCCGCCTTGGCGCCGGCCTCGGCCAGCGTCTTCACCCGCGCCACGTTGGAGGCGAAGGTGGTGGCGACCACCATGTTCGGCGCGCCAGCGACCAGTTCCTCGATATTCGGGCCAAGCTCGAACTCCGAGCGGCCCGGGTTGGGCGAGAACACGTTGGTCGAGTCGCAGATCAGCGCCTTGACGCCGCCCGCCGAGACCTCGGCGAAGAGCTCGGGATCGAAGGCCTCGCCCACGATCGGGGTCGGGTCGAGCTTGAAGTCGCCCGAGTGGATCAGCCGCCCGCCGGGCGTGTCGATGACCAGCGCCGAGCTTTCCGGGATCGAGTGCGAGATCGGCAGGAAGCCGACCTTGAAGGGCCCTGCCTCGACGGTCTCGGGCCATTTCGAGCAGGTCTGCACCGTGTCCTCGGAATAGCCGTACTCGGCCAGCTTCTGACGCGCCAGGTTGGCGGTGAAGGCGCGGGCATAGATCCGGACGCCCAGCCGCTCGAAGCAATGGCCCACGGCGCCGATATGGTCCTCGTGGGCGTGGGTGATGAACACCGCCTCGATGCGGTCGCGGTTCTGCTCCAGCCAGGCGATGTCGGCGAAGATGATGTCGACGCCGGGGCTGCTGTCCATGTCGGGGAAGGCCACGCCCAGATCGACGACGATCAGGCGCTCCTTGCCCGGTTCGCCATATCCGTAGACATAGCAGTTCATGCCGATCTCGCCGGCGCCCCCCAGCGGGAGGTAGATAATACGGTCTTTACTCATGCAGTTGCCTGCCTCTTGTTGTAGCTGTGTATGACGGTCAGACCATGCATGGTGAGTTCATCCACCCACTCGTCGAACAGGTCCTCGGATTGCTGGAAGAGAGGCGCCAGCCCGCCTGTCGAGATGACGCGCATCGGCCGTTCGCGTTCGGCCTTGATGCGGTCGCAAATTTCACGGACGAGGCCGACATAGCCCCAGAACACGCCCGATTGCATGCAGGCCACGGTGTTCGTCCCCACCACGCGCTGCGGCTTGGTGATGTCCACATGCGGCAATGCGGCGGCGGCCTGGTGCAGCGCCTCGAGGCTGAGGTTCACGCCCGGCGCGATCACGCCGCCGACATACGCCCCGTCCCGTGCCACCACGTCGAAGGTGGTGGCGGTGCCGAAGTCCACCACGATCAGGTCGCCCCCGTATAGATCGTATCCCGCCACCGTGTTTACAAGACGGTCCGGCCCCACCGCGGTGCCGGCATCGACGCGCACGTCCACCGGCAGAAGGCAGTCGGGCTTGCCGACCACATAGGGCCGCGTGTTGAAATAGCGATCGGCGAGGACGCGCAAGTTGAACACCACCCGCGGCACCGTCGAGGAGATGATCATGTCGGTGATGTTGGCCTCGATGCCCTGGAACTCCATCAGGGTCGAGAGCCAGACGTAATACTGGTCGGCGGTGCGCTGGTGCTCGGTCGAGGTCCGCCAGGTGGCAAGGAAGCGCGCGCCGTCCCAGATCGAGAAAACGGTGTTGGTGTTGCCGCAGTCGATGGCCAGAAGCATCGGCGCCCCCCTTTAGAAAAACACGTCCGCCGCGGCGATCGCCTGCCGCCCGGCGCTGGTCTTCAACACCAGATTGCCGCCGGCGTCCACGGTCTCGAAGGTGCCGGTGATCTCGGCGGTGCCGGTGCGCGCGGTGATCACCTCGCCCAGACGCGTCGCCCGCGCCAGCCAGGCCTCGCGCAGCGGGACGAAGCCATAGGTCACGAAGCGCGCCTCGTGCTCGGCATAGGCGCTGGCCAGCAGCTCGAGAAACGCCTCGGGCTCCACCTGCACCCCGGTCTCCGACAGCAGCGACACGGGCCGCAGCGCCCCGGGCTCAACCTCTTCGGCGCCGGGTGCGGCCACGAGGTTGACCCCGATGCCGATCGCCAGATGCGCCACGCCGCGGCGCTGGCCGAGGCTCTCGAGCAGGATGCCCGCCACCTTGCCGCCATTGAGCAGCACGTCGTTGGGCCATTTGAGCGCCAGCCCGTCGACCCGGCCGGTGGCCGCCGAGAAGGCATCGAACAGCGCCAGAGACGCCACGAAGCTGCGCAGCGCCACCTGCTGCGGCGCCTCGCGCGGCATGGTCAGCAGCGTGGCGGCGAAATTGCCCTCCGGGTTGGCCCAGGCCCGCCCGCGCCGTCCGCGCGCGGCGGTCTGTCGCAGGGCGCAGATCCATTCCGGCCCCGCCAGCGTCCCCGCCAGCCGCGCCGCTTCGGCATTGGTGCTGTCGATCTCCGCCAGCACCCGCCTGCCGTATCCGGCGGGCCAGCTCACGCCCGCGCTCCCTTGCGTTTCTTCTGGCTCAAAATATCCCCGCCGGAGGCAAACGCGCCGCAGGCGCCACCAAAAAAGCGACGCGCCACTGGCGCGTCACCGTTTGCAGGCATCTGGCGCTGCGGCTCAGTTGACAAGCGTTGCCGCCGCGGCTGCCGCGGCGCCTTCGACGCCGAAGAGGTTCACCACCCCCGCCACCATGAGGAAGGCCGAGACCATCAGGAAGCCCCAGAGCACGGGCGAGCCGCCGGTGTCCAGCGCATCCTCGCGCTCTTCGCCGAAATACATGAAGAAGACGATGCGCAGGTAGTAATAGGCGCTGATCACCGAGGCGATCACGCCGGCCACCGCCAGCCAGGCCAGCCCGCCGCCATAGGCCGCCTGCAACACGTAGAGCTTGCCGAAGAAGCCCACCAGCGGCGGCACGCCTGCGAGCGAGAACAGCAGCACCAGCATCGCCAGCGCCTTGCCCGGCTCGCGCTTGGAATACATCCCCAGCGCGCCGATATCGGTCACCGGCTGGCCTTCGCGGCTCAGCGACAGGATGAAGGCGAAGGTGCCGACGTTCATCGTGACGTAGATCGCCATGTAGACCAGCATCGCCTGCACGCCGAACTCGGTGCCCGCGGCCAGCCCCATGAGCGCAAAGCCCATATGGGTGATCGAGGAATAGGCCATCAGGCGCTTGATGTTGCGCTGGCCGATGGCGGCGATGGCGCCCAAGAACATCGACAGCAGCGACAGCAGCGCGACGACCTGGCTCCAGTCGGCGATGGCGCCGCCGAAGGCGTCGAACAGCAGCCGTGCAAAGAGACCCATTGCGGCGACCTTGGGCGCGGTAGCGAAGAACGCGGTGACCGGGGTCGGCGAGCCTTCGTAGACGTCGGGCGTCCACATGTGGAACGGCACCGCCGAGACCTTGAAGGCCAGCCCCGAGACCATCAGCACCAGGCCGATCAGCAGCCCGAGCGACATCTGCCCTTCGGTCGCCGCCGCGATCACGCCCGAGAACAGCGTGGTGCCGGCGAAGCCGTAGACCAGCGATGCGCCGTAGAGCAGCAGGCCCGAGCTCAGCGCTCCGAGCACGAAGTATTTCAGGCCGGCCTCGGTCGAGCGCTCGCTGTCGCGGCGCAGCGAGGCCACGACGTAGAGCGCCAGCGATTGCAGCTCGAGCCCCATGTAGAGCGTCATCAGATCGCCGGCCGAGACCATGACCATCATGCCCACGACCGAGAGCAGCACCAAGACCGGGTACTCGAAGCGCAGCAGGCCGTGGCGCGACATGTAGCCCTCGGACATCAGCAGCACGACCGCCGCCGAGAGCAGGATCGCCACCTTGGCGAAGCGCGCGAAGGCATCGTCGGTGAACATGCCCCAGAACGCCGTCTGGTCCTGCCCGCCGGTGGTGCCGATCCAGAGCGCCATGACCAGCATCACCGCGGCGCTGGCCCAGACCAGCACCGGGGCGAGCTTATCCTTGCCGGTATAGACCGCGCCGATCAGAGCCAGCATGGCAGAGACCGACAGAACGATCTCCGGGAGGATGATGTTGAGATCAGCCGAGATCATGCCCCGCCCCCTTAGTGGTTCGCTTCGGCCACGGTCGGTCCGCCAAGATCGGCGGCCGCGACGGCCGTGTCATAATTGCCCACGAGCGCCTCGACCGAGGGCCCGATGATATCCAGCGCCGCCGCCGGGTAGACCCCGAGCCAGAGCGTCATGACCACCAGCGGCGCGAAGATCCACTTCTCGCGCGCGGTCATGTCCTGGATGGTGCGCAGGCTCTCCTTGATCAGGTCGCCCAGCACCACGCGGCGGTAGAGCCAGAGCGCGTAGGCCGCCGAGAAGATCACCCCCGAGGCGGCCACGGCGGCGACCCAGGTGTTGACCTGGAAGATGCCCATCAGCGTCAGGAATTCGCCGACGAAGCCGGAGGTGCCCGGCAGGCCGACATTGGCCATGGTGAAAAGCATGAAGATCAGCGCGTAGGCCGGCATCCGGTTCACCAGACCGCCATAGGCGTCGATCTCGCGGGTGTGCATCCGGTCGTAGATCACGCCGACGCAGAGGAACAGCGCGCCCGAGATGAAGCCGTGGCTGACCATCTGGAAGATGGCGCCGTCGATGCCCTGTTGGTTGGCGGCGAAGATGCCCATGGTCACGTAGCCCATGTGGGCGACCGACGAATAGGCGATGAGCTTCTTCATGTCCTCCTGCACCAGCGCGACGAGCGAGGTGTAGACGATGGCGATGGCCGACATCCAGAACACCAGCGGCGCCATGACCTCGGAGCCCACCGGGAACATCGGCAGCGAGAAGCGCAGGAAGCCGTAGCCGCCCATCTTCAGCAGGATCGCCGCCAGCACGACCGAGCCCGCGGTGGGCGCCTGCACGTGCGCGTCCGGCAGCCAGGTATGCACCGGCCACATCGGCATCTTCACCGCGAAGCTGGCGAAGAAGGCCAGCCAGAGCATGGTCTGCAGGCCGCCGACGATGTGGATGCCCAGCACCTCGAAATCGGCGAAGGCAAACTCGTGCGCCAGCAGCGTCGGGATGTCGGTGGTGCCGGCATCGGCATACATCGCCACCATCGCCACCAGCATCAGCACCGAGCCGAGGAAGGTGTAGAGGAAGAACTTGAAGCTGGCATAGATGCGGTTCTTGCCGCCCCAGATGCCGATGATCAGGAACATCGGGATCAGGCCCGCCTCGAAGAACAGGTAGAACAGCACCAGATCCAGCGCCATGAACACGCCAAGCATCAGCGTCTCGAGCAGCAGGAAGGCGATCATGTATTCCTTCACCCGCAGCTTGACGTCCCAGCTGGCGAGGATGGTCAGCGGCATCATGAAGGTGGTGAGCATGACGAACAGCACCGAGATGCCGTCGACGCCCATCTTGTAGTTCATCCCCATGATCCAGCGTCCCTCTTCCACCATCTGGAAGCCGGTGTTCGAGGCGTCGAACTGGAACAGGATGAACAGCGAGATCAGGAAGGTCGCCGAGGTGGCGATCATCGCCAGCCACTTGGCGTTGCGGTCGGCGGCCGCATCCCCGCCGCGCAGGAACAGCGCCAGGATCAGCGCCGCCAGCGCGGGCAGGAAGGTGACGATGGACAGCAGGTTATCCATTAGTGGGCCCCTCCGAGGATCGACATCCAGGTCACCAGGATCGCGATCCCGATCACCATGGCGAAGGCGTAGGTGAAGATGTAGCCGGACTGCGCGCGTCCCGCGAGCTTGGTCAGGAAGGGGATGATCCCCATGGCGACGCCGTTGATGGTGCCGTCGATGACGTTGCCGTCACCGCGCTTCCAGAAGAACCGGCCCACCGCCTTGGCGGGACGGACGAAGAGGAAGTCGTAGGCCTCGTCGAAATACCACTTGTTCAGCAGGAACAGGTACAGCGGACGCTGGTTCTCGGCGAGCTTGCGCGGCAGGGTCGGGTTCACGATGTAGAACCAATAGGCCACCACGAAGCCCAGAACCATGGCGATGAAGGGCGAGAGCTTCACCCAGACCGGCGCGTGGTGCGCGTCGTCCATCACCGTGTTGTCGGGCGCCATGTAGATCGCGCCATACTCGAGCCCGGCGGCGGCGTGGGCGGCTTCGCCCTCTTCGCCATCTGCTTCGTCAGCGGTCGCGGTCTCGGCGGGCTGGGCGTCCTGTGCCCCGGTCTCGCCTTCGGAAGCGGCCTCATCGGCGACCACGGCGGCGGTCTCGTCGCCCTGGGCGTCTTGTCCGGCTGCCTCGCCTTCGGTGGCCGCGTCCTCGGCGGGCGCGGTCTCGTCCGTGGTGACGGCCTCGGCGGTCTCGGTGCCATGCGCGTCCCCGTGGCCCCCTTCGGAGGCCTCGGCGTGATGCGCGGGCATTCCGAAGAAGCTCAGCACCTTGTCGTGGTCGCCGAAGAACGACTTGTAGAACACCATCCCCGAGAACACCGCGCCGATGGCGAGAACGCCCAGCGGGATCAGCATGACCTTGGGGCTTTCATGGGCGTGCTCATGGGTGTGCTTGTCGCCCCGCGCCTTGCCAAAGAAGGTCAGGAAGATCAGGCGCCAGCTGTAGAAGCTGGTGAACAGCGCCGCGATGACCAGCATCCAGAAGGCGTAGCCCCCTGCCGTGCCGGCCCAGGCGCTCTCGATGATGGCGTCCTTGGAGACGAAGCCCGCGAAGCCGAACCAGCCGGTGAGCGGGATGCCCACACCGGTGATGGCCAGCGTGCCGATCATCATCGCCCAGAAGGTCATCGGGATCTTGGTCCGAAGCGCGCCGTAATTGCGCATGTCCTGCTCGTGATGCATCGCGTGGATCACCGAGCCTGCCCCGAGGAACAGCATCGCCTTGAAGAAGGCATGGGTCAGCAGGTGGAACATCGCCACCGAGTAGACGCCCACGCCGGCGGCCACGAACATGTAGCCGAGCTGCGAACAGGTCGAATAGGCGATGACGCGCTTGATGTCGTTCTGCACCAGACCGACGGTGGCGGCGAAGAACGCCGTGGTCGCCCCGAGGAAGGTGATGAAGGCTGTGGCCTGCGGCGCGAACTCCATCAGCGGCGACATGCGGCAGACGAGGAACACGCCCGCGGTCACCATGGTGGCGGCGTGGATCAGTGCCGAGACCGGCGTCGGGCCTTCCATCGCGTCGGGCAGCCAGGTATGCAGCAGGAGCTGCGCCGATTTGCCCATCGCGCCGATGAACAGCAGGAAGGCGATCAGGTTGGCGGCGTTCCACTCGCGCCACAGGAAGTGGAGCTGGGTCTCGGCGATGTTCGGCACTTCGTTGAAGATGATGTCGAACTGGATGCTGTCGGTCAGGTAGAACAGTCCGAAGATCCCCAGCGCGAAGCCGAAATCGCCGACCCGGTTGACCACGAAGGCCTTCATCGCGGCGGCGTTGGCCGAGGGCTTCTTGTAGTAGAAGCCGATCAGCAGATACGACGCCAGGCCCACGCCCTCCCAGCCGAAGAACATCTGCACGAGGTTGTCGGCGGTCACCAGCGCCAGCATCGCGAAGGTGAAGAGCGAGAGATAGGCGAAGAAGCGCGCCTTGTAGGGCGTGCGCTCGAACTGCGGGTCATGCGCCATGTAGCCGAAGCTGTAGAGGTGCACGAGCGCCGAGACCGTGGTCACCACGATCAGCATGATCGCGGTCAGCCGGTCGACGCGGATCGCCCAGTCGGTCGAGAGCGTGCCGCTCTCGATGAAACGGAAGAGCGTGACGGTGTGCGCCTCGCCCAGCGTCAGGAACACGATCCACGACAGCAGGCAGGCCAGGAACAGCAGGCCGGTGGTGGTCCACATCGCGGCGGTCTCGCCGATGATCTTCCAGCCGAAGCCACCGATGATGGCGCCCACGAGCGGCGCGAAGAGGATGATCGTCTCCATCTCGCTTTAGCCTTTCATCACGTTGACGTCTTCCACGGCGATCGAGCCGCGGCTGCGGAAGAAGCAGACGAGGATCGCGAGGCCGATCGCCGCCTCGGCGGCGGCCACGGTCAGCACGAAGAGCGTGAAGACCTGACCCGCGAGGTCGCCGAGATGCGCCGAGAAAGCCACGAAGTTGATGTTCACCGAGAGCAGGATGAGCTCGATGCTCATCAGCAGGATGATGACGTTCTTCCGGTTCAGGAAGATGCCGAAGATGCCGGTGACGAACAGCACCGCCGCCACTGTGAGGTAATGCTCGACTCCGATCATGTGCGCTCTCCGTTCCGGCGCCGCGCGCGGCGCGCCCCGAGGACGACGGGAACGAAGATCCCCGCGAAAAAGATGGCTATCCAACTGGCTACGCTCATCGCTGTCCCTCTTCCGCCCCTTTTTGCGGAGCATTTGTCTTGCGTCGGGCCCGCGGGCCCCGTTCTGGTCGCTCGCCCGCGCGGGCGAGACGGGCGGCGGCGCTTACAGCCCCTGCCCCGGTTTCACGTCGCGAAGTTCCATCGCCTTCTTCGGATCGCGGTACATCTGCGCCAGCACGTTCTGGCGCTTGACGTCCTGACGGTGGCGCAGGGTCAGCACGATGGCACCGATCATCGCCACCAGCAGGATCAGCCCGGCGAGCTGGAACAGCAGGAAGTAGCGGTCATAAAGCAGCAGGCCGAGCGCCGCGGTGTTCTGGGTCTCGGTGGCGAGCGGCGTCGGCGCCGACAACTGCGAGGCGGCGATCTCGGAGGTCTCCCAGACGCCGAAGGCCATGCCGAGCTGCATCAGCAGGATCACCCCGATCAGCAGCGCCAGCGGCATGTATTTCGCCATTCCCGCGCGCAGCTCGGCGAAATCCACGTCGAGCATCATCACCACGAAGAGGAAGAGCACCGCCACCGCGCCGACATAGACGATGATCAGCAGCATCGCCACGAACTCTGCCCCCAGCAGCACGAACAGGCCGGCCGAGCTGAGGAAGGCCAGGATCAGCCAGAGCACCGAGTGCACCGGGTTGCGGCTGATCACGGTGAACAGCCCGCCGACGATGGTGCAGAGCGCGAACAGGTAGAAGGCGAACACGGTCATTCTTCGTCATCCTTGTTGTCTTCCATCACCTCGCGCGCAAGCTCCATGGCGCGGGTCATGGCGGGTATGCCGGCGAACATCGACATGTGGGCGATGGTCTCGGCGATCTCGTCCTTGGTGGCGCCGGCCTCGATCAGGTGGCGCACGGTCATCCTGACCGGCGTATCGGCCTGAGCGCCCTGCATCGTCAACCCCGCCAGCGTCAGCAAGAGCCGGGTCTTGCTGTCGAGACCGTCCTTCGAGATGCCGCGCCCGAACCAGAACTCCATGAAGTCCTTGGGCATGGTCGGCCAGAGCTTCTCGTACTCGCGCGGCGAGAAGCTCTCGAGCGCGGGGTTGAAGGCCTTGGCCATCTCCTGCGCCTGCTGCATCATCAGCTCGAACGGGGTCTTGTCGGTCATGCCGTCCGTCCTTGGTCCGGCGCACCGCAGCGCAGCCGCGCGGGGCGGCAGCGGCTTGCGGTCAGGGCGGTGCGGGTGGCGGTCATGGCGATCTCTCTCGGCTCAGCGGTAGGGCGCGTCCAGTTCGAGGTTGCGGGCGATCTCGGCTTCCCAGCGATCCCCGTTCTCGAGCAGTTTCTGCTTGTCGTAGAACAGCTCTTCTCGGGTCTCGGTGGCGAACTCGAAATTCGGCCCCTCGACGATCGCATCGACCGGGCACGCCTCCTGGCAGAAGCCGCAATAGATGCACTTGGTCATGTCGATGTCATAGCGCGTGGTGCGGCGGCTGCCGTCGTCGCGCGGCTCGGCATCGATGGTGATGGCCTGCGCCGGGCAGATCGCCTCGCAGAGCTTGCAGGCGATGCAGCGCTCTTCGCCGTTGGGATAGCGGCGCAGCGCGTGCTCGCCGCGGAAGCGCGGCGACAGCGGGCCCTTCTCGTGCGGGTAGTTGAGCGTGGGCTTGGGCGCGAAGAAGTACTTCAGCCCGAGGGCGAAGCCCTTGATGAAGTCGGTGAGCAGGAAATACTTGGCCGCGCGGCCGTAATCGATCTGAGTCATGAGCTAGCTTAACCTCCCGTGGTCCAGCGGGCGAAGATGCCCCAGAACCAGCCGAACTTGGCGGCAAAGGACACGAAAACCACCCACACGAGGCTGAACGGAAGGAACACCTTCCAGCCGAGTCGCATGAGCTGGTCGTAGCGATAGCGGGGCGTGATCGCCTTCACCATCGCGAAGATGAAGAAGAAGAAGGCCATCTTCCCGACCATCCACAGCGCGCCGTCCGGCAGCCCCGGGATCGGCGACAGCCAGCCGCCGAAGAACAGCAGCGAGGTGAGCGCGCACATCAGGAAGATGGCGATGTATTCGCCGGCCATGAACAGCAGGAACGGCGTGGCCGAGTATTCCACCTGATAGCCGGCGACGAGCTCGGATTCCGCCTCAGGCAGGTCGAAGGGCGGGCGGTTGGTCTCGGCCAAGGCCGAGATGAAGAACAGGAAGACCATCGGGAAATGCGGCAGCCAGTACCAGCCGAAGAAGCCCCAGCCGGTGTTCTGCGCCTGCACGAT